>Ga0307512_10000652_pt1 | contig 51104 bp, 65 predicted proteins | sample 14_EM_MG_FD_200267 | JGI IMG/M metagenome (GOLD analysis project Ga0307512, IMG submission 200267) | Populus trichocarpa ectomycorrhiza microbial communities from riparian zone in the Pacific Northwest, United States - 14_EM | ecosystem: Host-associated > Plants > Roots > Unclassified | place...
AGTGCGTTAGGTTCAAGTCTCTAAACCAGCCTCTCAAAATTTCTCTGACGCTCATGCACAGAGGGCAAGATACGACACGGAGGCACCTCCACCCAAGGACCGCAAGGGTCGGGCGGAAACACCAGAGGAGGGAGAGATATGACGGTCTGGTCATTCCCAGTAGTTATCGCTTTTTGAATCCATAGTTTTCGTTATTTGGCAAGTTGATAGAAAGGTTCTATTACGTCCATAACACAAAAGTGTCAAATACTATGAGGATAATTCCTCGCCCTGAGGGCGGAGGCAGATAGGGCCTATCCGAAGGCGGGTATACGTCTGCTTGTGGGGGATGGTCCTTTCATACCCTTTTCGCCTCTTCTTCTTGAAGATATGCTCCATCTTCCCTTTCGTGTGCTCCACAACCGTAGCCTCCACGGCGACATGGTCAGAAGGAATAACTGGGGATCCGCGGAGGGTGTATTCGCGCGAGCCGATCTCGTGTATCTGTGACAGAGACACAACATCTCCTACGCGAACATCGTTGAGTCGCGGCACGGTTAAAAGATCCTTTGGTGCGAGGAGATATTTTCTGCCAGCAATAGAGGCTATCATATATTGGTTGGGCTGGGAACGAATGAGAGCGAGGGCTTGTGAGGTCGAGGAAGGTGTTTGCTGCGGATTCGTGTGAAGTGCTCGAGTAACTTGCTGCCGTAGCAATGGCACTAGACTAAAGGTGAGGATGACGGCGAACAAGAGGTAAAATGTCACATACGACGCGTCCATGTCCACCCAGACCCAGCCATAGCGGCCATGTTTCGTTTCGTTTTCAAAAACAAGTAAAAGGCGATTTCGGCGGAGCGCACCGAAACGGCCCGTTGGGGAAATAAGAAAATGAGCCAGCCCAGCTGATCCGGTCTCCCGGTCTCATCCGAAGCCCGTTGAAACTCCGACCAAACTTTGGAAATCGGGAAAGTTGGCGGCGCTGGCAACAGCTCGACTTGCCATCTTCCCAAACCCGAAGCATCTGCAGTCCTCTTTTTCTCCCCCACCCATTCCTTCTCTCCATGCAGAAATTCGCCCTCCTCAATGCTAGCCGCATGGCTACGCTCGCCGCTGCCGGGAAGGTCGGCTCAATTTTTTTTCCACCATTTTTCTTCCCTCTCAATTCGCTTGATGTTGACCCACTGTCCCAACTATAGAATGTTTCCCGTGTTGCACCGGCTGCTGCGCGTTCGTATGCTACTGCAAAGCCAGGTGTGCCATATTGTCACGTTGCCATACACTGAGCTGACTTGTTGCATTGTCACTTTTCTCATTGTCCGTGCCATGACACGTCATATTAGCTGCGTCGGAGGTGTCCTCCATTTTGGAATCCCGGATAGCTGGTTCTTCCGTTGGTAGCAATGTTGAGGAAACTGGTCGTGTTCTCAGTACGTTTGAAATTCTTTTCCGACCATACCCCAGATTGATTTACATCTGCTTTCCACAGGCGTCGGTGACGGTATTGGACGCGTCTGGGGTCTTAAGAACGTGCAAGGTCAGTGCGATCTCTTTCAACGCTATGCCTACCCGGTCGCTGAATTTTTGGGTGTTGACGTATCCAGCGGAGGAAATGGTGGAGTTTTCCTCAGGCGTTCGTGGAATGTGCTTGAACTTGGAGGCCGACAATGTCGGTGTCTCGATCTTCGGTAACGACCGTCTCATCAAGGAAGGTGACACCGTCAAGCGCACTGGCCAGATCGTCGATGTACCAGTCGGTCCTGCGCTCCTTGGCCGTGTCGTCGACGCTCTCGGCAATCCTATCGATGGCAAAGGCCCTATTGAGGCTGCCGAACGCCGCCGTGCCTCTCTGAAGGCGCCCGGCATTCTTCCCCGTCGCTCCGTGAACCAGCCTATGATGACTGGTATTAAGCCCATCGACGCCATGGTGCCCATCGGTCGTGGCCAGCGTGAGCTCATCATTGGTGACCGTCAGACTGGCAAGACTGCTGTTGCCATCGACACTATTCTCAACCAGAAGCGCTGGAACGATGGTAAGGATGAGACCAAGAAGCTCTACTGTGTCTATGTCGCTGTTGGCCAGAAGCGCTCTACCATTGCGCAGCTCGTCAAGACTCTCGAGGAGAACGATGCGATGAAGTACTCCATCATCGTTGCCGCTACCGCTTCGGAAGCTGCACCCTTGCAGTACCTCGCTCCCTTCTCTGGTTGCGCAATGGGTGAATGGTTCCGTGACAATGGCAAACACGGTGAGCACGTCGATGTATCGCGCTGGGGCTTCCTGCTTATTCATGGCCCATAGCCCTCATCATCTATGACGATTTGTCCAAGCAAGCAGTGGCCTATCGCCAGATGTCTCTCCTCCTTCGTCGTCCTCCTGGTCGTGAGGCTTACCCTGGTGACGTTTTCTACTTGCACTCTCGTCTCCTCGAGCGTGCTGCGAAGATGAACGACAAGTTCGGTGGAGGTTCACTCACTGCGCTCCCCATCATCGAGACTCAGGGTGGTGATGTGTCCGCTTACATCCCAACCAATGTACGTTCTCCTGCATGAACTTGTTCGTGCGCTTACTTGATAAATTTGGGATTAGGTCATCTCCATCACGGACGGTCAAATATTCTTGGAAGCTGAGCTCTTCTTCCGTGGTGTCCGCCCAGCAATCAACGTTGGTCTTTCGGTGTCCCGTGTCGGTTCAGCCGCGCAGACGTATGTGTCTCATGGCGTCTCTCTGCTACTCCCTTGACCTTGTCCTAGTAAAATCATGAAAAAGTTCGCTGGTTCACTAAAGCTTTACCTTGCCCAATACCGTGAAGTTGCAGCATTCGCCCAATTTGGTTCTGACCTCGATGCCTCGACACGGTTCCTTCTCGCTCGTGGTGCCCGCTTGACTGAGCTGCTCAAGCAGGGTCAATACCAGCCCCTTGCTATGGAAATCCAGGTTCCCATCATCTACGCCGGTGTTAATGGTCTTGTACGTGCACTATATGTATGCATCTTGCTGACTCCCCGACTGACACACACTGTAGCTGGACTCTATCCCAGTAGACAAGATCACAAAGTGGGAGGCTGAGTTCCGTGAGCACTTGACCTCGACGCAGAGCGCGTTGCTTGAAACGATTGCGACTGGTAACGTTACGCCCGAAGTAGAGGCAAACATTAAGAAGGTCGTTGAAGATCATGTTTCGCAGTTCTCTTAGACCCGTCCTGTCTTTGGACAATGGGACGAAACAAAATAAATACACCCTCTTGTTAACTTCATCCCATGCACTTGGTTTATAACTAGACTAAATTTATCACTCATTCAGCTACTTACCGCTGAAACTGCTCGAGCAAGCGCGGTTAGATATCAAAAGTGACTTGATGTGCGACCTTGTAATGCGCGATTTAGATCCAAGTCGAGCATTGCAAGGGTGCTCCAAGTGAACAGCCTGTCGGTGTCTCGAACCTAGTTTGGACTACGTTCGAGATGCTGTTCACGTATCATTTCTTGTTGCATCGCCATGCTATAAGGGTATGAACCTCCCGACATTGGCCACAGGCGATTCCGAGTCAGGGTGATGTGGCACAACCGGTCCAATAGCCGCGGTGGTGGGTCCTAGCGCTGCAAATTCTTCGCTATTGTCATTCAAAATTTCCCGACAAATTCTAATTCAACTCTCCGTAATTCTACAGGGTGGCAATACACTGATTATGTTAGTATGTTGTTACCCTGCGGATGGTAAGTACGGGGGTAAAGCCGCGCAAGACAGGTTGTGCTATGTGCTACATGTGTGGGCTCTTATAGTAGTACGCTTTCAGGACGGGGGAGGGGAAGTCAGGGAGGGATTCCTTTCGGGGAACAGGCAAGAAACATGATGAACAGTCACGGGAGATACGGTACTCAATATTTAGCTTTCGCTCTCAGACGTTGCGCCCGATTCTGGGCCTTGTCCGTCGTCGTCTTCGGTGAATTCCTCCTCTTCCTCGGCATCGTCCATAGATTGCCTCAGCTAGTGAGAGAGGTGTTCGAAAGTGCGCTTAGCAGGATCAACGAGAAGGGGACATGATAGCAGAAACGTACCATCTCCAATAGCTCGTGGCACTCGTTGAGATGTGCCATGACGATGCCTTGTCCCTCGGGGATTGTCCCGTCGACGCCGTGGAATCTGCCGTCTTTGCGCATGGAATCGATCTGATATAGTGCGAGCTGGTACTATAGAAGCGCAATCAAGGGTCAGAAACGCTCGGCCGAACTCTCGAAAACAGAGGAAGGGGATCAACGGGTGTCCATGCCGATATGTATGCACATGTATTCGACATAGGAACAGCACGCAGTGGGTGAGAGGGACACATACGGGGTATAAATCGCGCGGATTGAATGGTCCGCCATATTTAAGCACCTCGTTCAGGCATTTTTTTACTGTCGATAGTTTGTTTGCCTGTAGTGATGCGAGTGAGTTCGTGAAAGCGGGGACACAACGAAGAGAATGGTTACGATAGGCATAAGCTCCTCGGACACCGGCTCGCTGGAGGACAGGAGGCGATAAATGACGCCATAGCAGCGTCGAAGGAGGTAGAGGAGGACCTTCGTCAAGTAGTCAAAACCAAAATGCGTCGATACGTGTAGAAGAGACAGACGTATTGTCCTGCGGGCCTATTTCCCTCCGAGTCGACGAATTTCCCATCGATGCGCATCTTGTCCACCTCTTGTAGACTCAGAGAATAGTTCCACAGGTCCGTCTCTCGTAACGTCCAACGGTGTGTCAGCGCAAGTCCCTCAAGTTCCGCACGGATCCCGGTCAGGCGATCGTGAATTGGTTTGAGGGGTGGCGCCACATGCTTCGACTCTTCCTGGGCACGGATCTCCTGCACGATATCGAAGCATTCTTGTAGAAGCGACGAGCAAATGGCTTGTGACGCGGGAATACTGCCGCCGGGCCCGAGAAACTTTCCATCCACGCGTTTCCTACGTGTTTCGGAGTGTGACGATAGTAAGTGGGCGCAGGTGGCGGTGACGGCGGCGAAAATGGAGCGTGAGTATTAGAAACTCTGCGACGAAAGCGGGCATGGACTCAACGAGTCGATTTTGCGCAAGTCCTCTTGCAAAGGTTTGAGCTCCGCTTTGGACGAGCACCCTTTGGCTGCCAGCGCGACAAGCTTGCGTCGAATGGTTACGAGCCGCTCGTGTACTGGAAGCAGCTCAGTGGAGAGCACGGAGAGATTGTCTTGCAATCTGCTGAGCACAGATTCTACATGCGAGATGGGATTTATGGAATGGTAGGTAACTAAGGACAGTATGACGCACCGCAGTCCCCAAGTTGTCGCTCAAGAAGCTTGGCCATGGCCTCTCGGTGCTTCCCGCTCTCCGAGTCGCTCTTTATAATGGAACGCAAGTCATTTAGTCGTCGGCGAAACGGGGCCAGGTCGCTTTCATTATAGACGGAAGATTCATCCATATGCTCTAGAATTTGCTAAATGCAGAAGTCAGCAGCCTGAGTAACGATTGCATCACACGACCGGTTAGGTGAAGCCCCGTCATTCGAGGGAATCAGAAGGGAGATTTCCAAAGGGATGCAAGGGGTTACCCCATGCCACGTTCTAGGCAAGACCCTGAGCGTTTTTAATTTCCAGCGATACTCACGCGCATACTGGCCAACTGGGAATACGTGGCAGGCGCTTCCTTCGTCTTTCCGATGGTCAAGAAGAAGAGAGAGAGAAGGTTGAAGACGTCAGCCAAGAGGGTGTCCAAACGGTTGTTGTAAACAGTATCGTCGTCGCGGACATCGTTCAGCTTTGTTACTGATGTACGTTGGGATTCATAATCATTAATGAAGAAATTGTGATGAATCGGACGGGATCACTGACCCTGCTTGATGACGGCTTGATATAGACTGCTTACATCGTTAGGCTTTATAAAGTCACCTCGATCTTTCTTGAGAGCCGTGAGCCGATTCCTAATACTGTCCCTGGAAGTCAGTAAAGTGAAAGTGGGAAAGCGATAGGGTTGGCTAACCCGATCACAGCCTCCAAGATGGGGAGTTCTAAAATGACATAAGAATCAGCTCAGCATGAGGCACTGGCCGCCGGAGACCAGTGGCAAAAATCGAGCACACGTGCCTTCCTGTGACACGGGAGTTGTCATGGTTCATGAGAAGGAGGACTCGACTCGAGTATGGCCCGCCCTGGTGTCGTGTCAGTCACGGTGATCAGTTGATAAGTCAATCGTCCATCGTTCTCGTCTCGTCTCAGCCCGCTTAGATCCAAGGTCACGTGTTTCGTTATCTAGGGTAGACACTTTCCCACGTTTTCGAACATCCTCCTTACCTCACCACTCAATGGACAAGATCAGAGAGGTTACTCCTGATCCATCTTTCTTCTTCTTCCTTCCACTCACCGCTCCTTCCGTCATAGAAACTTGCCGCCCTTCGTGCAGAGGCAGATGCCGCTATTGACCGTGCGGAAGCAGCAGAGGCAAAGAACAAGAAATATGAACAAGACCTCCTCCAAAAGGAACAGGAGATAACCTCACTCAACCACAGGCTTTCCGTTCTCGACGGCGAGCTCGAAAAGTCGGAATCTAAGTTGGCCGAAACCAAGGGCACTTTACTGGATGCCCAAAGCGGTCAGGCGACCAACGAGGGCCTGACGCGAAAAATCCAGCTCCTAGAGGAGGAGCTGGATGCGGCCGAGAAGAATGTGAAGGAGACGGTTGAGAAGTGTGTTCCGTCTCTGCGTCGTCCTTGTCGTGCCTTAATTGGTTGGCAGACTTCGACAGGTAGATGTCAAGGCAGAGCATTTCGAACGTCAGCTGCAGCGTGTTGAGCAAGAGCGCGATGATTGGGAACGGAAGCACGAGGTGTGTGTTCACCACACCAGTCCCCCCGAGGTTGCCTCATTAATTGCGTATCCCGCGCGCAGGAAATGCAAACGAAATACCAGAAGTCGAAAGGGGAGCTCGACGACCTGGTTGCGAACATGGAGGGTCTTTAATCGTCCTATTCTCACCAGTTCGCATCATTATATCGCCATGCCGTATACACAGCGCTAGCCTTAGTCCTCGGTCTCTTTCGAGGAACGCCCGCGGGTATTCGTTAATATTACGTTTGTCGTATTTTACACTGAAGGCCACCTGTTGGGTGGAAATGAGATAAATCATGGATCCATGTGTACAGTGCAGTACGTAAGGAGAGATTGCCAAAAACGCGCCGGGTCGACTCGGACGCGTCTGCGGCTTTTGACCTTGAAACTCGATCACGACTTGCCCCCCAAAACCAACAACAACTGATGTTTTCTCAGTCTTCGGCGTTCCACACCCCAGACAATGCCGCAGATCGTATGAGATCGCCTCTGAGTCACTCAACCTCCCAGACTTCTCTCCATGGTTCATTTTCCGTTGGAGGGATGGCCAGTACAACAGGTGCACATCACCCACATGGCACAAGTTCATGGGCTTCGAATAGCCAGAGCAGCACCCTTTCCAACTCTTTGAACGACCCATTCCTTCAATCCCGCTCCAGCTATCAATCCGGTTACCTCATGGTACGACCCTTTCATCGTGCTTATGTCTGCCTTGTTCACTTTTGTCATACCTCCAGTCAACGTCACAAAATAACGTGCGCAGAGTTTTTCCTTCTCAAACCCAGCTGAGACCAAGTGTTCCTATCCGTGCAGGTTTCACCCCCCACCCACCAACGGTTTGACGACATGCCCCTTGTGCAGACCAAGGCCAAGTTAAATTCCACGTTGTCTCGCGCAACTACCAGCGAGTTCGGAAAAGACCCAATGTTCGAGAGCTCGAGGTAAGCTTTCCATCTCCCTTTTCATCATCGCTGATATCTCGTTCGAAGACAACAATGCCAGACATCAGACGAGGATGCCCCACCTACCACGTCCGTCAATGATATCTTGAGTACTACATACAACAGTAGTCCATCATACCTCCAGCGCTCTGTCTGTGTTTTCCCTTTCATCCTTTGAAACCTCAATCTGACAAATGGCGCAGTCTTTGAACTTTGATTCTCCGATGATGCAAGCGTCCCAAGCCACCCCGCACCAGGCCGCCGAACCCCTCTATGTCATCGTTTTTGGTTACCCTCCGGATAAATACAGCGTTGCAGTAGAATACTTCAAGCAGCTCGGCGAGACGACAGATCTAGATCCAAACGTAGAGATTACCAATTGCTTCAAAATTGGTTTCAAAAATCCCGTTGAAGCGATGTGGGCAGTGCGTAAGAACGGGGATATCGTCGGAGGAAGCTGGATGGTGGGCGTGAAGTGGGCAGTACGGACAATGTCCCATCCCTCTGATGAAAATCGGACTGATCATTATTTCCTTGCACCTTGCAGGATCCCGGCCAAGCAGATCGTGTCCTCGGCCAGGCGGCAATACGCACTGCATATGCGCCTTCGCCTGATGTTGGCTCGCCATCCGAGACCATGCCAGTAGATTCGGCTGAGTCTTCCCGCTCACCTCACCACCTCACCATACCCGCATCCCGCTCGTTGCATAATAACACTCCCACAGTGGGCACCCCAATCCGACTTGCTCCATCTACGTCCGCGTTCCGAAAGCCAGGCCAGGGCACGAAAGCGGCGACGAGTACGCCCGGGCCACAGCCCGCGACAACCCCGGTGGTAGGGACACCAGGGACACCATCGAAAAGTGTGATCGGGCAGTTCTCGGATTTCGTCTTTGGGTGGTAGTCGCTTTATTCTGCAATGTATCAATCACATAGTTAGCTAGATCTTGCAAAGACAATTACAGACAAATCCTCGCGAGAAAGCCGAAGAACTTCGTGACAAGCGCCAAATTGGGGCGGCTCTAGTTGATGACGTTTCCGTCATCATTGCATTGATACTGTACCAACTTTTCATGTCTCGCCGACGCGCAGTCAACAAAGAGTCACACATAGCACCACCTCCACCAGACGCTGCTCGTCTGAATGGCTCCGCAGACGGAGAGAAAGGTGGTCCGAAAGCTGCCGTGGCCGTCGCAGGGGCGCTGCTGGATTACTCCCTGATGCTATTTCTAGTTTTTGGAGGCTGCTGCTCGTACGTGCCAACATCCCGTTCTGCATACTCGGGTTCCCCTGAAAGATATCAACTTATCATAGGAATGTCTGGGCCTACGAGGAGCTGCTCCGCGCAGAGCCTAACGTCGGTGCGTCCCGCGTCGCCTTCATTAAAGATGACAACACGCCCCTCATGCGATGTGGCCCACCTCCCACCCCGCCCAATGCATCTGATCCATCGCAGGGCCCGCACTCACGTTCTCGCAGATGCTCTTCATCACGGCACAACAACTACCCTCATTCATGACCTGGCACCGCGATGACGCGTCGCCCCACCACCGCACCCGCACCCGCCGCCGTCAATCGTGGCTCCGACTCCCGCGACTCAAACCGCGCCAGGTGCCGATCGGACAGTGGCTGCTCCAAGTCACCACGTTCGCGTCTGGCACGCTGTTGAACAACCTCGTGTATGCGTACAGCGTGCCCCTCACGATACAGATCGTCTTCCGTTCCGCAGGCAAGTAAAACTAGTGTCGCCGCTGTTTCACGCACTCCGTCCGTGATACTCGCGTGTTGCTGTACTGAGCTAAAGTGGCTGGACGTGCAGGACTGGCGGTGTCCATGCTCATCGGCCGCGTATTCATGGGCAAGCGATACACGCTCCAACAAATAGTGCATACCTTCCCTTCCCTCCTCTCTCTCCCCTCCTCCAATGGGACCACCCGCCGATGCGTGCTAACGGCATTCTCCTCTTTCCGTTCGCAAAGATCGCCTTGGCGGTCGTCTCGTCGGGTGTCATCATCGCAACGCTCTCACGACCTCGAGCGGGCCCCGCGTCACCAGCGACGACGAACCACACGATCACATCAGGAACATCCGCAGCCGCAGCGCACACTGACTCTGACGCGTTGCGTGGCACGTACGCCCTAGGCATCGCGATGCTCGTCGCGTCGATCATATGCACAGGCGTGCACGGCGCACTCCAAGAGCGCACCTACAACAAATACGGCCCACACTGGCGCGAAGGCGTCTTTTACACCGTACGTCCCTCGGCTCCACACACGTTCATCCAATCCAATCACAAGGATTGTTGATTATCGAAAAACCAAAAATAAATAAATTACAGCATATGCTTTCGCTGCCGATGTTCGCGTTTATGCCGACGAGCGTACGACGGGGTTTCGTCGGCCTTAGCCGCCCGACTAAGAGGCACGACGGAGTCGAACTCGGAGATGCCGTGACGAACTCGATGAACTCGATGGGCTTGACTTCGAAGACGGGCACGGGTATCCATCCGTACATGATACTCGCTCTCAACTTGATCACGCAGCTCATTTGCGTCTCCGGCGTCAATCAGTTGTCCTCGGTAAGTCACCCGTCACCCCCACACACACACGCGCATACAGGCCCCACTTCTCCCCCTCCCGCGCCCTCCGTGGCACCCTTCCCCGTCTCCCTTTTTTTTTTCGTTTTTCTTTATTGATACCGTCGCATGATTTTTCCGTGCCTGTCTGGGATGCAGTGCCGTGCCCATCGAAAACCACCGACCTCCTTGGTTTTGACTCGTTGTCCCCATTTGTGGCTCGACTGATCCACCCATTGCCATTTCCGTTTTACATACCGTATACTTATTTTATTTTTCGGTAGAGAGTGTCCGCGGTATCAACGCAAGTCGTACTCACGGGGCGCAAAGCAATCAGCTTGTGTTTCAGCGTATGGTGGTTCGGTACTGGTTGGAACGCACAGCTCGCAGGCGGTGCCGTCATGGTATTTGTCGGATCATTCTGGTATTCCCTCCTACCGGCGCCCGCGCGACCACGACCAACAACCACCCAGGGAAGGCGGGGGAAGAGAAGCTGATATCTTTTTCATATGCGACCGCTTGCTGTGCATTTATTTCCAACGACTATCACCTGATAATGATGTACAGTATCGGATAGGCGTTCCACGAATGCGCCCACATTCTCCTCCGTCAGAAGCTGAGGGAATATTCCCACTTTCACACCTCATACAGTTCCACCTGCCGCAGATATGTCAAACAAAAACGCCACATGCGATAGGCGCCGCAGACTGAATACTGACGACCAGTCAAAAGTCTACATTCTCACGACCAATTGATTACGGAGAGTAGTCGCTGGTACTGCCGTGATCATACATCATGAATAGCCCCAAGAGGACAAAAAAGAATAACCGAATAATTAGGTGGGAAGAGTCAAACTGTTTTTACTATGAGATAAATGCGCATGAAAGACGAGGTATGAAGGACAACAAAGCGTGCCCAGGGTCGTGCAGGGAGAGAGAGCAAAATATGAAAGAGTGGCATTGGCAACTCATGACACATCATGACTGCCATATGGAGCAGAGTTCCGAAGTCCCATGAGGACAGCGTGGGCGTGGAATATAAGCTGGGGGGCGTCGAGGCTAGAAAAGGGAAAGAAAGCACACGACAGATGACCCTGGTATGCTATGCACTATCCTTTTCGTTAATCTCATGGACCTGTATGTGATGATGACCTTCTGAGCCATGGTCCTTGGGCTCATCAGGTAGTCCATGCACAGAGTGATTGTCTAGGCCAATTGAGTCGCTACGCCCATTGACCCCCTCTCCAGGTGTGACGGGACGGGATGCAGCCACCCCAGAAGATGACGTTGCTGTCACTGTCGAAATGATCTGTTGATTAAGCGGGTAATATGAGCGGCGGCGCATTGCACGGAAGTCGTAAATTGTGAATCTGTATCAGGATGTGATTAGAGCACGGTTTAAAAACGCAATCTACACGGGATTCAACGCACTGCTCCTCCATTTGCCGCATCTCGTTACTAAGGCTATTGATATCACGATTTTGTTTGCGAGCCTTGGCCTTCAATGGGTTGTCTTCAAGCAAGAGCTCCTCAAGTTCATGGGATGCGTCGAAATTCGCTTTCTTCGACTGGATACGGAATGGCGTTGTGAATAAAATGACATGGGAAAGTCACAGAGAGAATACACCCACGTCGGGAACGAACGGAGATGGAAGCTCTTTCCGGTTAAGTGCCGGCCAGTCGATCGAACTGAACCACGCATGTTGTTGAATCTCATCCAGGCTGTCTCCTCGTGGGCTACATGCAAGACGCTTGAAAGGGTCCCTCTCCAACAGCTGGGTAGGGAAGAGCTTGAGCGAGACATGGCGCAAGTCGGAAGGTAGAACGCACCCCTCTTATGAAGCTAAGGCCCGTACTACTGCACTTCTCCTCAGCGTTCTCGGGAAAACGTAACGCATCTTTGGAAATGCTAAGGGTGAGAGCAGTATTCGTGCGGCCACGGAAGGGTCTGCGCCCAAAGATTAATTCATATGCGCAAACACCAAGTGACCACCAATCGATGGGGTAAGTGTAGCCGCGCTTATGGAGAATTTCTGGGGCCATATATGCCATGGATCCAGCGACGCCGGTCAGTAAGCGCCTTTCAGAATAATGGACGGCGATATTGAAGTCGGTAAGGTGAGCATGACCACGCTCATCAAGTAGGATATTATCCGGCTTGATATCTCTATTGGAGTGGCGGGAAAGGCACGAAAGTTAGCGAGAAAAGAGGAACAAGCAAGAGGGGGTTGCGAACCGATGCATAATGTGCTTCTCGTGCAAGAAACAAAGAGCAGAAGAGAGCTGTGCCATGTAAAATCTAACAGTCTCTTCTGACAAAGAACCTAACCGATCCAAGTGAACTGTACAAAACGTGAGCCTGACGGAAAGGATGATGAGTTGTGGAGAGGAACGAACATCGTAAATCACCACCGAGCATCAGATCCAAGACGAAAAAACAATTTTCATCGTCTTGGAAGGCGTACCGCAAATTGACTACAAATGGATGGTCGACCTGAAGGCGAATTGAAGGTTGGAAGGGAAAGCAGAGATCAAACGAGCACACCTCCTCGAGTAAACGTCGTTCCTGAATTACATTGGCAACGGCCTTCATGCGAACGCATTTGGCTTTATTGATGTACTTGAGGGCATATAAATCGCGTGTCTGCTTGTGTTGGACGACGCGGACCTGGGAGGATGGGTTGTGTTTGCTAAGGAAACCATGAAGGTCGCTTCGAAGAGACATACCTTTCCAAAGGCTCCTTTCCCGACGCATCTGAGGAGGATGAAGTGGAAAAGGTTGACATCGGCATCAAAGTCAATGACCTATGAGAGGATGATATGGAAACGGAACGCATGGAAAGAGGAAAGGGAAGCAAACCTGAGGACGACAGCAGAGGGCGCCCATGAGGATCGTTTAAAAATAGGCTACAGATTGGTTGGGCCAGGGGGGATATATGAAGGAAGGGAGAAACGAAAAGGTGAGAAAGGGAAGCAGGATTAAAAAGGAGAAAGGCGGGGAATGAGAAGGGGAAGGGAGTGCGCTGAGGGCGGAGGACGTAGTAATCGGAATGAAGGAGAGGGCAAGAGAGGGAGGACGGGAGAGGATAAGTGTGTAGCAGCAGTGCACTCAGTATGAAAGAAGGCTTATGTAAGATAGGCTGCATCATCGTCTGATCAGTTCGGTTCGTCGTCAATCAATCGTCCGCGGCCGACGTGTCTCATTCACATATTCCCCTCTTTCCTTCGCTATATGTCCGGCCCGCATTGGTCGCGTCCTCTCGTTCTTTCTGGGCCATCGGGTTCCGGAAAAAGTACTCTTCTACAACGTCTTTTCGCGGATCACCCGGGCAAGTTCGCTTTTAGCGTGTCCCGTTAGTCTCCTTCTCTCCATTTCTGTCTCATCCCCTCGCTTCCCTCACCTCACCCATTCAAAAGATACCACTCGCGCCCCAAGACCAGGAGAGGTCGATGGCGTGCAATATAATTTCGTCTCTCGCGACGTCTTCACCTCCCTTCTCGACAAGGGTGGTTTCGTCGAGCACGCAGAATTCTCGGGTAACCTCTACGGTACTAGCAAACAGGCTATAACCTCCATTATTGAATCAGGCAAACGTTGTATTCTCGACATTGAAGTTCAGGTATGTTTCCTCCTTTGTCCTAGCCTCCAGACGTCCCTTCATTTATTTTTCCCAGGGCGTCCGTCAAATCAAGAACACGGACCTGAACCCCGTGTATTGTTTCATCGCTCCACCCTCCTTGTCCACCCTACGCGAGCGCCTTGTTGGTCGTGGCACAGAAACTACCGCTGCCGTCGAGAAGCGCCTTAAAACCGCTCTCCTTGAGCTTGAATATGCCCAGCTGCCTGGCGCGCACGACCATATCATCGTCAATGATGACTTGGACCGCGCTTATGCGTTATTCAAGGCTGTTGCGCTTGGAAACCCGATCGCTAGCGATGTGCTACCCGCGCTTGAGCAGTGAAAGACCATGATCCTATAGAACCTTGAACTGCAAACGAACCAGTTATACCTAACGAGTCGTTTTGCTTGTAGAATGTAGACTCTTAACTTTGTTTGACATCATTGGACCTGTAGGTAGAAAATATTATTCTAGGGGTGATACAGTAACACCGACGGCTATAAATTGATATGATACAATGGCACTGGGCGGTTGTCGTTGATACGACGAATGATACAGGAGCATGATCCTGCTGCACGCTCACGCGCGCCCAAGTCAGCCACACACGCACGGATGATCCGATCACACACGGAAACGCAAATACGCCATGAGAAGTGCAGTGCAACCAGTCACTGCATAACGGGAGGTATTAAAAATGACGGGCCACATCGGACCAAAAATGCTGTGCAACGCACCGAATCCTACCAGATACTGAAGTGTCGTAGCCTGATTCCCGAATTATGCGTCAACTGCCCCTATAATAGTTATATGAAAAAACCACCCACCTTGGATGACTGGATGGCAGCTCGCAACCCGGCGATCTCCTGCTCTATCCGCGTGTCTACCTCCTTCATCTTGAGCTCCTGTCTGGTCGCCTCTTCGCGAATACGACCCTTCTCTAAGTTCAGATCCAGACGAACGCCCGCCTGCGTGCGCGAGATCTCCTCGCGCAGCCGCTGTTTTAGCTTTTCGATGTCCGTCAGCAGGCGGTCGTTCTCCGCCTTGATCATCGTCAGGTCATTCTTCTCGTTCAGCTGGAGTTCGGATTTGAGTTGCGCAAAGTCAACCTGTTGCGTGTAATGTTGCTGCATGCGGTTGAGTTAGTCTTAGTCGGACATATTTGCGTGGACAATCATGTAATAGCCCCCGAGAGACGCACCTTTTCATGATCGGCTTTTGTGACCATGTTACTTGTCATATTCCGTATGCTCTCGTCGATGACCTCCGCCATAGCAGACATGATACCTTCTGCCTGCGCACGATTGAGGCCCTCGCGCTCCAAGCGTTGCACGAAGTGGTGGGTGTCAAAGTGAAAGTCGTCCCGTCGAGCGGTGGTGCGGAGGCCGCGGTAGGGTTGAAGAAAGAGCGGTTGACGTAGATAGGGGAGAACGCGAAGTGCCATGAGTCGGACAAGGAGCGGAATGGCGACGAATAGAAAGCAACAGTCGAAAGTCGAAAGCGATCGAATGCGGAAGAGTCAACGCCAACGCCAGATACGCAAGGCAGATCGGCACGTGATGTCAAAAAGTAATAATCGCTCCCCACTCGCACCTTTGTCCGCACTCTTATTGCCTTCGAAAACAGGCTTGCAATGCAGTGCGACGATGTGATATGGTCTGCCATCGGAAACCAGTTTTGCTCTTACAAAGTCAAGTATGTATGTCACCCGCGGTTTCCCTCAGCGCGAATACTCAATAAGCTCTCTTCAGGACAGTTACGCAGAATTTCTGTCGGAATGAATACAATGTTACCGGCCTCTGTAGCCGGCAATCATGTCCTCTCGCCAATTCTCGATATGCCACCGTGCGTGAGCACGAAGGTGCGCACCCATCCTTATCTCTCGAGAGCCACGCGCTCTAATCAATAAATTTCGCAGGCGCGCTCTACCTATATGTGAAGACCATCGAGCGAGCACACTCCCCGGCACATATGTGGGAAAAGATCAAACTCTCAAACAATTACACAAAAGCACTGGAGCAGGTGAACCTGCATACCGTGTAGCACGAGCGAAAAAAAAATCGCTGACCTAGACTGCCGCAGATTGACAAGGAACTAATTTATTGGCCAAATTTCACGATCCATAAGTGCAAGCAACGCGTGACCAAGATCACGCAGTATCTCATCAGAATGCGGCGCGCGAAGCTCCATGCGCAGTGCGTTTCTTATTCTATTTTCCCTCGTGTCGCCGTGCCTATGCCTTTCGCAGACCCAAACTTGTCGGGATCAAGAAAAAACAGGATAGACGCGAGACCGTACGCGAGCGCAAAGCACTGGCGGCCGCACACCTCGAGCGTTCGATCGAGAAGGAGTTGCTCGAACGTTTGAAGAGCAAGGCGTATGGCGATGCGCCGTTGAATGTGAACGAGAGCGTTTGGGCAGCAATATTAGACAAGGAAAAGGCCCGAGATCGCGGAGAAGAGCTCGAGGACGAGGAGACGGATGAAGAAGAAGAGGAGCTCGAAGGTGAGGTGGAGGAGGAGTGGGAAGAGCGGGAGTTCGTGAGCGACGTGAGTGAAAGTGAGGACGAGCTGAGTGACCTCGAACACGTCACGGTGAGTGATCCGTGCGTCTTTGATAAGTGTATCCCTATAACTCGCGGTGTCTTGAGGGTGGTGTGGACGGTAGCGATTATAGTGAAGAAGATGAATCGGGAGACGTGGATGACGACGCGGACCCAGATCCAGACGCAGCAGACAAGGGTCAGTCAAAACCCGCACCGAAATCAAAATCGACGCTTGGGAAACGAAAAGCGCAATTCAATCCGCGCAAACCAAAACGTGAGTGTCCCGCCCTCCTGTTTTGTTGTTGGACCTGGCATGAATTGTGCGTGGTGCGTAGGTGGACCTCGTATAGAGGTGGAGTACGAAAACGAGACGGAGGCTGCACCCAGAGTACGGGTTGCTGCCAGTTGGTAGTAGCTATTGGAGGCGGAGATGCTTTCAGCATGGTCATCATCCTGGGCTCGGTCATGTACGCAGCGTCAACACCCTATTCGACATCAAACTACGTCGCTGCTTCTCTTGCTCGTCCCAGTGCGACTTTTCCAAGTGGACCAGGCATGAGCCATTCTAAACTTACATGCGGGTATCAACCCAGTTGGGGGAACCTCGGGCTGACACTCGCCCCATGCCGACCGCGGAGGACGCCCCATGAAGCGGTTCCTTACCGGGATGTGGGCGAGATGACAACTTGAACGCTGAGCAAGTTAGGCTTCCCACATTCAATCACCTTGATCGAAAGGGCGGGTTTGCTCCGGTTCTCTGATACAAGCCGATCATGATCACTTGATAGAGCTGAAGCAGTCGAGGTAGGACGTCATCTTGCTGCTTCGAGTCGATACCATCCCCCAACTTATCGAGGCAGAAACCAATAAGACAGAACATTATTACCCTGAGACTACCCAGAGATACATTCTTCATAACACACCCATGGTGATCCGTTGGTGGACTGACTATATAACACAGTGCTTTAAGCTTGAATTGATACAACACATGTGATAAATGTGTAGCCATAGTGACAGGTTCCCAGATACTCAGAGGTTATCCATGTTAGCAACGAGGTCGTCGAGCTCTGCTTGCGCCTTGCGGTACCTCTTCTCTGCCTCCTATACGTAAGAAGTTCAATATTCAATTACCGATCGTCCCCTCGCCAGCGATGACTTATCGGACGTACCTCATATTTCTTCTCCCATTCATCACGTTCCGCTTCGTATCGCTTGGCTTGACGTTCTATATGCTCAGCATCAACGTCCACTCGCCGTAATCTGCGTAGATCGACCATGAGTCGACCCGATCAACGAGGGGTTCCAAGTCGGCTGCAGCCTACGCACCTCTCCGTCGTTTCCTTGAGCTGAGTGGAGGCTTCTTCATATTTCCCCTCGACATCATCCAACCTATGATCCTTCGATTTTATCTCCTGTTCCTTCTCGAGCAGCGCCTGCTCGAGCTTCTTGTTCTTCGCCTCCGCTTCTTCTGCACGCGCGATCGCAGCGTCTGCCTCGGCGCGAAGCGCAGCGAGTTTCTGTTCAAGGGGTTCGGCGTTCGGCGTTCGAAAGAAAGTCGGTGATTCCCCAGGTTTTGACGAGTGCTTCTCTTCAGAAGTCGGAAAGAAACGCATAGGAAGAGGGGGCGCTTGCCTCTCTGATCTTATCCATGTTGTATTTGTCTCTGGGAGTGAGGGGTGTGTGTATGTGTTTGGTTGCGAGGGAATTAAAAGACTTTTGTCTGCTTGGACGATGGGTTCAAGAGGGTAAGAGGGGTTCGAAGTTCGTTGATTGAGGTCGCTCTTCAATCACACAATCACTGCTATCCTGACGGCGGAGGTGCCGTCCCGGCGATTTGGCCTCATCGAGCACGTGAGGGGTGGTGGCATGCTGCGCTGACAGCCAGTCGGCTACACTGAGCACAGAATCCCGTGTGGTATGACTGGTCCTCACCAAAAGAAGACGGGGCGGGTCTAACTGAATTTGAGCTGTCGAACTCTCCGAGTGCCCGAGCGGAGCCCTCTGAACGATGGTGTTTTCGTCTGTTCAGATAATTAATTTTGCAACATCCGGCCCGGAACACGCGCGCAGCACTCAAACAAATCACCACCACTGCAGGCGAGGAGTTGTGTGGACTATTCCCCTCGAATCGGAGGTGTCTCTTTGATTGTGAACTGATGACACAGGACGCAAAGTCAACGCAGCCATCGAGGACTCAAAGTACTCAAAAGCTACTTGTCATTCCCAAGTTTTCTGCGTTATCTTCGTCTTCGAGCTTTTTGCGACCAAATGTACTGAAAATTCGTCATTTGGCTCAGTATTTCCTCATGGTAGAGTAGGAATGCCTTGAAGTGGTGTGGCAGAGCGCTCTGATATTTTCGTGATCAATCAGGATTTTTCGAACCATTTTTTTGACAAATAACTGTGGTATAAAAGATTGTGGCCTTCATTGTCTTGTAAGAGCCACTCCGCTGGGTCGTTCACAGTTGCCACTTTTTAAACTGCTGTCACCGTTCTTGCTTTCCTCTACTTTCTACTACACCTTTCACTCCTTATTTGCTCGACCAATAATTTCAAAGCATCATGTTTTCATCTCCAAACCTTTCACCAAGGCTGGCAAAGGCTCCCTTCGACGATTCCCGAGCGGACGCTATCCTGCGGTCCAGCGACGGCGTGGACTTTCGCGTCTTTCAAATCATACTCTCTCTGATATCCCCGGTGTTCGTCGACAAGTTCAACACCGCTCGGTCCTCGTTTCCGACGTATCAGGACATTCTGAATCGGACGCCTGGCGCCGGGCTTCCGATGGCCCATCTCGACGAAGACTCGGAGACCCTTGATTTGGCCCTGCGACACTGCTATCCGACTCGATCGCCCGAGATATCCAGCTTGCAGGATGCTCAAGTCCTTCTCGAGTTTACCCGGAAATACAAGGTGGACGCGCTCGATCCCTCGCTGGCGCATTTTCTCGTGGGCGCCATCAAAGACGATCCGGTCGGGGTTTATGCCCTCGCTTCCAAATATCAATACGAGGACGTCTCTTCTGCGGCAGCCAGAGCTTGCCTGAATCTTCCGCTTTCCCGGCTCACGTCTCCGGAACTGCCCTCGGTCATAATGGACAAGTACCAGCAGCTCATCCGCTACCATTCTTCTTGTGGCGAGGCTGCTATTGCAGCCACGCTTCAGCCGGAGTGGCTCCCATCTTGGTATGAGTCACTCTTAACCTGGCATGATCTCTGCCTGGGCAAAGATTCGACCTGCTGCAAAACACGGGACAACGCGCAAGATCGGCCGGTCTCCGATCCTAAATCTTCGACGTCGCAGTCTCCTCCCCGATATCTGGGGAGATATCTGTGGAGCTATTTGCATCGCTCAGCTCTCGTTCTCATGTATCACCCGAGTGTGGAAGCAGTAACGGCTGAGGATTTCGTGTTGAAAGATATCGACTGCCCTGCTTGCATGCGCTTCAGACGAACAGAAATGCTCGAATTCAGTCGCCGCTTTGGAGCAGAAATCAAGAAGGCTATTGAACAGGTGAGCAGGTACTCTGCGGACTTTCGTTGGCATTGGATTGATCGAGGATGGCTGTTCTTGTGTGGTAGGTTCCCTTCACCGAAACCGGGAGTGGAAGTAAGACCGTAACATCAGCATCGTCCTCCAAGCATCAGACCACAGCCACTGCGGTCAAGACCACTGTCGATGCGGGCTCAGTACGTGCTCTAACGAAGCTCCTTCAGGCAATGTTACTGACGTCCGTTAAGCCCAAACCTAGTAAAAAATCTACGTGACCGGCGGGAAAGGCAACGCGGGCGTTGTCATAGGCATTTACTGTATACGGCTCAGACGAGAGCGCCTCTTCTAATCTTCTCAACCTCAATAATGAACTCTAGTTATAATCTTGTAGATAGAACGATCAAATGGTTATTTGCATTCTATACCTATTTATGGGTGCATTTGGTAAAAATTTGCAGTTTGCCTTAGGCTGGGTAATCCACACATATTACACTGGTCCGCGATCCATCGAGTCTCTGCTTCACATTCGGGGTTTCATGTTTTCTCCGTCGACTTCCACTGGGTCCCGTCGAGGTCGCTCGGCCTTTCTTACATCGAAATTCCATAAGTTTCCAACGCTTGCGAACCGTGGAGCCAAATAACTACACCATTTCAAGCAACAATGGCCGCTGCTTCGGATTATACCCCACGAAGTTCCTCGCAAATGCTCTCAGCGATTCGTCTTCTTTGCCGAACTCGTCAAGTAGGAACAGAAGAATCCGCCCACAGGCCCATCTGTCTGCCTTGATCGGACTGTGCCTCAGATTCTTCTCGACCTCGGACGCCATCCAATTTTCTGTTCCGCACTGGTCATCGACCTCCTCATCCTCGTCCTCTACTCGCATTGCGATATCGAAGTCAATGGTTTTCAGGCAGAAGCTTTTGTCGACAAGAAGGTTGTCCGGCTTAATACCCCCGTGGGCGATACGGTGCTCGTGAAGATACGCGAGGTCCTTGATGAGGCCCAAGCAGACTTGGTAAACCTTGCTTTCCAATAGGTTAGGAACGAACTCAACGTAATACCTGACGGTGACCATTATGGGTAGAATGGCCCACCCACGGAACGAATCGATCAACGAGATAACATGATCTAACACTAACCTCGCATAGGGAGCACCATCTCGGGACACACGGAAAGAAAACCCAAAGCCTTTAGTTTTATCCGGTATACTAAAAAAAGCGCCACTGTTTCAGACCCGGACGATTCCACCCACAAGCAAATTCATCTACAAATCCATGTAGTCGAATCGGCTCGAATCACTCAAGTCTAAACACTACTTTGTCTTTTTCCCGACTACGTCCAACCCTAATACATATTGGTCCACAGATCCAGCCCGTTCGCCCTGGGCAGTATCACCTTCCAACCGTTGCAATTCGAAAGACGCCTCGTCTGGCGGCACAATAAATATGAAGCGCCACAACCTTTTTTTTGAACGGCAGAGACCCGCAAGCAGTGTATCACGTTTGAGCCAGCTTTGAATACGCCAGAGACCCGAGACAAGAATATAGTCTTTTCTACGGGTCGTGATTTGAATACAGATGATGGCTTCATGTCGTAGAGGATCAAGCCAACAGCCAGAAAGTTTGGGAGCTGAAGATACCAAATACTACCTTTTGACCTGAACCGCTTCGGTGATTTCGTCGATGACGTTCAAATCCTGCAGAAAAGCGAAACGTCGAATGGGACCACGATAGGTCCTCGGATGAGGTCTACCCACGTATCGAAAACTTGCGTTCGGCATCAATGCCATCCAAGTGATTCAATATCTGCGAGGTATTGGATTACTTGGATGGCAAACTCGCGCATTGTGCGGGGAGCCGTTTTTGTTTGTTGGAGAAATCACAAAAATGGCATGGGAGATGCTCGGGTCATCCCTTCGAGATGAGTGTAGCAGTTGCAAGATATTACTCTCGTTGCCTGCAACGTCTCTGATTTGCGACATGACCTCCTCCTTCCTTTCCGATACATTCATGGAGTGGGCAACATTAAAGCATGGAAAGTCCTAAAGGGATGCATCAGTCGAGCGTTGAAAGAAGCGACCTTAAGACAAACCCAGCTAGGAAAAGCTTGTGGGGCGACAAGCTTTCCTGGCTGGGTTTGTCTTGGGGTTACAACAGTTGCAACTACTAGTCGCAAGTATTGTAACTGTAACGCGACCTGCTTACTTTATCTGGCGCTGATTTGTGGTTCTTGGGAATGATACCAGACTAATCTGCATGATGTGCATGTCGAGCATATCGTAGGAGGTCGTAACCCTCCTTGTTGCCGTCAACAAAGGCCTCAATCTCTTCGTTTGATGACCAGGACTGCATCGCCTTAACAGACCAGATGATCCTAAGGTAGAGATATGCGGTCTTGCCTTGATGTAGCAAGCTGGTCAGATCCTGTGAGACAGGGATACAAGAACCTTACCAGTTCCGGGTTGACCACTAACTATCAACGAACCTTTATTGCTTCTTCTTTCTTGATCAGCGCCGAGATATGATCATATTCTTGACGAAGGAAAAGTGGCAAAGGTAAGCGGTCCCGCACTTTCTCCTTGAGGTCCAAAGTTGACAAACCCAAAAAGCTGAGACTCCGTTTTTTGGATCTATCAATTTTGGACCGGCTGTCGATCACCCCTTTGAGTGACCTGTGACCATGTGACCTTCACCTTTCGGAAAAGTTTCCGTTCAAGTTCCTTCCTATTCCAAATCTTTGAGCGAACTTCCTCTAACCGAGGTGGATTGGCGTCGTCAGCCAAACGCCGTCGCTTGAAGGGGATTCAAGGACTCCACCAGCCACCAGTTTCGTCGCCTTGTGGGAGCTAATGGCGCGGCGGCTGGGGAAAGGATAACAAGACTACGAAATTAGCGGAATGGTAGTGACTATTCATGTCTTCCCACTTACCCGAAGCAGGACGTCGAACAATAACATCAAGATGGGGTGAAGTTGGGGTTATTTGGGAGTCACCCATAATGTCCGAACAAATCACTAGAAATAACGCACCTTCCAGAGAGTGAGGTCTGACGCATCGACCTCTTGAAGTTGGCTATCATTTTTTCCCCCTTTCTTTTATCATGATTTTCAATCCGTCAATGGGTATAGCTGATGATGCGTTGACAGGGAAAGGGGATATCGTCTCTTTCATGCGCACCGCGTCGACGTTCTTGCATGCGCGGCTCGTCGTCCTTGCCCACGCACTGTCGATGCCGTCATCCGCATGCGGTTGTCACCTTTGCTCGGGCACCGTCGTCGACCCCGTCCAACATTGTCAACACCGTCGTCCGCGCACCCTCCACCTCATCCGCGGCCCTCAGCTCCTGCGCACATACGAGAACGCGTACGCGCCCGGCTCGTACAGTCCTCATTGAGTGTGTGGCTACACGAGTCGACATTGTGCGTGAATGTGATGGCCGGGGCGGAGGCTGTATCACCACAGACCAACGCATCGCTGAACGCTTAGAGACGGCCTCGGCTGCCTCGTTGGCGTCACCTACGGGCTCGGTTGGGGGGTCCATAGGCATCATAATTGTCGCGGGAGCCAGAGAGATCTCAGCAAGCACTCGGGGTACAAGATAGAAGAGTTGTGCACCAGTTGCAAGGCCATCGACAACCACAAATAGAAGTATGATCCCCAGCACTCTGAGGTACAGAATCGCGGGCGGCGTTGCGGCAAACAAGTCCACATCGGACGGGGAGCGTGAGGGCGGCGCGAGGCGACAGGAACGCTAGATTGACATGTCGTGCACTGGGAGATGACGTGCGCGTGTTTGAGGTGGCAGAGGGGAGCGCGAGAGTGTGGTGAACTGCATGTTGCAGGACGGCGGAGAGGCAACGCGATGATGGGTGGAGAGGGTGGGGGCGAGACCGTGCACATAGGACGAGGGCCCGGACTTACGACTGAGTCTGAGTGTCAGGGGTCATGTCCTGAATACCCACGTGTACGGACCCAGATCACCTGCAGGTGCGTTGTAGGTTGGGGACCCAGGACAAAAAACTAGACACAAGATGTGAGAAAGAGTCAAGGATGTAAGGCGACATGAGGGCCCAGGGCCGACAGCACACAAGAGTCAGGACTAGTCTTAACAGAGGGAATTTATTTACTTGAACACAGCGTTGTTGACCCAGTAAGGAGTGTGATAAAGTTGGTAGTCCTGAATGGTGTACACCTTTAAGACGCGAGCTATCATATCAATCCTCGTCAACTGTGAAAGTTACCTAACAATCCCCAATGACCACCACCACGATCCGCTCCAAATCATTGATCTGCAGCCCTTGCCCATGTTCATGTAGCGCTCTGACTCCTTTTGACGCGAGACTAGTTTTCCCCAACCGTAACCTGAAATGCACAAATTTGCTAAAGGCAGTTGTGTTCTGATCAACAAATTCGCGGCCGATATTTACCACACACAACCCAAAGGCGAACACACTTCCAGAAATTCCTGAACAAGCGCGTCGTTACCTAGTTCACAGATGTGTGGGGTCGGGGTCGACATCATCAGACTGGAGTATTCTAAATCACGACCCAACTCACCTTCCAAAGCCACTCATACTCGTCCGCCTTGGGCAGTACTTTCTACGAGGGTTTTACAGCCGTTTGCCCGGTTATACTATTCTGTACCACTGGGGCGCGTTTTCATTCGCATTACTCCTGGGCGACGCAGGGGATGACCTCCCAAAATGAAAAAAGTACGGGCGCAGAGTTATGGGAATTAATGCAACTACTGCTGTGCCATTAACCCAGTCCAGTGGGATTACCAGAAAGAACATGCGAGTATAGGAAATATGTATATGAATCATGCAGCATTTCCTGCCATATCTGACAAACTGGTTGGGCGGGGTTGGTTTGCATGGCTACGCAAGTCCAAGTCTATGTCCTGAAGCAGGCCCATCATCTCCTACAACGACGATGTCAGTGCTTTTTACCAGTCTCGTAGGGTCTGCAACCTACAAAGTTGGTGGGGTCAAACTGTAGTCCGTACTGGACGGCCTCCTTTGCCTGCGGGAAAAGGCGGAGTTCCTTGAGCGCCTTGGCTTTTCGGAAGTGGCCCTTCGACCAAGGCTTTTTAAGTTGGATCACTGCGTCGGCATCAGTAATTGCAGAAAGCAAGTCTCCATTCTCGAATTGGGCGGCAGAACGGTTAGAGAGAACGGTGGAGAGCTCCTCGCGCAAGAGTTGCTGGGCCTCCCATGGCGCACGCGACACCGCGAAGCCCATTGCTTGGCTGTAACGACCGATAGCCTTCTCCCATTGACGCGTCCGAAAGAGGGCCTTGTTACGGACTTAGTCAGACGTTGGCATGATACACTCGAGACGTACGTTGCCTTCTTCCTTTGTCTGGTTAACGATCTGGGACAACTTCTGATTGACTATATTGGGCGGCGGTGGGAAAGGTAATTTGGGGTTGGCGTTGAAGATCTTGGATAGACGGTTAAGTTGGACATAGTCTACGTCGCACTCGTCACATTTTTCACGAGAATGCGATGAGCAGAGCGCTGACACGTTGGAGGAATCCAGGGTGAGGTTAATGGGGTGAAAATCGGCCTCAATGACTGCTTGCATGACTGGATCCTGTCGTGGTAGTAGTTGCTGTTGCATTTGTGGCTGCATGGGCTGCTGAGGTTGCGGGGGCGTCGACATTGCGATGGTTGCTGAAGCTTGAATCGAAATCGAGGATACGTGGTATGGCTGATGGCTGATGGCAGCGGACAGCGGACCGAGAAACGAGCACAGCCGTGGGATTACTGACAAAGCCTGTCTCACATGAATTTTTGAGGGAGAAAATAAAGTCGTGGGCATCCACCCTTCACTTTTTCTCCTTCTCAGCCATCATCCAGAGGCTTATAGAAACACATCCTTTCTCAAGAAACAAACCAAAAAAAAGACATTTCCTTTTAATATGTCAAATGGAATTGTAAACGGTTCTACTGGTATCGAGTCATCTTTCGGTGTGTTACCCTTTTCCCCATCACATTCACCTTGAATCCTCATTGATTTCTCCCCAGCGTCTCTTGGTATCAACGGCACAAAATCTGCATATGTACCTCCGCATTTGAGAGCATCGCAGCAGCGGGCTGCTTCCTCCCCTTCTAGCATTGATGGGTACGTTTTCCGCACCCCTCTTTTTTTTTTCTCTCCTTTGTCGCAGCATCTCATATCGGCGCCTAGGAGCGGCTGGAACGACTCCCGTACCTCTTCACCTTTCCCTCGTAGCGGATATGGTGGAAGAGGTGATGTTGGAGATAGATCCACGAACGGACATGTGTCTCCCTTCGGAGGGAGCCGTCGTAACGATAATTGGGCCGAGCGTCCACACAGCAGTTATGGCAGCGGAGGTCCCAGGCACGAGTCTGGTCCGCGTGAAACGTCTGGATACGGCGTTTGGAGGGATGGCCAGCACGTCGTCGGATCCCGTAATATGCGCCTCGAGAAGGAGCTTTACGGCGATGCCGAAGACCCTTCAAAGCAACACACTGGCATTAACTTCGAGAAGTATGACGATATCCCCGTTGAAGCGACCGGTGCCGGTGTCCCCGAACCCGTTACCGCCTTCACGAGTCCTCCCCTAGATCCGGTCCTCTTGGAAAATATCGGTCATGCTCGTTATACTACGCCTACTCCTGTTCAAAAGTACTCCATTCCGATTGTTGCGGCGGGACGTGACTTGATGGCATGTGCTCAGGTTCGTTCCATTTACCCATTATCGATGCTCTTCTAATCCGTCTATGTACAGACTGGTTCTGGCAAAACTGCGGGTTTTTTGTTCCCCATCCTTTCTGCATCTTTTTCGAGCGGTCCCCACGCTCCTCCAATCGGAGTAAACGGACAATCCTATTCGCGGACACGCAAAGCCTATCCCACTGCACTTATCCTTGCTCCTACTCGTGAGCTCGTTAACCAGATTCATGACGAGGCGCGCAAGTTTGCGTACCGTTCCTGGCTCCGGCCTGCTGTCGTTTACGGAGGTGCTGATATCAATGGCCAGCTTCGCATGATCGAGCGCGGGTGTGACTTACTCAGCGCCACCCCCGGCCGCCTTGTTGACCTTATCGAGCGCGGTCGCATAAGCCTCTCCAATATCCGTTACCTAGTATTAGATGAGGCCGATCGCATGCTCGATATGGGTTTCGAGCCTCAAATCCGAAGAATCGTCCAAGAGGAGGACATGCCAGGAGTTCATGAGCGTCAGACACTCATGTTCTCCGCTACATTCCCCCGTGACATCCAGGTCCTTGCCAAGGATTTCCTGAAAGATTATATCTTCCTATCTGTTGGCCGGGTTGGGTCCACCTCCGAGAATATCACGCAGAAGATCGAATACGTCGAGGACCATGACAAGCGTTCAGTGCTCCTCGATCTTCTTACCTCCAACCAAACCGGATTGACACTTGTCTTTGTGGAGACAAAGCGGATGGCAGACATGCTCTCCGAATTCCTTCTCAGCAGCTCGTTTGTGGCTACTTCGATTCATGGGGACCGTACCCAACGCGAACGCGAGATGGCGCTTCAAACGTTCCGTCAAGGTCGTACACCAGTTTTGGTTGCCACTGCCGTTGCCGCGCGAGGACTCGACATTCCGAACGTCACGCATGTCATTAACTACGATCTACCGAGCGACATCGATGATTATGTCCACCGCATCGGTCGCACCGGTCGTGCTGGTAACACAGGACTCTCGACGGCGTTCTTCAATCGTGGCAACAAAAACATCGTCCGTGACCTTATCGAGTTGCTCCGTGAAGCAAACCAAGAAATTCCTCCTTGGCTCGAGTCCGTCGCCCACGAGTCAGGCTTTGGTGGTGGTGGAGGATACCGCGGCAGGGGTGGTCGTGGCGGAGGTGCCCGACGTGGTGGCGCAACGCGTGACTACCGCCAGTCTGGTGGTGGATACGGCGGCTCTGGTGGACGATCGGCCAGTTACGGTGGTGGGGGTGGTGGTCCCCACTATGGTGGATATGGCGGCAGCTACTCTGGAGGTGGAGCCAACAGCGCCTGGTGGTAAACACTGCGCCAAATCGTCAACCAGGACTTTCCCTAGTGCGTCGCCAATTTCAAATCCACACACCCATTTTCCTTGTTTTCGTCGTTTGTGTTCCGTATAACGAGATCAGGCGCCGGATGTAGACTCCTCTCCTGATTCCGGTTGCCATTATGCTCACTTTTCATCAGTTTTTCCTTGGACTCTGTCTGCGCTGCTCTCATGACTTTTATGTGTTGTCTCGTCGCTCTCTGTCTGGCATGACTTTTACGACCCTATCTTATTTTCTCCCGTCCTGTCATTGTTCATGTCTCCTCACATCCCTCGCGCCCCTCATCCCCACTTTTTTCCCCTCACATCATCACCGCCTTGAGCGCGAATCCGTTTGCTGATATACTAGACATCAACACCAGCCGGGAACCCCGGGTCATCTCACTCGCATTGGTAGTAGTCCGTCTGTCGTCGCGCACGATACCCATGTTTCTTGCGCGGGCGCAGCACACTTCTAATTATGTCTGCATCTTGCCAGCATTACGAGACAATTTGTTAGAGCATCGCATATATAATGTATCCTCGTAGTCTCTATCACTAGTGCCCCAATGTCATATTTCCTTCATCTGCAGCGTGCCTGAGGTCGGGATGATGATGTTAGCTCGCAAAAGTCGTACATCGTTACTGTTATATTTTATGACCTCCTGTTCCTTTCGCACGAATGACTTCCAGGCTGCGCGGTACTTATGTGGTATAGAAAGCTCCCTTATCTTTTCATCACTTTAGGGCCATGTGTCAGATTTTCTACGATGTTCCTCGGAAAGCTATCAAGTCGCACCTGATTCTGCGCCTGTCCACCTCGTTCTCCACCACATTTCCGTCGTACAACTTCACCGCGCTATATACCGCAAAGAGCCCGGCAGGCACGATCAGCGCAGGGAACTCGGCCAGCGGAAGCAGGAGCATGTTTTGCAACGCGGCGCGCCCCGCAGAGTACAAAGACACGTGCACCCCTCGCCACGTCGAGGCCCTACGCCCCTCCTCGAGCTCCGTCTCCGTGCCGCTGAAAAGGTCGATCAGGGACAGACAGGTCGCGCGAGCGAAGAAATAGCATTGGTACTGGAGAAGCGCGTAGGACGGGAAGTGCGTTCGGATCGTGAGGAGGAGGACGGAGAGGTGCAAGAGGGACGGACGACGCGAGGGTTCTGGGTCTGGGTTTTGGGAAGACGCAGAGGCGGTCCTGGTTGGGGATCGGGAGGTGTGGATGGGGGAGGACGTGAAGGTGATGGTTGAGAGTGCGACGGAGGGCCCGTTGTGGGCGAGGATGGGCGCGGGTGTGCCGTCGTGCGAAACTTGGACGCCGTCGTAGGCTGGGCGCGGAGATGACCCCTCGTTCTCGTTCGGGGAGGAGGGTTGCGAGCCAAAACGCGTGATGAGTGCGCCGAGGTATCGCGCTGATGAGCTTAGAGACGAGGACGCCGTTGCCGTTGCGCTTGACCCTGACCCTGCCAGTGGTGGTGCTTGCTGGGACTCGCTGGAGGTGGCAGCCTGAGCGGCATCCTCCTCTGCGTTGCGGTCGACGCTTAGCACGATTTGAGAGCCGGAGGGATGGGTCGCGTAGATGACGAGGAACTCGTGTTCCATGTCCGAGAGCGCTTTGTAGTGCACGACCTGGTCGAGAAAACATTGCTTAGCCTCATAGGGCAGTTGCTGGATCGCGGCAGCCCAAGTTTCGAGAGTATCCTTGTAGAAGGTATCTGGGAATAGGTGTGGGCTTTTCCTTGCTTTCATTGCCGGCGAAATAAAGGATGTTTGGTGGATGCATGCAAGGGTCTGGTGGTGGCTCTGATGCTATTTCCCTTCCGAATGTGACACACGAGGACGTTCCGAGAATGGCAGGATTGCCTGGGCGCTAACATTGCGCTAACTATATCCGTTCTATGATAAAAATGAGAGTACAGTAGGATGTGGACGCTCATTCCTAGGAAGACAGACGGCATTCCAGACCTAGGCTGTCTTGCTGACGCCAGACGGTGCGGGGATGGGAGAGTTGGTAGAGGTGGGGATTTTAGTATATGTTGGCCCTGCCCATGCGACAACCCGATTTGTCGATGTCCTCTCCTGCCTTAGCCTTTTATCTGTTCACGGTCGAGGCGACATTTGACGTTGCCTTGACGACAATTGAAGGCGGGCAGCGGCCACATGTTGCGTGCATCATCACACAAGGTTTAGACGGACAGACTTTCGATTCGGTGGGACATAGCCTCAGAAAGCTGGATGTGGCTGGTTTGAAGACGTGCTAAAGCGGGGGAGACTCGGGAGAGTTATGGTTGATGTAGGAAAGGCGTTGGACCGGTGACGTTGATCGGGTCAATGACGACTTGGTCACAAGCTTCACCGATTAGTCTGGGGCCGTAGGCCTGGAAAGTACTGACGAAACCGTGAGGACGGTAGGATTATGGCTGGCCGCGGGGATGGGGTTCGTCTCACTTCTGACAATCTTCTTGGGAGCAATGGGGATGAAGTCGCGCATTGAGGGAACCAGGGTGTTTCATCTGGGGGAGAGAGGGGTGGTGGTAGGACAGATGGGCGAATTCGCCGCCAACTGGTGACTGAGGTAAAGATGTGCTGCCGATCGGCATAATGCCGCACGACGCTGGTGCGTTCCATTACCCAAAACCATCACCAAGAAGACGACATCCAATTCTGACCTTTCACTTTTTTGCCTCTCACCGCAACCCGTAATAGGAATATCGAGGGTTCATTCTCCAGCCGCCTCGGTCATCGGTCGAATCGCGATGGCGATGGTAGGTAAAATGTCCCGTGTGGATGCGTCACCAGGAGACACTATGGGTGGTCAACTTGAATGCGCATTGTGCGACCGGAGCACCTTCTCGCAGGAATGAAAAATGGCAGCCACGAGGATATCTAGTGAAGCACCAGTCCTTGACAAGTGGACTCAGGCTGTTGTCGCTGTCGGACCATCGGATGTCTGTTATCCAAAAGACCGGCGTTGGTCCATGGCAGTACTTCTGTTGGACCAAGTTACCCGCGGGCCAGAACCATATATAATGGTGGTGACTAGATCGCTGCCTATTCCAAGTCCACCCGCATGGATCCAACAGAGAGAGCTATATCTCATGACGAGCCCAGCGGGGCCCACTGGCGTTCTTGTACAACCTTGGCTCACTCTAAACCTAATCTCTTAGCTCCGAATGGTACCACTGACGAGGGAGTCATCGCCGTCGACTGGGACGGTCTAGATGACCCAGAAAACCCGAGAAAGTGTGGTTCTACATTGCCCTTCTTCTGCGTTTGTCTCACTGTTTTAACGTGATCATAGCTGGAGCCCGGGGCGGAAGTGGGGAACGACCCATATCGTATCTGCCTTCACATTCATCAGCCCTCTCTCCTCGTCAATCATCGCTCCAGCTTCGAAGCAATTGGTAGAACGCTTCGACATCCACAACACCGTTCTGCTTGCCATGACTACCTCCGTATTCGTTCTCGCCTACGGTGCGCACCCGTCATTCTCACATACCTCACGCATAATTTGTTCATTCCATGTTTTCGTTCTTATCGTAGCCTTTGGGCCGTTATTCCTCAGTCCGCTCAGTGAGGTATATGGGCGCTTGCCTGTGATTCAAATTGCAACCTGTGGTACCTCGGTATACGCTTTGTATGTCTTCCGGATGTCAACTAATGAGACCTTTCTCTTCTTTAGTCTGGAACACGGCATGTGGTCTTGCACGCAGCAAGTATGAGCTCGTCGTATTTCGCTTCCTGGCGGGACTCGGTGGTTCAGCGCCACTTGCTATCAGTGGAGCTGTCATTGGCGACCTCTTCGACCCCGAGAATCGAGGAAAGGCGATGTCTATTTACTCAGTCGCACTCCTTGGTCCTGCCATCGGACCTGTCGCCGGGGCTTGGATCGCAGAAAAATCAACCTGGCATTGGGTGGTCAGTCAGTTCTAAAATGACGCGAGAATAATCTTGATGAAAAATAGTTCTGGTCAACATCCTTGGTGAGCGCCGCTATTCAAGCATCTGGCGCACTCTATCTAAAAGAAAGTGAATACGTCCCATAGTTCGTTTCATATTACCTAGACTGACACGACCTCGCACTGGCACCTTGAGCGTATGCTCCCGTTCTCCTTGGGCATAAGGCGAGGGCAATCCGTAAAGCTATGGACCAAGAGAAAGCCAATGCGGTGGTGATCCGCATTTCCGTGGAGATTGCCGATAAACAGTGCGTGAACATCAAGGTTATTCTTTTCCTACTTATACCTCGGGCAGCTGGAAGGCCATACTCAGGAAAGCTCTCGTTCGCCCCTACATGCTGTTCATACACGAGCCCATCGTCCAACTCCTCGGCCTGTACATGGCATTTGTATACGGCCATCTTTACTGTATGCACTCTAACTCTCCTCAACTTGGATGCCGTCTTATATATTCCGGTGTTCATCACGACAATACCTGCAATTTTCCAAGATGTGTATCATCAGCAAGTGGGAATTGCTGGTCTTCACTACCTCGCTCTCGGCGTTGGGCTTATTATTTGATCACAACTCAGCGCGATATTTATGGACCGGATATATTTATGGCTCAAATCCCGCAATGGGGGTGTTGAAAAGCCCGAATTTAGATTGCGTGAGTATCAGTGTTCAATCTTTTTCCCCCTCGCCCAAACAACTCATGTTATTGTGCTATAGCCATCATCGTTCCTGGGACAATCCTAGTACCTACCGGCTTGCTGATTACCGGCTGGTCTGCACAGAATCGTGTTTTCTGGCTTGTGCCTGATATAGTGAGTGATCTGAATTGCACTCTCAGCAGGGAGCATCAGAGAGAGATCATTGAAATGTTTAGGGATTTCATGTCAGATGGACAAAGCTTTCAATCATCAGGGGAAAAGAGATCTGGCTTCATGCTTGTAGAAGCCAGATCTCTTTTCCCCTGATGACTGAAAGCTTTGTCCATCTAACATGAAAGCTCTAAACATTTCAATGATTTCTCTCTGATGGGCACTACCTTCAACAGAGGTACAATCTCCACTCTCAAAACCATTGATGGTTGTTATGGTAGAGCAGAAGAGGGCTCCGAGGAAACAGTATGCTTGAGACAATAAGGTTGTCTACTCAAGTGAAACGGAGGTTCAACACACGGACGCAGGGTGCGATATGCACACGAGGGAGATGGAGTGGGGATGCCCACTTGCTTACTTGTCAAGTGATGTCTGCAGGGAATTGCACTTGTCGGTGCTGGCATTATATCAGCATATCAGAACATCCAGACATATGTAGTCGATTCATTTACGCTGCACGCTGCGTCTGGTGAGATACCTGTGGGGACCGTTGTTGATTTACTTGCTTACACGATTCTCGTAATCACAGCTCTTGCGGCTGTTGCCTTCCTGCGCTCGTTAGCCGCCTTTGGTTTTCCGTTATTCGCTCCGGCGATGTACAATGCCCTAGGTCACGGTAAGGGTGACACCCTTCTTGCGAGTGTGGCAGTTCTCGGATGTCCCATGTACGTAGTAACTGTTACCTGCTATAGAAACGTCTAATTTTGATTTACAGACCATGGCTGTTTTGGTTCTACGGGGAGCGGATACGGAATGCCAGCCGTTTTGCTCCGAAGGCCAACAGCTAGAGCCCTCTACAGAATATTCATCTGGGATTTTTGCACGGTGGGTCGAAGATTACGTTGGAGGGCTCAATAGTTCATGTCTACTCAGAGTCTCAGACAGATGTCGCATTTGGACCCACGAATCAGACGTGGTCGTCGGTCGAACTTGACATCGATAATTCGCTTGCTGATGCGCTCGAATATACAGTATAACTACTATAGACTGCTGGCAGTGGAGTATTCCTAGTGTATAAACGTACCCCCTTAACTTCCACACGCTATCACTTTGAGAGCGACCAGTCGGTGACCAGTCACACCTGATTCGCCGCCGGGCCACCCACGTGGCATCTCATCACCCTTCTTTCATTAACCCCCACGGCCCCACACTACCAAAAGAGCCCAGCAGGCATGATGTCCACAGTGGAAGGGGAACCATAGCGCGGTCTGCAGCATGGAGTACAAGGCCTCGTAGTTGGGGAGAAGTAAGCCGTGCTACCTCGCTGCCGAAAAAAGTGACCACGGGACCGGGACGCGTCGCGCGTGAAGGAAAAGATGGCTCTGATGCTAAGAGGAACAAATAGGGCAGAGTGTTCGCGCGCATCGCGAGTAGGAGGAGGGAGAGCACAATAGGGACGGACATCAGGGATCCGAGCCATCCGACGTGGCGGTCCGAATCGGGGAGAAGTGGGACAGAGGGCCCGTGTTGGGCGAGGATCAGCATGTGCATGCGGTGGGGGGCTTGCACGCCGTCGAACACGGGGTGTGTCCAAATTTGTCCTTGTACGCCCCATCAGAGTCCGACGAATTGATAGAATCCGTATGACTGTGCCGGGGACGGAGATGGCGTTCTGCTGCCTTGAGAGTTAGGAATAGGACGTCTGTTGGGGAGAGGGGGGTTGGCAGGGACCAATGGCGTTGCGGTCGACGCCTAGGATTTTAGAGCCGGAGGGATGGCTCGCGTAGACGAGGAGAGTACCATGTAGGGCATGACCTGAAGGTATCTGTCGTCGTTAAAGACCTCAAACATGTGACATGTACGAGGATGTTTTTCCGATATTCAGATTCAGATTCTCATTCCCGGGAAGACGGGGGGTGGAGCTCGTGCGGCAGGGTGGGGTAAGAAGCCCACCTTGGAGAGCGGGGTGGGGGGTTGATCCGACCGTCCGACGACGGCTGACCAAGTTAATCAACCCTTTGCATCGCTTCGGTGATGTCGCCCGAACCTTTCTACCGCACCATCCACCCAAACTATGGCAAACCCGTGGTTCAATTCTGCCGTGTCGGCCATGTGAAAAGGTAAAACATATTCCGCGATGGGACCACTGGTACTGGTACGTCGATCTGGACCATATGCTGTCAACGAGAGGGTGGATCATCGTGGAACGGTAAGTACTAAGTAGGGGGTTTGTATTCCGGTTATGGTTATGGATAACTAAGGAAGTACCAGCTCCAGGTCGAGTGGGTGCATGACGTCGTCGGACTATCGGTTTCGGCTATCCGAAAGAACGGTGCCGGTTCCGGTCCAGGGTCACTCAGCTTGTTGGACTGTACTCCCCTTGTACCCACTTCTCAGGTCGATATATAACTATGCTACACATCCGAATCGCGACTATATCCTCATCCCTCGCACTTCCCAATGGAAAAAGCTGTATCTGAACCTAAGGCCCACAACGACCACCGTGACAAGAGTAACGAGACGCACGGTCACTCTAGGAGTACAACGCCAGAGGGCCACATCCTCTCCTCGGACAGTACCCACGCCAGTGATGATAATGCCCTTACCGTCGACTGGGATGGTCCAGATGACCCGGAAAACCCGAGAAAGTAGGCTCCAACATCGCTCTCTCCTTGCTGGGGTCTCATTACTTTGGTTTCCATACCCGTAGTTGGACTTTCAAACAAAAGTGGGGAGCAACCGTCATCGTGTCTGCGTTCACGTTCATCAGTCCCGTCTCCTCGTCTATGATCGCTCCGGCTTCAAGGCAGTTAGCTGAGCGCTTCGACATCCACAGTACCGTTTTGCTTGCCATGACCACCTCTGTATTCGTTCTTGCCTACGGTGCGTACCTGTCATTTTCAATACTGCTCACAGGGTTGGTTCATTCGCGCCTTCACTCTTATCATAGCTTTTGGGCCGCTATTCCTTGGCCCACTCAGCGAGATATACGGCCGCTCCCGTGTGCTACAAATTTCAAATCTGTGGTACCTCAGTATGTACTTTGCATGTTGGCCAGATGGCGACTGATGATGCCTCTCTATCGTCTAGTCTGGAACACAGCGTGCGGTTTTGCGCGCAGCAAGGATCAGCTCATTGCATTTCGCTTCTTGGCGGGACTCGGTGGTTCGGCACCACTTGCTGTTGGTGGAGGCGTCATTAGTGATCTCTTCGATGCCGAACATCGGGGACAGGCAATAGCCATCTACTCACTTGCTCCCCTTCTCGGGCCTGTCATCGGACCCGTCGCTGGGGCTTGGATCGCAGAGAAATCAACTTGGCGTTGGGTGGTCTGTTTCTGTTCCGCGTCAATAATCTTTCTTTCCTGATGCCAAATAAAATAGTTCTGGTCTACATCGATCGCGGATGCCGCTATTCAAGGACTTGGTCTACTCTTTCTGAAAGAAAGTGAGTATATCTCTTAGTTCGTCTCATGTTATCTACGCTGACATGACGATGACACCTCAAGCCTATCCTCCTGTTCTCCTTGAGCGTAAAGCAGCAGCAATACGTAAATCGATAGACGAAGAGAAAGCTCCTGGTGTGCCAATCCGCATTTCCATGGAGACCGTTGATAGACAGTGCGTGGACCACATCTTTATATTATCTCATGCTTATATTTCTGGCAGCTGGGGGGCCATATTTAGCAAAGGTCTTATTCGCCCATTCAAGCTGCTCGTCTACGAACCAATCGTCCAACTCCTTGGTCTCTATATGGCATATGTATATGGCATTCTTTATTGTACGCACTTGAGAGTCTCCTCAATTCTATGCTGTCTGACGCGTTTCAGTATTCATCACGACAATACCGTCGATCTTCGAAGATGTATACCATTACCGACTAGGAATTGCAGGTCTTCACTATCTCGCTTTTGGTGTCGGTCTTATGGCCGGATCACAAATCAACGCGAGATATATGGACCGGGTATATAAGTATCTGAAATCCCGCAATGGAGGTGTTGGAAAGCCGGAATTCCGACTGCGTGAGTTTCAGGGTTGAGATCTTGTTGGTTCCCCAAGCAATTGATCTTTTGCTGTAGCAAACATCGTTCCTGGGACGATTATCCTACCTATAGGGTTACTGATTTCCGGCTGGACTGCACAAAATCGTGTTTTCTGGCTGGTGCCTGACATAGTGAGGGACCAGAATTGTATTATCAGCCGAGGTGTTGAGTGACGTCTGCAGGGCATTGCTCTCGTCGGGGCTGGCATTATAGCGACATTTCAAAACATCCAGACCTACGTGATTGATTCATTTACACTTCACGCTGCTTCAGGTGAGGTACTTCCCTGATCATCGCTGGCTCACTTGTTTACAAGTTTCTCGTCATCACAGCTCTTGCTGCCGTTGCTTTCATGCGCTCGTTGGCCGGCTTTGGCTTTCCGTTGTTCGCTCCGGCGATGTACAAATCTCTGGGTTACGGCAAAGGTGATACCATCCTCGCTGTTGTGGCAATTGTCGTGGGATGTCCTGCGTACGTACAAATCGTCCACCGGTTTGACAGGCGTCTAACATTTGAGGCACACAGACCGTGGCTGTTTTGGTTCTATGGCGAGCGAATACGGAATGCGAGCCGACACGCCCGCAAAGGCTAAGGCGGCCTCTCCCGTTGGTCCCAAATTATTTGCCATCTTCTTTGCGTGGCGCGTCAAACATGGCGTTGGAGGGTACAATAGATACCATGACCTCCTGTTCCGGAAAAGGTCGCATTCGGACACATTGACATAAGTCGTATGGAAGATGACTCGCGTTCAGAGGCGTCTAGCGGATGAGCCGCGCTAATTACTTGACATAACTGCCATAGAACTCGCAGTAATTTATTACCTATGCATGCATGAATGAAGTTTTTGTGAAGAATTGTTGCAAAATGAGAGCATGCAGGGCAGATCAGATGAGATATAACCAGCACAGTACCCTACAATCCTACCCTTTTGTACTTTGTCGTATTTTTTCATGCTTTTTTACAAAAAATGTGGAAAAAGCATGAAAAGGCCAACCCCTTTACTTGCCAGAGTGCTTTCCGACAGTCAAACAAGTATATTACCTTTCAAAATTACCTCAACTCAGAAAATTACATGTTATCAAGGAACATTGGTGAGAGTCGAGAGTAAGGGCGGTGAAACTTGGTTCCGTTCCGTTCCGGTTCCCAATGTGGGGTCCTGACTCCTGTGGTGTGAGTGTGGGAAAACTCGACTAAGACGAATATGGTAAGCGGCGCTGTCGCTCCGACGGTTACGTTCTACTGGCACTGGCAAACCACGGCACGAGTTGCTTTTCGGTGATATCGTCCGATTCCTCTCTGCTTCTATTCATTCAAACTATCGGATAAGACCTTATGAGTCATTTCTCCAGTCTCGTCCATCGGCCGAATCGCAATGCCACAGCAAAAACATCTTTTGCGAAAGGGCTTCTGGCATCGTTCATCGTTCCAGAGAAGCCCAGGTTGACTGACGGTGGTCCCTATAGTCAGCAAACTTGGTGTGCATTACGCGACCCTTCCCTGTAGTGGTTTCGCATTACAAGATCTAGGGCTATCCTCGTAGGGATACAGTAGAGAACTACTGCGTGGATATCCAATGAACCTTTAGCGTCAGCAAGTAGATGGATTACGTCGGACCAGTATCGGTGCCTGCATCCGGGACTCACATGATGCCTCATGGTTTGCGCCCACTTGGACCCCGCTCTCTGCGGTATAGAACAAGAACAATACAAAATGGGAGCATCTATACGTGGAATATCGTTACTCCGCTCCTATTTCTCGCATGTCCTCAACGGGGAAAGCTATCTCTCGTACCCACAGCGATGCTCATGACGAGACTAGCGAGGTCCACAGCCATTCTCGAAAAACCTCGTCTCAGGGCCATCTCCCATCTCCGAGTACCAGTGATGGTAGCGTACTTGTCGTCGACTGGAATGGTTCAGACGACCCAGAAAACCCGAGAAAGTGTGGTCTAATATCGTTCTCTCTCTCTGCGTTCGTCTCACCATTTCACAATTCATAGTTGGAGGTTCAGACAGAAGTGGGGAGCAACCATCATCGTGTCTGCGTTCACGTTGATCAGCCCCGTCTCCTCATCGATGATTGCTCCAGCTTCAGAGCAACTGGCAGAACGCTTCGAGATCCACAGCACCGTTCTGCTTGCCATGACGACCTCCGTATTCATCCTCGGCTTTGGTGTGTACCTATCGTTCTCAAGTATCGCTCACAACGCTTGTTCATACCCAGCTTCCGCTTTTATAGCCATCGGACCGTTATTCCTTGGACCACTCAGTGAGGTATATGGGCGATCGCACGTGCTGCAAATCTCGAACCTGTGGTACCTCCGTACGTGCGTTGCGCATCTGTTGGATTGTGGCCAATGGCACCTTTTTACCGTCTAGTCTGGAACACGGCGTGCGGCTTTGCGCACAGCAAGAATCAGCTCATCGTGTTCCGCTTCCTAGCGGGACTCGGTGGCTCAGCCCCACCCGCCGTCGGTGGAGCTGTCATTGGTGATCTCTTCGACGCAGAACATCGAGGCCAGGCCATTTCTATATACTCACTCGCGCCTCTTCTCGGACCTGTCATCGGACCTGTCGCTGGGGCCTGGATCGCAGAGAAATCAACCTGGCGCTGGGTGGTATGCGCCTGTTCCCCATTGTGGCAATAACAGTCGTCCCTGACATTGACGAGGTTAGTTCTGGTCAACATCGATTGTGGATGCCGCCATTCAAGGATTTGGCCTTCTTTTTCTGAAAGAAAGTGAATATCTCCTAGTTTGTTTTATGTTAACCAGGCTAAAACGACGATCCCACCTCAAGCATATGCTCCCGTTCTCCTTCAGCGTAAAGCGGCGGCACTCCGTAAATCTATGGACGAGGAGAAAACCTCTGGTGTAGTGATCCGCACTTCCATGGACACTACTGATAAGCAGTGCGTGTGCCTCATCTTTATACCCTTTTCCCGCTTATATCTCAGGCAGGTGGAAGGCCGTTTTGAGCAAAGCTCTCGTCCGCCCCTACAGGATGTTCATATTCGAGCCCATCGTCCAGCTCCTTGGTTTATACATGGCATTTGTATATGGTCTCCTTTATTGTATGTGCCCCAAATCTTCTCACTCGTATACTGTCTTATACATTTCAGTATTTGTTACGACAATGCCCACGATCTTCCGAGATGTGTATCATGAACGGGTAGGAATTGCTGGCCTTCATTACCTAGCTTTCGGTGTTGGCCTTACGTGCGGGTCGCAAATCAACGCAAGAGTCTTGGATCGGATGTATATGTATCTGAAATCTCGCAATGGAGGTGTTGGACGGCCCGAATTCAGATTGCGTGAGCTTCACCGTTGATATTTTTCTTCGAGTCCCTAAGCGATTGAATTCATTGTGCTATAGCTAACATCATTCCTGGGACTATTCTATTACCAATGGGTTTGCTGATTACTGGCTGGACTGCGCAAAAGCGCAACTTTTGGCTAGTGCCAGACGTGGTGAGTAATCTGAGGGGTATTCCGAGTCTCAGTGGACTGATAAGTGACTTCTACAGGGAATTGCACTTGTCGGAGTTGGTATTATTTCGACATACCAAAGCATCCAGGCATACGTGATTGATTCATTTACACTGCACGCCGCCTCTGGTATGGTACCTTTGTGACTGACGTTGGCTTCTGTGCTTACAAGTATCTCGTTATCACAGCTCTTGCTGCCGTTATTTTTCTGCGCTCGTTGGCCGGTTTCGGTTTCCCGTTGTTCGCTCCGGCCATGTATAACGCTCTAGGATACGGCAAAGGCAACACTATTCTCGCGGTTGTTGCAATTGTTGTGGGATGCCCCGCGTATGTGTTAACCATCGAACGTTACTCACTTCTCTAATATTGATGCACAGACCATGGCTATTTTGGTTCTATGGGGAGCGATTACGGAATGCGAGCCGGTTTTCTCGGAAAGGCGACAGCTAGAGCCTGCCGTCTATACCGCCGATCAAAAATACTTTAGGTGTTTGGGGGAGGGGGTTAGGACTGCGTTGGAAAGGACGATAGATGTCCACGGCTACTCAGGAGAAGTCACAATTTGCATCCACGAACGCAGATATGTTCGATGTGATGGCCAGTATCATCATGAAGACAAGTACCAATCACTTCACATCCTCATAACCATAGGGTGCTGGGGGTAGTTCATTCCTAGTGCATAAGTCATTCTGTTGTAACTAATGGAAATAAGGGTGTCTACGCCCAGAATTGGGATTTTCAGATTAGATTAGTCTACTTTTAAGGGCTCAGATCTCAGATCTCGCATGGCAGAGCGGCGCCTAGATGTTTTCCGTACTAGGTCACGGTGACGAAGACGATCATCCTCGTTCCACATTAAGACCACCTCGTGCTTCGAGATTCAAGAGATTTTCTCCCAGTACGGGGAACAGCACCCAGTCCACACACACCAATCCACTGGGTAGCGATGGCAAGTGAAACCTCACCTATTCCCAGATACCTTCTACGCTTCCCCACTCGATAGCTGGGCAATTGCAACCTAGCGACTGCCCTGTGGGGCGAAGGAATGCCTCCTCGACTAGGTCGTACACTAAAAGGCTCTCTCAGATATATGGCCATGTCCCATAACACGGAGCGTAGGGACTGGAAAAGGAACCATATCTTGGTAGAACCCTGCGGCGAAGCTTCCACGACCGGTCTCCCAAGGGAGCCCGAGGAAGCATGGAAACATCAGTATCATCCGACATTCGTGGAGGGAAGGTAGACATTGGGAATGTTCAGTACAAACTGGGCCGTGGGCCGTCGACATTAGATCACGATGCCCGCGACCAGCTGATTAAGGTAGACTGACTAGACTTCGAGTGACGCTGCGAACGCTTCTCTGGAACAGCAGAGTTTAACCTACCACTAAAAGACGTTGCACCAGCCAAGCGGGGTCACCAGAGTGATATACTACTGTACAGTAGTAACTTGAACGACACGGCAGTATTTTGTGTTTTTATGATCGCGCCGTTGTCGGCCACGTGCCATTGCCCTTTGATCTCCGACAGTTCTCCGACTCGGGCAAATGCATGGAGTGTTCCAATAACGCGGCATTACAAACAAAATCAGACAGAAGTGTTTACACACATACCCTTCTCTGTGTAATACTCCCATCGGGTTTCACAACCTTGAGTACCATGTGGCTGTCCAATCAGGCGGGCGTCACCTCACCTCCGAGTCGGGCCACGAGGAGGTGTAATCTGTGTTCCATTCATCCAAGTTACTCAGAGCGACTGACGGAACTTGAAGCACACAGAAGTACCCTTTTTCCAGCGTTCTGATATTCCCAAATCACCGAGGGCATTGCCTGTTTCTACCCTCGAGACGCGTGAGGCCGTGACCACTTCGGTGCCAGTGACTCGGGATGGCGGCGTCCCTAACCAGCACGTCGGTCTGGACACGGTGATCTCGCCGGTACTTTTGACATTCTGCGTGATCGTCCGACCCACATCTTGCTGGACGATCCGGGACGGTTGACGCAGAAGGGCCGCGTCATCCGCATTCGCGGAAAAATGACCACTGTTAGCGGGTCACACATGAATTCTCCGCCTTCTTGGTGTTTCTGAAGTCGCGCTTTGTCGCTCGTGGAGAGCGCGGAGCCAGGGCCTGTACTTGAGGGACGGCAACGCGACACGGGGTGCACGTGTCTTCGTACGACGCCACGTGCCAAGGTGCGCTGTGCGGACTGCGCTTCGGTCCCTATTCCATACTGCTTTCGTGCCCGCTGGGTCTTTGCGGCGTATGGCGTGGTTGGGTTGTATAACTGAAGCGTGGCAGAGACTATCTATTTTTCAAAGTGGAGACGTAGGAAAGCTGAGAGATCGACTCAGATACAGTCATTCGCGGGTAGGGGTAGTTTGAAAGTGAGTACAGTCACGATTCATGTGTACGGCCCATTCTCCTCAGACTCAGCCGAAATGTCTAGTGTCTACTCATGGAACCGCTATTACGCAAACCACAGACGAAAGAAAACGCTTCCTTTTCTTGATGAAAAAGAATAGAAGGACATATCATTGACGCATGCAATACCAAAATAATTTTCCTCGTTATGTGACAAGCGCACGTTCCTTCTCCACAACAGATTGATTGACGCACAGACTATAAAGTCATCCAAGATTGATCACGATAACACTTATCAGAGTAGGGCCACAGACATCTATCGTGCTTTCCGAGACAATCCTTAACGCACCGTGCAAACATACGTATCAACTGCTTTGGCTGTCACCTTTGCGAGCGAAACGGCTCGCATTCCTTATCCGCTCCCCATAGAACCAGAACAGCCATGGTCTGTAAATTAAATTAGACGCTTGTATGGCAGGAAGACTCAACACGCACGCGGGGCATCCCACAACAATTGCCACAACCGCAAGAACAGTGTCGCCCTTGCCGTAGCCTAGAGCGTTGTACATCGCCGGAGCGAACAACGGAAATCCAAAGCCAGCCAACGAGCGCAGGAAAGCAATGGCGGCAAGAGCTGTGATGACGAGAACGAAGTAAGTATGTGAGCCAACGACTGTCCAATAGGTGCCTCACCAGAGGCAGCATGCAGTGGGAATGAGTCGATTACATATGTCTGGATGTTTTGGAATATCGTAGTAACACTGGCCCCGACAAGCATAATTCCCTGCAGACGTCGCTTAACACTCGCGCCGGGAATACGACTCAGATCACTCACCACATCAGTCACCAGCCAGAAAACGCGCTTCTGGGCAGCCCAGCCAGTAATCAGCAGGCCGGTAGGTAAGAGAATCGTCCCAGGAACGATGTTGGCTGCAATGCAACAGGATAGGTTGTTTGAGTGACAGAAAGAGAGGTGAACACTGATACGCACGCAGTCTGAATTCGGGCTTTCCAATACCTCCATTGCGAGATTTCAACGACACATATACCCGGTCAATAAACATCGCATTTATTTGTGATCCGCCCACGAGACCAACGCCGAAGGCGAGGTAGTGAAGGCCGGCAATTCCTGTTCGGTCATGATACACACCCTGGAAAATCGAAGGCATTGTCGTGACATACACTGAAACGTATAAGATGACGTATGATTAATGCGATCTGCGCACATACAATAGAGAAGGCCATATGCAAAGGCCATATATAGACCAAGAAGTTGGACAATGGGCTCATGTGCAAACATCTTGAAGGGGCGAATGAGTGCTTTGTTCAACATTGCCTTCCAACTGCCCAAAATATTAGCAGAAAGTATAAAAATATGAAGTATGCGCACTGCTTGTCGGCAGTGTCCATGGAGATGCGGATCACCACACCGGGGGCTTTCTCATCATCCATGGCTTTACGGATTGTGGCTGCTTTACGTTCAAGGAGTGTTGGAGCATATGCTCAAGGTGTAGTTGTCGTGTCAGTCTAGATGACATAAGTTGAACCAAGAGACCTCACTTTCTTTCAAGAGTAGACCAAGTACTTGAATAGCGGCACTCATGATCGATGTTGACCAGAACTAATTTTTTCCCCCGATGTCATGAAGGATTGCTATTGCTATATTTCGAAACAAAACACACCGCCCAACGCCAGGTAGATTTCTCTGCGACCCATGCCCCAGCGACAGGACCGATTACAGGACCGAGGAGGGGTGCGAGTGAGTAGACAGCCGTTGCCTTCCCTCGATGTTCCGCGTCAAAGAGATCGCCAATGACAGCTGCACAGACAACGAGTGGGGCCGGACCACCGAGTCCCGCTAGGAAACGAAATGCGATGAGCTCATCCTTGTTGTTCGCGAAGCCACATGCTGTGTTCCAGACTAGGGGGAAGAAAGGTACCACCTGCCATCATCCGGAGACATGCGAAGCACGTACCGAGGTACCACAGGTTTGAGAGCAGTATTACGGGCGAGCGTCCATATACTTCACTGAGCGGTCCGAGGAATAACGGCCCAAAGGCTATGGTAGGAGTGAGTGCACGGAATGAACAAGCGCTGCGGGAAAATGGCAGATACTGAGATACACACCATAGGCCAGAACAAATATAGAGATGGTCATGGAAAGCAGAACGGTGTTGTGGATGTCGAAGCGTTCTGCCAATTGCTGTGAAGCCGGAGCAATCATTGACGATGCGACCGGGCTGATGAACGTGAACAAAGACACGATGAAAAGTATCCCCCATTTCCGTCTTGGGCTCCAGCTATGAACATCGGAACACAGTGAGACTAACTCAGAGAGGAAAAGCGATGTCGGGGCATACTTTCTCGGATTTTCTGGGTCGTCTGGACCATCCCAGTCGACGATGAGGACGTTGTCAGCAACGGCAAGGTTCAGAGGTAAGAGATGCGTTTGAGCTGGGGTCGTATGTGAATGGCTGTTGACCTCGCTAGTCTCGCCGTGAGCATCGCTGTGAGCTTCAAATATAGCTTTCTCCATGGAGGACATGCGAGAGATGAGAGTGGGCTGGTGTTGTTCAGAACCCGAAGGTGACCGTTCCCATGTTATGTATTGTTCTGGGCAGCAGAGAACTGAGTCCCATAGGAGTACAGACCACCTTGCAGGCACTAGGCATCATGTCTGATATATGATACAGAGTTCACGTTCTTTTTTGTATTTTGGAGACACCCGCCACACAGCTGGTTTTACGCAGCGGGGCATGTGGAAGGGTGGGGAAACGAACGTTAGCCCCCAGGGGGGGGGAAATGCCGGTTTACGCACACCGGCTTCTCCTAAGATAACCCAGTAGTATGGGACACGCAGTAAAACCCCCCTGATGGCAGCAGCCGGGTTTGAACGTTTGAAGCTTGAGTCCCCAAGGGCCCGGCGAGACGACCAGTTTACGCAGTCGCCAGGACCACTCCGCCAAAGTGGGCGTTCAACGTGGGAAGTCACGTGATGCAACTTGCCATTTTAGTCTCGTTTGATCTCCGCCGGCCTGGACATCGCGGCCAGAGGGTGTTTCTTCAATTGCATGTCTGCAGCACAAAATCAGACGGAACCATCAACCCCTTCATGGCCTTCTCTCTATGATCCTCTCATCGAATTTCACAACCTTGAGCACCGTCCCCCTATCCAGCCAGGCGGACGCTACCTCACCCACGGCGTTGGTATGCTATGCTCTCCATTCCACCGTGCGACTGACCTGACACACCATTCGGAAACGCACAACAGACGTATTCCGTTTCACGTTTTATTGGACCCTGATATTACATTCGCTCTTTTTCATGATCACGGGTGGCATCGCCTGTTTCAATATCGTCTACCCTTCTCACCGCGACAAGAATGAGACCCCTGCGACCTCGTTGACTCGAGACCGTGAATCACAATTTGTACCCCAGTCGCATCCGATGATCCCGCTGACGCCTTTGGCGCCTGCGCAATCACCTGACCCGCTTCTTTATGAGCGACCCGAGATGGCTGATGCTGAAGAGCCACGCGCTCCGTTGGCCCGGAAAAAGGTTCACCGTTCTCGGGTCACCTACGGATTGTTCACGCTGTTAGCGTTCCTTGTCACTGCGGTGGCTACATCGGTCGTGGAGAGCGCTGTTGTCGGGTATGTCCTATGGGCCTTGTTCCAGGCCGGCGACTTTAACGTATCTACGTGAGTGTGAAATCTCACACACGCAAAAAGCACTCAAGAGTTGATCGGTTCTCTCTTGCTCATACAGGTGGATACCGCCGGTCTGGGCGCTTATAATTACAAGCTCTGTCGTACTTAGGTGAGCTAATTTTATTCGTCCAACTGGCTTAGACTTGAGCTATTATGCAGGGCATTCCCGTCCGTGATCGACCGAATTTGAGCGGCTGACTCGTAGAGGTATCCGATTTCCTTTCATGGCCTACATGACGGATGTGATGGTGTTGTCATCACGCGGAAGAGGATGCGAGAGTTGAGGTGAAATTGCGGTCTGAACGGGATGGATGGAAAGGGTGAATCGGAGGTGATTTTGCGGGGTTCGGTATACTTGTAACAGTCTTGTAACGAGTCGGTCGGCCAATGCCATTCCGGTGACACCGCCCCGGTGAACATCCATTTCTTCTCCTAACCCAATTTGGCGCCCAACTCTACCTCGCTCTTCCTCTTACTCTCCATTTCCTTCTCAACAGTCCGCATCCCCCCACCACTTTACACACTCTCATGCGGGGCTGTCTCAAACACTCCTCTCCGCCCCCTTCTCCCCGCACCCCGAGTAGCATAGCTACTCCTCCTCCCACCCGTACCCCTACCCCGCCCCTCATTCCCCCAGACGTTCCGTCCCTCGCCACAAGACGACGTCCCCCCCCGTCTCTTTCCGACGCATGCCTCGCACGCAGATGTGTTCACTTTTGCTCCGAGCCCGTCGACAAGATTTTTCTTGCCGACGAGTGGGACCGCTCTCCAGCGGAAGTCACGCCCCGGTTGACATACCAGTGAGTCGTCTGTCCCCGATACGTTATCAACCTTTATCCCCCACTATTCCCGTCTCCTACTTGCTATCTGCTTTCTGTAGCTGTGTTTCTCATCTCGTTATCCCGAGTACTGTTAAATCTTCTTCACGGCGTCTAACCGCGTTCCTTGTGTCCCCCTTTTTTGTCGTGTGGCTCTTCTCTTATCTCTGCACGTATCTAACAATGAACTCTTACAAGGGATATGCTGGAGCTCAAGGAGATTCAGCGTTCACTTCCTCACGCTACTCAGCCCAAAGATCCTGACCTCCCGGACTTGGACGCTCGCGGCGTTCCCCGTACACACTTCCTCGGGACTGTGCCTGTCGGACTTGTTCCTCTCATCAGTCCCGCCACATTAACCACATCACAACCCGCATTAGCGGCTACCCCACCTTCTGTGGTTCTCTGTTCAAAGGTGGAATCTTTGCCTTGTCGTTCCCACCCTTCTCGCCCACCGCCGTCTCCCCCATCCACACCGCCGCCACAAATCTTGGTAACGAAGCCTCACTCACAGCGTACTCTGAACCCTCCTAAACCACCCTCACCCATTGAACCTTGGGTCCCCCCACCACCACCTCCTCGCCTTCCTTACAACATTCCCAACCAACCACGTCCAACGCCCCGCTTTACCTTCTTACCTCTTCTAGAAACGCCCCCACCACCAGCTTTCAATCCAGCTTCTCAACGGTGTCAATCTCCGCCGTTAATAGCTTCTCTACCGCATTCTGCTCCCCAGGATCGGCCGAAGACACCGCCAGATCGTACCCCCTCTCCACGTGATGAGAAAATCGGGTCCCCGTCTGTCTCGCAGTCTTGTCATTGCGCCCAATCTGCCAAACCGTCTCCTCTAATTGGTGGTGATCTCGCAATTACCGTACCTGGTTCTAGCCTCGCCACCGCTCTAGACCGGCCGTCAAACCGTGCTACCCCACCCTCCCCCCCTCCCTCCTCTCCCTCCAACACGAAGGATGCACATCTGAATGTTGAGCTGACACGTTTGTGGCATCCTCCTTCGTACAACACCGACGGCGAGACGGAAGCGGAGGAGAGCGAGGCTGAGTCCAGCGTCGTGCATACTGAAGCTGACTCTGACTACGAAGGTACACGCGCGTGCGTAGGAATCCCTTCTGGTGGTGCCGCGAAGGTCGTACGCACCCCGATAGCGGTCACGGCAGCAGACACCGACGACGACGAGGAAGGTGAGATGTCGCTTGTCGAGCTCGAGAACGGTGTCATGGCCTTTGTGCGTGCCCCTCGCCGACGATAACTTTGGTTGTTTCCCGATTTAACGGGCCATCTTGTATTGCTATGTCTATAAGACCGAGGGGACTCTTGTTCATTCTTGCTTTCTGCTTGACTTTGCGCGCTTGTGTCTTCCTTCCTATTTCGCCATCATTCTAAAATACGCCACATATATGCGCTCGCAACTGCCCTCTCGGTATCCTATCGGGTTTCGTTTGCATACAACTTCATACATCCCCATATTAGATATCGGCATTCTCCACGTCTTGTGATAATTTACATGTTTACCCTTTTCATGTCCTGGTGCCACCGACCATGGGCTCCCACCAAACTCCACTTCTCACGTACACGTACATCTCAGATCACACGTGCAGTCGGTGAGGCCTTCTGTATTCCTCACCCCAGCGTTGCAGTGGTGCGTGTATACCTGTCCAGCTGTCCCCTGTTTCTGGACCCAGTTAACTCCATTCAGGCTAAACTTGGTAATTTGTACGTCCTAGGACGAATCCATCTTCTTGGCAGGGCACAGCGAGTTCTCAAGAGACCCGAAATACCCGGCGTCGTAATATTTTCGCAACCCGCAGCAACCCGCGCTCAGCTCACGAACTGACGACAGTATGCCCCGTGATCAACAATCGATTAACATTGCCACGGGCTGCACCCCAACAAGGAATGGTGATGGTGGATATATCGGCTTAAGCATTGATCGTCATTGTCTCGTCCGTTTTAGCAACCCCTAAGTCCAGTGGACATGTTGGTGTGTAGATCAGCGTCGACACTCATGGTAAGGCAACCCAAGCAACCTAGGAGTGCGGTAGGTGGTGCACCGACACCGCGAGGCTCCACCCCTCTCGTTATCATCGCAGCATATCGAAGACCTCCTGATTTCGGGACTTTTTTCTTACGCCCCTGTGACTTTCCGACGACCGCGCTGAGCGTTGTCGAAAGGAAAAGAAAACCCGCGCCCACGGAGCGGGTTCTGATTGCCTTGTTGCACTTACCCCCTTCATTTACGCGATGAAACGGATGGAAAAACACCTTTCGTTCTAGAATTTACCGGAAGGACCTGTCGTGTAAGTTTCTCGATGTTCTGTTGCTACACTAACGTGTACTTGTGCCGATCATTTCTGAGCAACGGGCCAAATCCATCCTTTATACAAGACACGACACCAACTCGAGTCGAATGCGAGCGCCTGCAGGCAAACCCTTTTCCGTTACCGCTGATCTCGCCATCTCAGAATGACCGCATACCCCCCGTCATGTGCACGGCAAGGGGTGGTTCCCCCCATCTCGTATAAATTGCTTCAGGTCCCATCCATCGTGATTTTGTTTACGTGTTACGGTAGCCGTTAGTTGGGCCACTCGAGGTACAGTACAGTACTTCATGATTGACGTATCATCCGTCCATGCGATCCGGAACGAGCGAGCGAGTGTCTGCCGACGGTTTCAGCCGCGGTGTCTGCAAGTCCGATCCCTCTCGATCACTGGTCGAGAGCAACACATTATTCACGTGCTGTACAGCCTACAGCCCAGGGTATTGCATTGCGGAACGGCGTGGGTTGTGGGGCGGGCGGGCGTTGTCCTCTTCCTCTTCCGCTGCTCACAAGCGCTCTGACCTGACCACGGCCAAGCACATCAGCACCGATCGGAAATTCTGGGGTGGAAAAATGGTTCTGACGACGAATTGCGTGATGATGAAACAACAAAGACGTCATCGTCTGTGTTGTATGTTCCAAGGTTGATGTTGACGGGGCATGCATCCAGTTTTCTGGAATATTGTAAAATCATTTCACCGAAACGAGACCGGTGGGGTTGCCCCCAACTCCACGGGGTAACATCGTCTGCCCAACCCAAGCAACGGTGCGCAAGTGGGGAGGGAAGTAAGGTATCGATGGTAATTTGCGGTACGAAACGAGATTGCACTCTCAAATAATGATAACCAATGTCCCTGCCAAGAAAGTAATGATGATGGGTCGTGTGCAGCCCTTGCCCTTACGTTGATCTGCAAGGGCCAGTTCTGATGTCTCGGTCGTGACGACCGTCAATGGCTAGTCATGTCATTCTCGGCGTGTGCGGGTACAATAACGTATTTCATCATGCAATTTCTCGAAACCTCCCTCCCCGGGTCCTACTGGATTCATGACGTCTTCACACCACATAGCGTCTATACTTCTTCAATGCGCAAATCAGCGTCATCTTCCTCCTCTATTTCCTCTACCTGTATGTCCTGCGCCGTCTCGGGTCCCTCGGCACGCTTGAGCAAGTTCACGAGTCGTTCGACGTGCTCCGAAACAGCGTCATTGGTCTCTTGCTCGTGTAGCACCCGGACGACCTCGTAGACCCCATGCGTACGTAGGTAATCGCGCCCCCACCGCGACGTACAGAGCAAGAGCAACGTCTCGACGTGCGTGAGTCGCAACACGGCGTCCGGCTCGCGCTGCTTGGTCTGCGGGAGGAATTGCAGCGCCTCTGGGAGTTGTTCCTGGGCGTCCAGGTCGAATTCTTCGGGACCCGCAAGAGGGAGGAGGATGTGTGGCAGTGCGTCGATGCTTGGCGCTGGTAGGTTCGACGGCGGAACGAGCACGGATTGGGACTCGGGTGTGAGGATGGCTTGATGGCCATGTGTGTAAAACGAACAGTTTCTGTTGGGGGGGAGGGGG
>Ga0307512_10000653_pt1 | contig 51098 bp, 56 predicted proteins | sample 14_EM_MG_FD_200267 | JGI IMG/M metagenome (GOLD analysis project Ga0307512, IMG submission 200267) | Populus trichocarpa ectomycorrhiza microbial communities from riparian zone in the Pacific Northwest, United States - 14_EM | ecosystem: Host-associated > Plants > Roots > Unclassified | place...
GGGGTGGAGGTGACGGTGGGGGCTAGAAGGAGGAGGGTTAGTAGTAACATTGCGACGGAGGGGGAGAGGTACTGGAGGGTGATACGACGGGACCGGGAAGGCCGTCGGCTTTTTGGGTTTAGCTTTGAAGGGAGAGGGGAATTGGGGTGGGAATGCCTTCGAGGATGTAGCGCTTCATGGTGTTGAGTTTGAGCTTGAATTGGGGTCGAGGTTGAGCTTGAGAGATTGAGCTTGAGGTTGTGGGAGGGTTGACGGTGACGTCGCAGCACGTGGAGAGAAATAAGGTTGGCCCGGGAAGAGCCGGTAGAAACCGATTGGCTGATATTATTAGGTCCCGGCGTCAGGTCGGGCCCAAGCAACAAGATACTTATATACACGAGACAAGATAATGGTATTGCTGTGGTACCGGTTCATTCAAAATCTGTCAAGCGACTCAAAAGTGATAACTACAGGTTTCAAGCCTGCGACCTTTCTTGGATTTCAAACACTGCAGGTTTCGAACCTGATGCGCACTGGTGTTTGTAGCAGCCAGCTAACTCCTGGGGGCTTCTTGCCAACGCAGTGATTTTAGCCACCATACATCTTCTCAGGCACAAGAATGAAGCTGCGGCAGTTCCCCTACCGTTAGGTTCATGATAGGGTGTTTGTGCTCTCGATCCCAGATTTTCTCCTCGCAGATTAAAGAACGAAAAAAGTCTGGGCACGGGAGCAAGATGTTATGTACAACCTTACACCCGCGGCCTTAGTAACACAGCGCTCCAATAGCTAAGAAAAGGAGTGGTAAAAGAGCTACTGCTGCAGGTCTTGAACCTGAGAAACTGGCGTTTGTAGTACCATTGGGAGCTGTAGGTTTCGAACCTGCAGCATGGTGTGTCTGGCACCATGTTCAGCTATCAAAGCTAAACGTTCATTCCATATTAGCTTGGTACTTTCGTGAGAAATCACTCAGGAAATAGAAAACGCCTGTCCATATCTGGCAAATAGGTCGGGTGTACATAAGAGAGCAAAAAAAGCGATTATAGCAGGTTTTAAGCCTGGCACTGCTTGAACATTGCAGATTTCAAACCTGCGCCTGATGTTTTGAACACTGTAGATTTCGAACCCGCAAGTCGGTGTTTCTAGCCCATGCTCAACCAGTTAATCTAAGAGATGGCTTCTTAATTCCATGATTTTAACCATTAGCTATAACATTTGCCGACAGAAACGCCAACTATCCCTACGGTCCCGCAATTCGGCTTATGATATTCGTCGCGAAGGATCCATGTCGTCAAATACGGGAGAGCCAAAAACATCCTACCTCATTCTAAAGTTCCATGGCATCCTTCCTCTTCACTCTCCTCCCCATCTAACTCTACAGAATCCAGAGCCGTATAATGTTCATAAGCGGCTCGGTCAGCCGGCAGGCTTTTTAGATATTTGCAGGCCAGCCGCCCTTAGCGGAGGCCAGGTCAAGCCGTTTAGGATCACTGGAGCCATACAACATGTACTGGGCAACCGCAAAGCGCAATGGTTACTATGGCCTTTGCTATCTGTTCCATGGCGTGCGCTATGAATGAAGAGGCGATTAGTGGAGTTGATTTAAGGTTACCGTTTAAGAGCTTTTGCCCTACCCCCACGACAGCACTTTGTATATTACTTTTTGCGTATCTTTACAATTGATCGTACATCCTCTCGCTACCGTTCCGTACCAAACTCAACAGGTTATGAGCTCTTAACAGGTCGCCTCTCTATCATCTGCAGAAATTGTCACTGCAAGTGCTAAACGCCACATCTTCCGCCTGTTTTCCGCCTCTTCTCGACCTCTTCTCCGCTCTCCGATCGCCGACATCGAAGTGGCTACCCCTACCTTCTCTGCCATTAAACTAAATGGTCACAACTGCCGAATGTAAATACAAAGATGTTTTGAAACAACTCAATCTTTGGCGCATATTCACCGGCGAAGAGCGAATACCTAGGCTGCAAGTACTACAACTATAACTCCCACTACACTAGATCCCAGCTCGCTAGGTTACAATTTCAAGTCTAAATCTACCAATTCGGCATATATGACCTAGTTTGATCGATTTCTGACCGGGAGGGAGCGGTATTAGAACAACTACGTCAAAGCTTATGCACCATCAGTATGATGCTAGAGCCCTCCATTCGCAGTCAATATAGAGACAACAAGCATAAAGATCCGAAGGCCCTCTTGGAGAGCACCAAAGCAGATCAGGCCGGTCTAGCTGATAAAGCCTAGTTAGACGTGAAGCGGGTACGAGAAGCCGTTTGCCTCGCGATCGATTCGTACGAGGGCACCGTGACGAAAGACTTTTCCGGACTCTGCGCGCTACTTAAACATGGTGGCATAGCGATGGAAGTATGTGAAGCGCTGCAGTGTTCCTAAGTAGCTAGGCCGGGCCTGCAGGCTTTCCGGCCGGCCTGCGGGCTTTTCCGGTTGCAGGCTTTTATTGGCGGAACAAAGCATAAATAGCATATATTGTTCGAAAGATACTCTGCAGCCTACACTAAGAAAGCCTCCAAAGTACGAAACATGCACCATATCCAACTCAATTATCGTAGCCCTGCCATTACCGCATTCCATCCATCAACCAGACCAAGGCTTATGCAGGCCGATGGAGGCTTTTTAAATCACGTGCAGGCCGCTTAGGAACACTGAAGCGCTGTGTGATGCCCTCTAGCTTTTTATAGCTAGATACGGGCTGGGAGATACTCTTCTCGAATATGGGGCTCGGAATTGGGCTGTGTCGTCTTAGAGGACGGTGAAGAACGAGTCCATAAACTCAAGCACGGCTCTAGGGATTACTTTGGGACCGATTATATGGACGCTCCAGGTGGAAAGAGTGGCGAGGGGCATGGCCACTTAGGAACTCTGGAAGCCACACGACCAAAATATCCACACTTAAGATTCAGTGCTTTATTGTCTTGACTAAAACCTCTAGATCGGAATACTCATAATGTCCGCTCTTCAAAAGTGTTCACCGAACCTGCATGTAATCTACCACAGCTATAGGTCGACTCACTTAGTACGGTATTGGTAATGATTAGAGACGTCGCGGGAGTTTCGAGCACAGCAATGAGAGTGCAATAGAATGGACTATTTATCCGGAGGCTGTCTGGAAATTTACGAAACCTTGATGACAGTGAATATGATCAATTCAACCGATTGCACCTTCACATTTCCAATGACCATTCCGGAACAAGTCAATATGAAATTAAGGACAGTGGTGAAGGCCATAAGATAACCGTTGGTGGTATAACCATCAAAGGTCGTTCTGCTATTCAATCCCCAGTTGATTTCCTCGCTGGCCTTGATTCAAAGACCTACACATCCGACGAAGTCGTAATTTTGCATTGACCCTTGAGTAGAAAAGGCCCAACTTTTTAACGAGGTTCTGAAGCTCCTCGCAGTGGAGGGAATGTCAGTGCCGGTACTGACAGAATGTTCATACTCTGGAACGAAGACCAACCGTCTACAGTCAGGCCTCACTCAGCTCACCCCAGAGATTATCAACACGATTCCTTGGGACTGCAAGGTTGCCGATGTATCTGCTACTGCGAATAGCAAATCATCTAGGTTTATCCTGGTAGTTGACCTTGTCTTCAATCCAACGGGCGGAAAGTTAACGGTCATTGACGGATTCGGCGCTGAAGACATGACGAGCTGTGTAAACCAACCTAACTCTAACCCTATGTACCGATCGATTTGTTCGCCATTATGTCTTGGAATGAATTTCTTCCACCCTGACAGCAGTAATGTCTCTCCCGGCGGTGATAAAGCCTTAGTAGTCCAAAGTCCAAGCCACGGTAGGCCTTCCTCCTTCCTCAGACTACCAGCCCATCGCCAACCCAAGGATCTTGGTTACCTATCCAATCGAGCAAGGTTTGGCCGGTACCAAAAAATTCTTATGTATTTTAAGGTATCTAGACAGTGTCTTGATTACTGGGTTCGCTTGGCACTCTGCATGCACTCTCCGCATGGTAAGAAATCTGGCCGTAAAGATTATCACAGCAAGGTCGTGGGAAAATCCAGACGGTTTTCTGAAGCTGAATGTGCTCAAGTCAATGGACTGCACAGCCGCCGCATGAACGGGTAGGCTGTCGAAATCATAACACCATCCAGATCCTGCTCAATGAGTGTATCTGTCAGCATGGCAACTGTAGTCGTGATTGCAGCTTGATCTCCATCCTCAAATACATTGGCTAATTCAGTGGCTGCTGTTATTTGGGCAGCACTGAGGACCACCATTTTGGGATTGGGGTGATCTTCGGAGGTACGATATCTCTGACAAGGTAACAAGGATTTTTTTCCAGATGTCCTTGTATTTCGCCACCGTTTCTGTTCTGAGTATCGAAAAGGCGATTTGGCATATATTAATAACGTTGAGTCTGTGTTGGCACGGGATTTGGCCCGATGGCTTGTGTGGCGTTCGGGGGCTTACAGCCCCCGACGGCCTAAGGCTGCGGGGGTGAGGCCGGTGGCTTGCGGCCCCCATGCCGAGGAATAGGGCTAGCCCCGGCAGCGATGCTCGGCATCGGTCTCCGGATATGATACTCGGCTTCGCCGAGTATGCCCTCTTCTTTCCCATATATATTTGCCTGTCTTTCTCTCTCTTTGCTCTTTAGACTACCACTTTTGTACGATAGTCAATTCAATATCTCTATTCGTACTCGATTGATCTCAACAGTCTGTACTGGAAAGGTTTTCTGGAAAAAGACTTTCATGGGCAAGCCACCTGGGTTTACAAAGTAGTCGTGCAATCTTATGCCATCTAATCCCAATGATGTTAGATGATTTTATTCCAGGTGCGGAGGGGAAGCTGTCGAGGTATTCTTGTTGCGCCGTGGTTAGCGTGATAGGTAGGTCAGCGTGACGCGCACATTTAAGGTAGATATAGTGGCTTGAGGGACGAAAGACAACTGTGCGGGTTTGATACATATAATTCACCCACAACTTTAGGGCTAGTCTCGTTTTAGCACAGCGAAATTGAAAGGAAGGAGAGAATGGAAGGCGAAGTGGCAGAGGGTGACCGGTTGGTCTTTTTCGAAAGGCAAAGGTGGAGGATGACCAAGTGGTCTTTCCTTGCCGTGATATGGTATGGTTAAGAAGCGTGGCGAGAAACAAGAGAGGTTTATAAAACGTCGGAGGTCCGCTAGGGTTTAGGGTACACGTGGGGTTGTCACCGCACTGTCATGAAGAAATGACGAGCTCTCTCCCTGTTCCAGTTACTGTTCTAGATGGCTCTTCGCATGCCTTCGCAACTCGCCTCGTCTGAACTTCCAAGATTGCCTCGCACCCAGCCGGCCGCGCTTTCACCGTGCTAGCCTGTGTGTTTGATGGATTTACTCGACCCTGAGCACGTGATTCCATTTTGTCTGGGGTCGACTACGTCTGAACATACCTAACGGCATATACGCTTACTCCCGACCCTCTTTTATTACTGAGCCCCTTTTTTTCTACCTTGGCCGTAGGAGAAGTCTCTCTATTCATCCATACCACCGCCCCCATATATTCACCATCTCCCACACCGCCGCCGCGAATCCTCGACCCCCTCCTATCAATACTCGGCCTTCTCTTCTGCTGTCGCGATTCCATTCAACGTCTTGAGTGGGATTGTGATGTTCCCATTAGTGTTGCATATGAGTCGTCTCGTCTCGTTTGCTATCTCAGTTTGCAGTCTTGGGATATGAGATAGATCTCGCTCGAGGCTTGGAGATCTTGCAGCAGTTGCCTAGGTGCTTAATACTATGTGGAAAAAGAGGTGGAAGAAGGTGAAGGTGCTGGTAGAACACTGTCGGGATTGCCGGCTACATTGGCCATCACTCATTCATACTCGTCAAAAAGGACGTCGCAGGCATGTGTCGTTGGGATTATCTCCACTCACATCACCTACAGTCAGTACTTTCTGTCGCCGCGACATTCTTAGCAACGAAAACCGCATCCTACTCTTTCGGTCCTTGCGTCATTTAGCGCAACTCATCTGACGGTCGTACCACATAGATTGCGAAGGGATTTCTTTCGAGTATTGGGGTGATTGGCTGCTTGGGCAACCTCCGGTCAACCCACAGATTCGTGGGCCATTAGATACAGCTCAGACTACGGTACATGAAGCCGCCTTAGGCATGGGTCAGCCGCTACGAGGCAGCTCACGCGCCAATCGTGCAGAAGTCGATCCAGAAGCGAGATCAGTCGCCCTTTGCGGCAACTTCGTGGACGATGCAGATGTTACAGGACTTGACGTAATGCCCAAATCCCAAATGCAAAAAGGCATGATTCTACACACAAACAAAGCATTGCGGTCCTTCGATTATATACCTGTTATCCACCAACTGAAGTTGCATTAAACAAGTCTTAAGCGTGCCGATGACTTCAAACGTTATCGTGTGGCTTTGAGAAGTAGCTAGGAAGCATTAGTAGAGTATTTCGCGTTCATTCCCCCTGCCGACCAACCAACAACACCAACATCAACACCACCATGGCTTTGAACTTTAACCAAACTTTTAATCACTCTACACACACCTCTGAATAGGCAGATTATTCAGCGGCCCTCAATGACAAGTCAGACAGCTTTGTTTACCTGCGTCTATATCAACAAGGAGCCAAGAAAGACTCTTTTGGAGGATGTCAAGGCTCAGGAGTATGACTCTCTTGAAAACTTGGAGGTTGAGCTCAACAATTACAGTATCTCTGACAATCCCCACCTCAACCCCTTGCCTCCAGTCAAGGCCAGGCACCATCTTCCCAATCAGCAACATTATCGGCAACCACCCCAGCGGCTCAAAAAGTGACGGGATGAAAAGCTACAGGAATAGCATACATTGGTTATTCGTATCAAGCAAGGTGTGGTGAGTCTATATGACCCAAACTATGAGGAGGGTGACAGTCACTCGCATCAGTGAGCAGACAAGGCAACTTGATGATCTTCGTGAAACAGTACTTCCGTATTTGAATTCATAATTACTGCAGCTTTCTTCGTTATAGTTTACTTAATTACAGTCGAACTAGCACGGTTAACCCTACGTAAGTAGTATTCATCATTGCTATTCATGTACTGAAGACTTTAGGGGGTTTGGGACCGAATTATTATGTTTATATTATTGATCAAAAATATTCTTATTACAAGGTAGTTAATGCATCTATCGAGAAGTTCTCGAGCGATGTTGAATTAATATTTTTATTCACATAATTGCTACATAGGATCAAAAACAAGTTCGTAAAAAGGGGATAGATTTCCAGCCTTGGGGCCTTGGTATTTACAACGCTGCAAGTTTCGAACCTACATTCTGGTCACATAGTGTTTCTAGCACCACTTTCAGCTAGCTAAACTAAAAGATCACTTCTTGTGAAGTCAATGATTTTAGCCATAGCATTCATCCGCAAGTTGAGTCATGGTTTATCACTTACAGATCACTCAGACTCAGATTTTGCATAAATAGATCTCAGCTCTCATACGGGCTGACGGAGATGGCTCTGATACGGGCTGACGGAGTTTAGCCGTCTCTACATTTAGATAAGTACGTACATATTCGTACCGTATATATGGCCTTGTGGCCCTCTTAGAAAGTACAATTAAGCATCTCTAGCAATCAGTAATTCAACATCAGAGACTGGATTCCAGACAGAAAGCCTCCAGCCGTGGCCATCTCCAGCCTTGACAGCCCCAAGCCAACACGTCTCTAGGTACTACTAAAGCCGATAGCGGCTACCCTACCATAACAAGATTTTGAGCTAGTGTAATAACATGGCGCTTGTTGGAAGGTCCCGCTGGGATACCCTGAGCGGGCCAAACCGACCAGCTAGTCCGTCGCGGGCGGGCATGTAAATCCCTCATGAGCACATCAATCAAAATCTCCATAGTGAAGTCGGACAATTTCGCACCCATCACCGCGAACCCATAACCCCATGTTATAGAGTGTTCGGAATATATTTCCCCTACCCCGAGTCCCTCCATCAATGGAAACCAGCCCAACTTGACTTCCTAAACACTCTGTATGACACAATTTTGGCCGCGCTTGGTGAAGGGTACGAGGGTTAAGGAGTTCTATAGTACTACGGACATAGTCGGCTCTATATGCTACAGACGAGAAATTGTCGATACTAGGCTACGAAACGTTTAACCACATAACCTATATCCCGTATAGTAGTATGCCCGATCACAGGTTCCTGGGAAGTAAGCGAGTGATGTTCGCACTTCTCCATGGCCAGCTTCCCTCTTTTCTGAGTCGCAGAGTAGCACTCACTCCTTGGAGAAGATCGCGGTGCGGGTAATAGTTAAATAAGGGCCTCTTTTCACACCTTCGCTTGCTTGGCATTTACTTTGCACCAAACATCCTGCACCCACCACCTCTGAAGGCTGTCGGCACTGTACATCACGCGGTCTGAGCTGAGGCGAACGTGTTGGATCTGGTAATTGATTGTATCTACATAGGAGCTTGTATACTCATATATACAGTATTCTGTGTATGCTTATACGCATGCATGTACAATCAGCTGCCTATATCCAGCTGACTCCTGAATGACCATCAGCACTGCTCATCCCTATCAGCCCAGCTAAAGCCCATAAGCCTTACAAAGGTTAACGATCGATATCCATATCTGCAACAGGACGAGATAAGTGACCTATAGCCCCTCTGTTGTGCAGCGTTAGTGGTTGGGGAAGCCACAACTTGAACTCGGGGCTCTGCTCGAGGCAGTCACCGGTTATGTGCATATGCCAGGGCCGAACCCAATGATTATAGCAACATCACTCGATCTGTGGTATGACTCTAAGTCGTGGGAAATGCATCTTGCTTCATAGAACATCACCTATAAAATTCTCTATTGTTTCTTGATTCATCTGCAGAGTAGCATTGAAAAGAGATATACATCTACTAAAAATACACTCCCCATCCCTCCCCACCCTCCCCACCCTCCCCTCCGCTCGCTAATTCACAAACCAAACTGCCCATCCCAACTAAACCAATCAAACTCGAGTGGCCCCCTGACCGCCGCCGCCTGCGCCATCTGCATCTGAAAACCCCCCGGCTCCGCCATCAGCGCCTCAAGGTCAATATTAAACGCCTCTTCCTCCATTGTTGCTGCGGTAGTGGGTGGTGGTTCTGGCACCGTCGGAGGCCATCTCAAAAACGACGCTGGTTGCAGATCCACAATACCCTGGTCTGTATCTGTATCCGTCGAGGGTGTGGACACAAACACCTGTGGTGGCGGAGGAGTGGGGGTGAAATATGCCGCAGCGGGGGTGGGGGGGCGGATCCACACGTCTTCCACTGGAGGGGGTGGTGGTGGTTCCTCGCGGCGGCGTTTCTGGGGGGCGGAGCGCGGGTGCTGCTGTTTCGTCATTTTCAAGTAGTTCTTTAAGAAGGTTCCCGCGACGTGGGTGAATGCGGATGCGATTGAGACGAGTTTTGCGGCGCCTTCGTTTTGCGCCTTCATTTGGCTTAGGTATGAGACGAGGCCTTTCATGAGTGGGTAGTCTACGCTGTTGCTTGTGGGGGCGCTGGGGTTGCGGATGATGGCAGAGAAGAGGACGAAGAAGGAAGTGAAGGGGTAGTATTGGAATAGCCTGAGATGTTAGTGCGGGTTGTCGGGGGGAGAGGGAGAAATACCATAATAGCATTCCGCTCGATGCTACCTCCGAGCCCTCAGCCACAACGCCGTTGATCATACGGATTGCAGCGCGCGAGTTCTCGAGGCATTGTTCGTCGCTCCAGCCGTACGAGGGCATTCCCGGGCGTGCCATGCGGTGAACAAGCGTCATTGAGTTGTGGTAGCTGAAGCGCAACTCAATGTGCTCGAATGAGTCGGCGACGCTGTTGCGTGGTTCCGAAAAGATCTGTGACCACTCGCTCCACCAGACGTGGAGGCCAGCGTCTAGGTCTTTGATGGCGCGTTCACGCTCTTCTTCGGTTTGCCGTGAGGCGGATGCGGAGTATAGGCGCATGTAGATTTCGGATTGGACCTTAGAGAGGGCGAGGAGAGCGAGAAAGCTCCGGTAGAATGGACGAGTACCGTCTGGCTCTGGCATCTCAACATCGCAGTCTGGTTCAAAATTAGTAATGTGCAGCGAAATCCGGTTAGCGACGCTCACCATAGTCTGGGAGACAAGGGGACCGTCCGAATGACAGGCTAAGACATTTATCCAGTATATATACATTCCAGAACACATACTTGCGTTCTTCCAGTTGTGCTGTGGTTATGTATTTCGAGGGACTGCTCTTGCGGTGGAGTCCGATTGCCTGCGCAGTACTCGCGGCTTGGGACAAGAGAGACCAGCAGAGACCTGCGCGCCCGTTAATGGAGCTTTCTTACAGAGCTTCCACGGCATTCATACCTGGTCTTGAAACTTCAATAGCGCAAACAGACTCGTAGGATATTAGTACCAGAATTCCAAAATATCAAAGACCAGTACTCACTGCACTCATCAAAGCTTGGACGTTCCTCAACCTCGGAGCGATAAACACTTCGAGATCATCGATAGCTGACCACGCATTAAAAAAGAACGTGCTAACTCTCTTATCATTGTCATCAATATTCTTCCTCTTTTTTTCCTCTGCCGTCATTGTCGCGAGTTGATTGTGAAGCCCAAATAACAACACATTATTGAAGCACGCCTGCCATGCCCGGTCCTTTCCCAGAACTTCGGGGTTCTTATAGAAGCTGTCTACATCAAGCCGGAACCGTTTTTCGTCGAATATTGGGAACCAACGGTGGATCTTACTGAAGAACTCTACCCCACGTCCCACAGATCAGCCCGATTGTTTCTCCGCCAGATTAAAGAAGTAACCGAACCATTCACCAACACATCCGCCTCCTCTCTCGGCGGCATCCCCATTCCCGCGTTCTCTGCCCCCGTCCGCAACTCCTTGTGTCCATAGTGCAGAAAGAAATTCGCCGACTTCGACGAGATATTGCTGAGCTTCCTTAGCGCACCTATAGCCTCGCTCTGCTCCGCCCTTCCTGCCGCGCTGCCGCCGCCCGCCGCCTCGCTGGCCTTCAATCGCTCTTCCAGTAGCGTCTCTGCTTCACTAGTAATTGACAGCAAGGACGATGGTCCAAGAAACTGCAGATCCCCCTGCTTATTCGCCACGAGCAAGTTCTTCGACTCCGATTCTGGTGGCGCGCGAAGTCTATTCTGTGGGCGTGCCGGTGGTGGAGCGGGGCTTGTGGGCGTCGATCGTAGCTGCGCGGACTCCAGCGCTGTCACCAGACGCGCCATAGTACTCTCAATGCGATCGAGACGTTCATTGACTTCTTCAAAGCGCTGCGCACTGTTTTTTTTAGCCTACTGGTTCGCATCATCACCCCCACGTCGGGAAAAAAGCATACTTTCGCGACGCCTCATTGTCTCGCTTCTGCCGCTCGGAATAGGTGCAGCTAGATTTCCAGACCACACAGTTCTGGCATTTCGGTTTTTCGCGTCCGCATCGTACCTGCGTTCGGTCAGTTCCTGTGCGACTCCGGCGGTGCTGGCTGGGGCGGCAAGCCTTTTTCTCCCGACACAGGTCGCAGGCAGGGATCCGTGCGCTGTGCTTTTCATTCTACTTGTGCGGAAAGAAGCGGTTTGCTGTCAGCTATAGATAGATACTAGTAGTATGCGGGGCGGGGCGGAGATGCGACGTCGGGAAGGGGGTGGGGGTGGGGAACTAACCCCCGAAGCACCGTCGTCGAAAGTCTCGTCGCTGGGTGAGGGCATCTTGGCTGGATGGTGGGACTATGCTATGTTTGATGTTGGAGGTGGTCGTTCCGTGGGGAATATTAATCGGGCGCACAAGAAGGTGTCCGTGTCGCAGAATGACGCGGACAAGTGATGGGGCTTGGGAGGCTGTGTTCGCGTATGTCATCACTTGACACGCTGCTATTTTGATCGAGGCGATGGTGATCTGCCGGGAAGTCTTCCGTGCACTTCCACGATGGGTATAAAAGTCCACTGTTACTCCTATAGATACACACACTATTGTCTCAGCTGTATCTCGACGAATGGGCTGAAGTAGCAGTTCCAGCGGTGGTACAATCGAAGCTGTGGGGAACCTGCTGTAACATACCCTAGCCACATGGGTTGCGAGGGTAGGGATGATTAAATATAATCACGGCGGAGAAACTCGGCCCGAGCCCAGCGTTTTTCGAATAAGCGGTGCTGTACAACTCTACTCGACAGTTGCATGTTATGCACATCCTCATCTCAGCACCGGAGCGGTTGGTCGAATACGCAGCCCATGAAACGTCGGCGACTCACTGCTCGGTTTGGAACAACTTTGCGTCTAAAAAAACCTCCCGTAGTTGCATCGCGCCGAACCAGAAGCGTCGGCGATCTCGGGCGGCCGCAAGTGCACTTTGTCGGGGACGTTTCACCCACCGGAGTTCGCGACCGCCATATTGGTACGATATAAACCTCTATTATCTATTTACCAACTCACACCCCTTGTAGCTAACACGCCGAAAGAAAACCCAAGCCTCTAAACCCCTATCATACAAACCGCATTACCGCTTCCTCAAGCGAGGCCAACGAACAAACGCCGTACCCTCTAAATAACCACCACCATATGCAAACAACGCCTCAAAAGCAAGCCAGAATTAAGTATGCCCTGGCACCCCCCAAAACAAAAAAATGAACAAACCAGTTGCCCGACTGCCCAAAAAAACAAAAAACTCCGGCCATCCCCTTCCATATATCCGAACCTCGATGCCGTTCCAAGACATATCCTTAAATTATGCCGCAGCCCGAAAGCCCCAAAAAATAAAAATAATAATAAAAGATAGCTCCGTTTAATGCTGCCGGGGCTCTAGCCCTCGAGCATTCGTTTTCCCAATTTCAAATCCGCCGAATTTGTTACTACCGGTAAAAAGACCCCACCGATGAGTTCGTGCCCAGTGAATCCGGGAGTATCCCAATCCGGGGGGAAGGAGAAGTCATCGTTCGAGAAGATGGATGATCGGATGGCGTGTGTCGTGTGCAGGCGTATCCAACAAGAACCTTTTTATTTTGAACGTGATGCCCGTGCTGTCCCACGCTTTGACAGGGGTCGACCCCGTGGACGTAGTAGGTGCACTTGCAGACGGCGTATATTTCGGTGATTCGGATGCACATTGTGGTAGATAGTGTTTGTTTGTTTCGCAGCAGTGGTTTTTGCTGATTGTGGCTGGATATTCGACAGAGGCGCAATGTGATGTATTAATACCGATAGCGGTGTGTAGATGTTTATTAATGATAGTATTTCCGTTTGGTTGATCGAGATTATTTATCGGAGGATGGAGTACGTATGTTGTATTAGAAACGGTCGTAAGAAACTGAACGTATTGAAGCGAATGTGTTGGTATTGCAGTGATTGCGTGTTGTTCGTCAGGCCCTGGGTTGCTGGGGAGTTGGTCATTTTATATCTCCAGCTTCACATTAAGGGCGCGCGCGGAGATGAAACGAGGTACCAGAGTGCCGCAAGCCCCGTTCCATTCCTTACTCCTCTAGGGGGGCGCCCTCACATCTTGTTGGACGTTGGTGTTTCCTTGTGAGCGAAGCGGGTGGATCAATGGCATGCCCAGGTGTGCGCCAAACATAGAACAACCTAAAGCCGCACACACCGTGCGTTGCTGAGTTACTTTCCCTTCTATCGCCCGCCGGAACGGTACTTTTGTGCCTTTCTCACTCATATCCTGACCACAGCATGACACCCCCCCCACCTCCCATGCGAACCACGCGAGCTCAATGTTACATCATCCTCATAATCACATCTTCACCGCACAAAATGTGAGTCGGCCCGTTCTACGAAACAAGCGAACGAACGAGATGCTATCTGCCTTGCAATTATTCATTCGACTGGCGGTTAACGATTTGGTGCCTGAGCAACATGATGTGTTCGGGCGGTGCCTGTCATCAACGCAATGCATCTCAATTGACCCGTTGCCAACGCGACGCCAAGAAATGTACAACTCTTGAAATGCACTTCGCGAGAAAAAAAAAGAATGAATGAACCACTCGGATGCCAATTGTGCCCCTGCGCGTGTTGGGTCTTGGCGGTTTCCGCTCTTCTCTGCACTCAGCTCCTAATGGTTCACAACCACATTACGCCCTCACACGCCTCAGTACGTCCCAACAACTCGAATCAGAAACCAGAAACACATACGGCCCGGGTAGTATCCTCGGGCGTTGTCTCGCTGTCATCCGCCCGGCCAACGCATCTTCCATACCTCAAAATCGACACGGTATCTCTTCCTTGCTAGGTTACGTATTTGTCGATTCCCGTCCCGCCACCTTGGCAGGTCAAAATGGAGGTGACAGGCGTAGAAGACAGTGGAGGACTTCCCATTGTCTAAAGAGCCGAGTGGATCTGTACGACGATATAGGAAGTGGGGTGAGTTCTATAACAAAGTGTTATAGAACTAGGATTCGGTAGAAAGCTTGGGGCCATTAGAAAAGATATCGCCGGAAGCTAGAGTAGTTTCCACACCCCAGCTAGTCCCAGCTCTCCCAAGGAATCAACGGCACAGCATGATGTGGAAAAGAGTTCTATTGGGTCTTCTATTTGCGTTCTAAAACTGCTATACCGATAGGAAGTCTTTAGTAACTAGGAAGCAGTCGGGAGAGTCATGGCGTGGCGGAAATGGATGAACGCCTCAACAGTTCATTACCAGACGTCTCACCGGTTTTATTGGCTGTGTGCTTTTCTACAGACTGTCGAGTTTTAGATTAGTTACCAGCGGCTCGAGGGTTAATCAGGCTCCAATCACGTAGAGATAATTGAGTCCGAGCTGTGGTGTAAGGTCGCTGGGGCCTCTAGGACCAATTTTTTAAGATGTTGATGGACGCTGTCCCATATTGCCTCCTCTAGATGACATCCCATCAAGCAGGAAATGTGCACAAATGGTGTCTTAGGCTGCTTTCTTGGTATTCTGCACATCATTACCTCTCGACATTCCAGAATGCTAACAAGTGCACAATAGTCGTTTATGCAGGTACCGTCCCACATTTTCGCCTCCTCTTGACATTCCTTGGAGCTTACTGCGTCCCGACGTGACGGGTCGAAGTGGAAAACATAAAAAACTACAGCGCGGAGTTACCACGAAACTGGTGGCTTCCATTGACGAAAAACTTAGGATGATCCATAACATCCTCCTAAGGGGTTTTCGGCAGTTGTGAAAGTTGTGAATGGTTATTCCCCGTGCTCTTCCTATTGGATTTGTAACTAATGATGGTATCCACAGTTTGTCTTCCCTGTTATCCGCCGTTTCCTCAACTAGAAGAACTCTAATGTTAGGTTTTCCGACGTTTCCCTGGGTAGCTCCCGGGCGTGTCTCGGACATGTGTTTTTGCCACACCCCGAGCGTCTCTGGCATAAAGCAATCGCGGTGACAATCCCAATATAAAATCCAAAGCCACAAATGGGTACCTTGCATAGCAAATGAGCTCACTCAAGTCATGGACGAATGCATCTTGCGGTGCTTACGAAGCCGCTGACCTTGGCATGTCTCGGAAGTCGGCGCTTTGAGGAATATGGGAAAGAGTGCCAAGTACCGTTAATAACGGGTGCGGAATCGCTATTCACAGCCTTATAGAGCCAAAGAGTACTAGATTAATTAAGGACTAGCCAATCTAAATCCATGACGCGTATCGCATCTTAACTTATCCAAAAGTCTGGAACATTAAAAAATTCCAATATAGAGTAATTATTTACTCTCGAAAATGAACGCTCACTATCCTCCGTGATCATCAATTCAATTCAGCACAGACGCGCGATATTGCATGAACATTTAGAGCATCTCTGCTCGCAAGTGAATGCATCCACCTCAGAGACGGGCGCCAAAGCTGGACTAATAGTAATCGTGAGGCGCTCCATCCAGAGGAGCTGACTCTTCAACGTATAGAAGCACAAGCCCGACAAAACCAAAGGTATTTCTATAATTTGTTTTTTTACGCCCGATGCAACTCTTGTAGGGGTGATGTGAGACGTCAAAGTAGTTTGATTGGCTGGAGGCCTATAACGTGGCTTACTCCAGCGTGTTGCAACCCTTGCCAGATTCTGGAACGCATCTCGATGAGGGATGTTTCTGGAAGTGTGGAGCACGATGCACCCACCGGAGTTTCATACACTTCCGAAACTCCGTTAAAAGTGGTTGGCCTTGATTCACCGATGTTCGGCATTCGCAATTGCATAACTGCACTGGTGCCTTGGAGTCAAACGTACAATGCGCCCGGGCGGGGCGTTCAAAGTTGAAGGCGAGAGTTGGTAGCCACCACCGATGCTAGCATCCAGGATTGTGGAGTCGGATGACAGATGCACATTGCAACCGTTCTCCAGATCGAGCCTAATACTCATGCATAAGCACCCCGAACGCGAAGCCTCCCACTTGCAGCGATGAGGCCTTGTACTGCCGAAATCATCTGCTGAAATATAACTGGAGCACATCCGGGATGAGTACCAAGTATACGTATCGTCAAGGAAGCGACACTCGTGTATCAGTGGGGGCGCTCGGTAAGAGCTCAAAATGGGGTTTAAACTTCGTTTCATAAGACGCTTGTTTGGCGGAGGACTGTTCGGCAGCTAAACTGACAGACTATTTAGCACTCTACCTTGCCTTTCATCGCGCGGTGCGACGTTGGAGTCTGACTGACAGAGAGTGGCATGGTACCTCTCCGCCCGTATTCCCACCATATGATATAATGATATAATCAGTGAGGTGATACCTGTATTGTTTCTCAAAACGCTGGGGCTGATTGAAGAGGCTAACACTTCCCCTCCGATTGTGAGTTTGAGCTGTTGTTCCGGGTCGGCATGCCGAATAGACTTTCATTGGCGAGAAACCCGCCAAACTTTCCGCGGGGGCGCTAAATTTGTCAAAAGCCGCGTATGCGCCCCGAAGATTCTCGCCTCCGGCCCTGCTGAACATATATAATTAGCATGATTCTCGGATCAGCCATACCTTCTGTGTTTCCGCATTCGGGAAGTGGGCGGTACTGGTAGTTCTGCATGATTGGGGGGTAACGAAGATTTCAGCCACCGTAGGCGCTTCTGTTCGCGGCTGTCCGGTGCGTTCCGCGCCGTGTCACTCGTGATGCTCCGATAGCCAGAATTTGCATACGGCTTTCGACAACGTCAGCATTGGAGAGGGTCCCCTGAGCGAGCGGCCCAATCAAATCCACAGATCAACCTGTATATTACTCTCTGGATAGAGGTACAGACTCAGCGCAAAAACTCTTACATCACTTCTCAAGATTATCGTATTGTTCCGAGCCACCGATATTCTGCCGTTTCCCAGTGCCGGACCGCCTTTTGGGGGTGATGAATTGTCCCCCTGGGATTCTATCCTGGTAATGTCTCAAAAGGTCTTCATTCATAGTTCCCAGTCAAGCGAGGATATTCCCAAAGAACTGGCTCTTCACGCCTCGCCCTCGCTTGTGGTGGCGAATTCTGTGGGGACAGGCTGTTAACTCCGTGTTACGTTTTAGATATCGGTGAGCATTCCGACAGACCGTCCCTCGAATAACCAGCGACAAGGGAGCAGAAGCACACAGAGAGTGGATAATAGTCCTCACAGTGGCTCATGTTCCAATTTCCTCCAATATTTCCAGCTTCATATGGATCTACCCAGCAGGGCTTCCCAGGAGATAGAGATTTCTTGTTTTAGGTCTGGGGTTCCTCAAACTGCAGCCGTAATTGATAGGCAATTGATCCTTGAGCAGTTGACAAAAAGTGTCTGAACGCACCGAAAGAGGTCCGAATCGGTAGGTATATGCGGCGCAAAGTAAAGATTTTTGCCACATGCGCCAATAAGAGAAGCTGAGGGAAACATTGGTTCTGAAGCCCTGTGAGGCCTGTCTCTAAGTTCCCGTGTCGCACACACTGAGCCTGAAAATGTCTTGCCACAGTGAATTGTGATGCTAGAACGAATTGGCGATTGGTGGTAGTGTTTAGAGAGCCTAGTTGGACCTAGATTCAGAGTTGCTGTTGCTGTTGCTGTTGACGTCGTGGTGTTGTGGGAGGTCAAGTGTTGTGAGCATTGAGTAATGGTCTCGATGTATGGTTACTTTGTGTCTTTTTCGACCACAGTAACCTATCTCCCAAAAATTACGACGCCACTACTATGACAACAACAAAGACGCCAACGACCAATACCACAACATCCCCCAGTTCATTTCCCTCCAGCTTCACCATCCGTTGCGGAGAACTCAGGATAATAGTTCGTCTATTTGGGATTGCTAAAAGTCCGAGCGGTGGATATATCGGGGACAAACATCCGCTTCGATGATGCTTTGTGTATGTCCGTAGGATACCTTGACCGTTCGTCCTTCGTGGCTTTGTCGAGGAGTTCCATATGCCTCTTCTCGTTGACGATACGTACAGCTATGAGAAGTCGGAAGAGTTTTCAGACGCGTCTGGTAAAATCTAATGCTGCTCTACTTGGACGAGGGCCAGGGCTAGATATCCGGCTTAGCCCATTATCTATCTTCAATCGCACGACATCGTATGGATGGCTTTTCTGGCCATGGCAGGCAGGAGAGTGGCACAGGATTCGAACCTTGGTTGTTTGCTGCACCGGCTAAACTACGCATCAGCTCATGTTTACTGGGAGACTATGGAAGACACGGCGTCCAACAATCCGTCCGGCTATAGGCTTTGCCGGTGGAAGGAGGGAGCACCCGAGAGTGGAATGGCCATGTCCGGGTACTGCCGTTCGGCCGGCGTTTGGCAAGTAACGGCCGTTTCTCAGCCAGTTCGTTGCCGCACCGCTGCTGTGGGGTTTTCCTCCGCGCCGCAGTCATGCACGTCTGCATACCTCGGCTTTACAAACCGGCCGCCGTACTGCCTGTCTACTGTACCAAAACAGCCCCGTTTATTGATGCTGAGTTAATGCTGTATTAATGTTGAATTCTTTATAGATGTATACATTAACTAAACTTATGAAGTATTTCAAAATTTACAACAATATCAATTATTTTAAATGTGAAATCAGTTTCACAATAATATAACACAAAAGACCACATTAGATAGTACATTGATGCCACATTGATGCTGGATTGCTGTCATATTCAAAATGATATGGATTGAGTTAAATAGTTTGCTGAACATAACATCATGTTAGGGCTATTTGTAGGTATACTGGTTTATTACTGTCACATCATTGTGACAAGAATGTGGAATGCCTGCCACATCTATGCAAATGCTCAATGCTGCTCAATTGACCAATATTACCCCATTCAACTAAATACTCAATCATTTACAATGTCATATTTGCTGGTATCTTGTATTACTTTGGTATTTTGAGCTATTCCCCAGTAATTGGAATCTTAAATTTAGTAATATGCTACAATCACTGGACCCTGGGAGTCATGCTGCACTTGGGTAAATGTGGCACTGCAGTCATATCAATAAACGGGGGTTTTTTGGCATAGTACTTAAGTACTTAAGGTACATGTTAGCAAAACTCCATTGCAAGCACTAGTGATACGCACGAGATGAGATCACACCAGCCCAGACTAAGCTTCGTCTTATCTTATCTCATGGTCGTTATAGGTAGGTCTCGCCTGCCCTCATGTGCCTGCAAGACCTGAGACTTGGTGGGACAACACGATTGAATGCAACGTACAAGAATATGTAGTTCTATCTGTGCTTACATTCCCAGTCCCTCTCTATCGACCCACAATTACCGTTGCACTGGAGGCAGCATGAAACTTCACAGCGAATGGCAGTGTGGATCAGAACGACCCCTGATCTCTACAAGTGCAGCTTTACACTTACAAAGGTACTCTGTACTCGGTAGCCTTGAAGACCTGCATGACATTCGAAGCACAGAAGTTTCCCAGTTAACATTCAAAAACGCAGGCCTATCTTGAGTCCAACCCAATCCAGTCTTTCATGGGACGTCTTTTCTCATGTAGCTAACACTCTGAACGGAAGCTAGCGGAGGCTTGGACGATGCAATAAATGGCTGCAGTTGTTTATCCAATCATCCGCCCCCAGGAAGCCGGGGACGGTATGCTCAAAGCAACGGCAGTTTTGACGACCTTCCTACTCAAACGCGCGGCCGGCCTTAGACTGCCCAACTTTCACCCAATCAGTCGGGGATCGGACGTTATGCTGGAAAACTTATTTCCGGGTATGGCACAAAATGCAGTCTTTGTTAACGTGAAAAGTTTGCAAGGGGCGCAGTTTCCAAAGCGGAATGGAACGCGTGCGGCGTAGGAAAGGCACAGGCTATCAAACGGCGCCCTTAACCTAAAATCTGCTTCAGGTTTCAAGAGGGATACCAGGCACTGATATATTGTAGTTTCATAATACACTACAACTTCCAGAAGCTAGGTTCCCGAGACTCCGCACGCACTGGATTTTAGGTTTTAAGGCGTCGCCCGCTGTCGGCGGACGAGGAGCCGTTGACCGTCTACTGTATAACTCAACTTTTTTGAAACAAAGAATCTATAGCCAATAAGCAAAACTCTGTAGGGGTATGAAACAAAACAAATAGGGCTCTATATTGGATATCTTAATTCGAGAGCATGGAAGTAAAGAATTGATTGCTTTTCATAGCGAGTCCAGACCACAGCATTTGAGATCGCACGGGCAGGGAGTTTTTGGGTGATGCGGAGACGTCGTTTAACCTGCGCCGTATGATACTGTGGAGGTGTAAGTCTTAGTGCTTCGTTAGTGCGACGGCAGCTAGGCAAGCCTAAATACAAAAATAACTACCCATGGAGTAGAGTTGTATAAAATCGGACGATACAGATATTGGAAATCACTCAATTGATCGATGATCAGACTATAATATGGAGGTATTAATATAGCGCGTATCCATATCCATATCCCCACTACTGCACCGTGCAACGACAGTCCCCCAATGCGAGGATGTGCATAGATAAACCTGCAGAGTAAGTACATCTTTGATATATATTTCTCCACTTTCATGTTAACACCTTGCGCTAGCGCTGCACTCACCATCCCGATTCTCCTTCATTATAGAAACACTCTCAAAAACTCGACCAATGCAAGCATAGCCATACTCTGTCCGTACGGCGTCGCGGTAATCCTGACCTTAAAATACTCCTCCTTTGTCGCAAACACCGGGGTTCCAAACGAGACGTTGCCTAGTTCCCCGGTGTTCGGGTCGATATTATCTAGCAATGCCTGTATCGCGTGAACGGCGGTTGCCGTAAATTCATCCCCCCCTCCGCCAGCTGCAATGGGGAGGTAGCGCTTCCGCGCGGCTTTGAGCATGCCGAACGCGAAGCCGGCACTCGCAGACGCTTCTGGGTACGATTGTGCCGACGAGTCTGTGAGGATTGTGTGCCAGAGCCCCGAGGAGTGTTGGAGCTTGCGCAAGGAGCGGAATTGCGAGAGGAGGGTACACTCCAAATGCAGCCGCAGCGGGTCGGAGGGGGGAAGGTTGAGGAGGTCGAGGAATTCGGGGATCGCTATCGTAATCCAGCTGTTACACATATACATATCGTATCAGTTATCGACAACCCCCGCCGCCGCCGAGACTCGCACCTATTACCGCGGCCCCAAGCGGCATTCGCGAAGTTGTGCCCGCCCTCTTCAAACGTCCATCCGTGATGAAACAAACCCGTTTTGGCGTCAAACAAGTACTGGATGTGCAGCAAGAACTGGCGCTTTGCCTCCTCTACATAATGCGGGCGGTCCAGAACTTTCCCAATCTTGGCGAGCGGAAGCACCGTCATCATTAATGTGTCGTCCCAAAGCTGCTGTGTGTTCGGGGTGAGATATCTACACCCCGATCAGCGGAGGCGGGGGCGACGGGAAGTGGAGGGGAGGGGAGGGGGACATACGTGATGTGCTGCATCCCGCCGTACTCGGTGCGCTCTAGGTCATACATTGCCCACTCACCCCACGCATCGAGCCAGGGGAGATACGTCTGATTCTTTGTCTTTTCGTAGAGACAGGCGAGAGTGAGGAACACGGCCATGGTGTTGATGTTCTTTGTAGTCCCACCAGCTGCGAAGCGCTCGCGGAGCCAATCCTCGATAATCTGCAGCGATTCCGGGTCGTTGGTGAGGATGTGGTATTGCCAGATCCCATACAGCCCGATACCGTGGGTCCATTCCCAATTATTCTCACCCCAACCCTTGGTATCAATTACACGGCCGTCTTCGAGCTTAAGTAGGAACTCGCCGGTGGTGTCATTGAGGTACACCAGGTTGTGGATCAGGAGCTTGATCGCTTTGTGGATGGTGGATTGGTGGAAGCCGTGAGCGGTAGCTGGCATGATTAGTGAGTGGGGTATTGGAGGTGAATAGGTATTGCGGACTTTCTTAGCATTATCTGATATATGTACAACATCTTGTAAAGCAGCTCCCACGATCGTCTTTTGCCGAAGCAGTAACGGGTGGAAGCGGGGTAGCAGGCGGAGATTATTAATCTAGGAATGCGGAGGCTAGCTAAAAAAAATCGGGGAGAACTGCGTAACTATCGGGCGATACACCCATGTATGAAACTCTGGGATTGGAAAGGCATCCACCTCTCATTCCGGTTAAGACTCGGATTGAATACTTGACGATTTAACTGCCGCTGTCGTCGTCTACTAAACCCCAATAAGAATCATTTATCCGCGCTAGAAGCGCATAAACCTACCAACCGTGAAGATTAGATTGTGGGGCCCGGGGCGCGAGTTCATAAACACCCAGGGCTGCCCTTCCTGTAGAATTTTTTGCTTCCTTTTCTGTGGCCACCTATCCTGCAAACATGACCGTCAAGATCGACTACGACATCCACCTCGATGGTGATATCCCTGGCGAAGATGAGCAGAAGGACCAGACCAACTTCAGCCGTGTCGACTCTGAAGTCGCAAAATACTCATCCGAATCCCGTGTCGACATCTCGGCAGAGGACAATAAGCGACTAAAGCGATTGATTGACAAGCGCGTGTTGACAATCATGATATTCACGTATTTTCTGCAGACGCTGGATAAGGGAACGATGTCGTTCGCATCCATCATGGGAATCAGGGAGGATACCCATCTAGTGGCTCAAGAAGTACGTGGGGATGCAATCATATGTCTCTTTTGCGCTACTGACATGGCAACTGGCAGTACTCCTGGTTGACAACCTGTATATACCTCGCCGTGCTGACGGTCGAATATCCCACAAATTGGATAATCCAACGTGTGCCGATTGCAAAATACCTATCAATAAACATCATGCTCTGGGGCTCTGTTCTGGCTCTCCATGCAGCTGCCAAAGATTTTGGAAGCCTTGTGGTCTTGAGAACGCTGCTTGGTACTTTCGAGGCTTGCTGTCAACCAAGTTTCATCATGCTATCCAGCATGTGGTATAGGCGAGAAGAGCAAGCTCAAACTGTTACATACTGGTACATGATGAATGGAGGACAACAGATCGTGGGTAAGTCGTGTGGTATCCCAGCATCTCGTGTGATGGATTCTGATCCGTTACAGGTGGGCTTCTGGCGTACTCATTCTCCAACATCCCTGATTCTGCAAAGCTCCTTTCGTGGCAAGCGCTCTTCATTTCATACGGCATTGGCTCAGTATTCTGGGGGGTCTTTGTGTTCTTCTATATGCCAGACTCTCCGATGAGGGCGAAATGCTTTTCGGAGGAGGACAAGAGGTTGATGGTTGAGCGTGTCCGCGATAACCAAACTGGAATTCAGAATAAGACGTTTCGGAAGGAGCAGGTTATCGAAGCGCTCTGCGACCCTCAAAGTCAGTAGCAAGCCATAATTCCGGCACTGGGTTGCATAAACTAATCTCCAACTACCAGCCTGGTGCTTTGCCCTCATTCAACTCCTAACGACCCTTCCCACCTCCGGTCTTGGAGCATTTGCAAACATCGTCATCAAGAGCTTCAAATTCTCGCTTCTTCAAACGCAGCTATTGGCCATGGTGCTTGGTGTTTATATCATCATCGTTCTCATGGGGTCGGCATATTTGGTAAAGAAGACCGAGCAGAATACGATCGTCATGTTTTGCTCTGTTGTTCCGTTAGTCGTCCTATATTCTAGCAATGGAAGCTGCCACTAACTGTAGGGACTAGGGCAATTGGGGGCAGCGTTATTCTCATGACAGTTAGGGATACCAGCAGGGGCCGCAGCGTCATTTTGCTCATCTCTTACTACGTTTGCCTTTCGTTCTGGGTTCGTTGCTTTCTCATCTTCGCTTTTTCTGGCCGCTAACTTCAGCTCAGGCTTGTGCAACTATCGGGCTAGCTCTCGTGTCCCGGAATGTTGCAGGACAGACCAAAAAGACATGTGTAGTAGCGATAAACTTTGTGTCTTGGGCTGTCGGGAATTCCAGTGCGCATGCAAATTCCTCCGCCTAGCTTGAATGTGTAACTAAGCAATTTCCCGATAAGTCGGTCCGCAGGTGTTCTTGGCCTGGGATGCCCCCCGATACTTCATCGCCTTCTCGACGCATCTGGGATGTTATGCACTTCTGCTCTCGACACTGGTATTCTTGCGTTGGTGGTATATTAAGGAGAATGCCAGGAAGGATAAGTTTATCGCTGAAGGGCTTGCGAAGAAGGATGATGATTTGAAACATTCGTTTGAGGATTTGACAGATCGGGAGAATTACAACTTCAGATACGTGTACTAGAGACGGTGATACTTCTCGGTTGTGGGTGGGAGTTTCGTACTAAGGCTGGGTTTGGACGAGAATGTATTTAATTGGTATAATCTCATGACGCTTTTGGTCGTACCGAGCCAAAAAGGGGCGTTTTACAACCGGTTTTAGGTCCCATATAGCGGTATCAGGTTGTCATATTACCGTTTATCCCCCCGTGTGTGTGCGAGTGAATGCAGATTCTCTAAGTTCTAATTAATTGTGTTGACGGTTAAGATAGATACCTTATGCATTACCTAATATATATAACTCTATTGACGATGCTGGAAAACGAGTATGGTGGCGATGGAGCTCCGCTCTGTAGCGCCCGCTCCACCTGCCCTACCCACATGCACAATCTGCTCTCCGCCCCCTCTACGGCCGTTTAAACGGTCCCGCCAGAACGCGAGTCTGTTTACAATGACAATATCTTCCAGCCACTATCGTAGATTGCTATTAGTCTATTGAAACATTGACAGTACATACCACACTATTCCATAATAATGCAACAGCACGGATTTGCAATTTGAAGTCTTCCAATAGTCTCGAAATATCCCCCTTTCACACTCATCACTCAATAACTTTGTGGCTAGCGCGGCACGTGGCACGATCGCAACTTTGCATTCATCTTAGTATTAGTGAATCTATGCTTCCCTTGTTTCTAGCTTTTAAGTTCAGCCATTGCTGAGATGAATCGAAAAATTCGTAGATCTTGCCTTCCATGGTTTAAATACTGCTTAACATGGGAAAGACAAATCTCAGAGGTGCCATCAAGGGTAATTTATTGGCTGCACAATCAGAGACTATGAAGGAAGCGAAATCTGGCACCCCTGTTTTTCGATTCATCTCAGCAATGGCTGTACTCGTCAGATGCGCCACATATGGGGAAACAGTTAAACGTATGAAATTAGAAACCAGAACATTCGACAGCGCTAATAGAATCGGGCAAAATAATCACTATGTATAGATAACTCCTCCTCAAACGTGCGGCTAGTATTAACTCTATCTAATCATCTCATATGCCTTTTCCGGAAGGCTACGAATGCTAATGAAAGGCTCCATAACCAAGAAAACCCGAGCAGGAAAGAATGCACATAGTATAGCAAGGGGGATAAACCTAGCCACACGTTGTGCGATGTAAGTAAACCTCGCGCGGTACCTTCTGAATCAAAATTTTTGCAACAAAAAATAGCGGGTAAGACTAACGCTAAACAAGAGTACTTCTAGATAGATTGTTTGATGAAGGTAGGGAAATGTGTATTCTATATGATCGCGTAACTACTATAGTACAGCAAATTGAGAAATGATAGCAAGATATAAGGCTATGGATCTCAGAACACGCTATATCCGCGGGAAACAACAAATTTATGGCACGGCTCCCTCATAATCTAGCTTCCATAGATGTCTGTCACCCTTGTCATAATCCCGATTGACTTGTCGGTATTCCTCCTTGGCAACTAACTTAGCCGCGGTAAAAACCATCTCAATCTCTCGTTACGTAAGGGCGATAGTTCTAAGTTTCCCAATCAAAGCCCGAGGTTTCCAATCCATATAAGTATTCTCCACATCATCGCTCCCAGACTCTTTGATCGACTGCATGGGAACCAACACTATAATGTCGTCGCAGTTATATATCGCCTTCCAATCTTTAGGTGGGGTGCTAGTGATTCCCAGGAATACGCCAGTTCGATGAAAGATGTTAGGAGGACGAAGTAGTGCCGGTAGAGTGCCTCTGATTCTCTTCTCAGCTCTCGGTTCGAAATCTGGTAGGACCTCCTTGTCATTACCCATCAGCCGGACTATGATACTTAGCAAGCATCGCATCTCTGCTGCGATGAGGATGTGCTCCAGATCTGAGTTTACATGTATTTGTATGGTTTGGCCAATATTTAACGGCGTCTTCCACCCTAACCCTCTTCGTTAGCTTACCTCTTTGTGAATGCTTTATATTTCGCTGGGAACAAGGAATAATTGGCTGACTTACAGCAAAAGTACATCGCTAATGTATAAAATACATGAATTTGTATATTGAATTCCGTTAGGGTGATGTGTAAGTCGTTCAACTGCTGTAAAATGCATTGCAGAGCCATCTATGCAGCTTGGACGCAAGCTTGCAAGAGATTCCGTCTCGCCTTTGTCCAAATTGTTGGTGTATCCAAGGGTTGCTCCAGTGATCCCAAGTACATAAGATATTCGAATCCGCCAAGTGTCAGAACATGTCCATAATCGTTCGCGATGACTTCACTAACCATTAACCATCACAAATAATCAACCAATTGTTATCTTTCTATCAACTATGAGATTATATGATACAATCAGTGTACACCTAGGGTTATGTCGGCTGTGGAGTTTGGGACGACGTCTTTTGAATGTCGGACTTCTCGCACCATACTTGTGGACTGTTTGGTCTGAGTATTAGTTTCTCGCTCTCAGTTAAAGTCGCCAAGTCGTCTGAACCTACGATCATTGTATGGACCGCCAAGTTGCTATCATCTTGCAGCAGTGAAAGCTCCGCATTACGTTGAATTCGCTTGTGAAATGGTGAAATGGACGGGCATAGGTCCATTGTTGATAGGCGCTAAGTAAGACAATTTAGTGAAACGAATAACCACAACACCCTCCACTTAAGCATTCGTCTCTTTGTAGCTGTCAGATCCACCTTAGGTGCACAGCTAATCGTTAGGAATCAACAACTTGTTGTATCATAATCTTCCAACAGACCAATATAGCCGCATAGAGAAAGAGTAAGAACACATGAGCGAAGTAGCTCAAATGTACCACGCCCGTCTGGTTCCAGAACCCATGGTTTGACAGTAGTATTATTCGAACGTCGTGCAAGAGTAGGGTCGAGCGTTAAAGAGAATAGAACATACAGAGAGGAGCGAAAACCCATTTACAAAAGTTGCTATGAGTTAAGCAGAGAAGACCAGGAATCAACTGATGGCCGAAGTAACGTTACATGAGAAGTACTCACAGAAGTGCATGAACAATACAATCACCCAGACTCATTAAACTAGTTGAAGTGCCAACACACAGTGCGCATCTCTGTGGTTGTATGCGGGCAAAGTTTCAGCTGTGTCTTTACTTGCGGTCCAAGGTTTCGTTCTGCGGATACGATGGGTGCAGGTTTCCCAACGATCAGTCGCTTTGGGAGCGATTTCGGACGTTGAAAAGAGTGTGTGGTGTTATCAGCGCATCTAATTGGGTCTTCTCGAGATGGAAATTTCCCCCTATAATTTCGGAACGTGGAACGCGCGTAGCCTGCGACAATGTCCTCCAACAGGATGAGCTCACGCCAGTTTGCAAAGATATAATGGTACCAATATTTTGCCTCTCCAGCTGTGACATGCATTGCTATTCCAACGATATCCGGGACATTTCTCAACCCCTGGGGGTTTGCTATCAATTGGGCGACTCATGGGATGACGAGAGTATTTAAACACGCTTCTATTGTGAAAAAAGGCTGCATCAGGGGCGAGGAATTAAGCTGTTTGCAAAGTGTAAGGCCTCCTTGCGTAATCTATGGACTGGTGATTTATTGCCTTCCATTGGCCCTTCAAAAGTTCTAACATGTAGTAGTGACGATCCCCGAGGTCCCTCACCTTAGAAACTGTCTTCTTATATGCACCCACTCAGCTAATGACTTCACCTGTACTGGGTTCCCGACATGATTGCACCTTTAGCTCCAATAGAGTCGTTCGAACAAAATACCAGACGGAAAAGCAAGCTAGGCATCCGCAGTAGAATCTAAAGCCTCTCTCCCGTCCGACCTGAAACCTCCTTATTAATGTCTAGTGAGCATACTGCGGAACAGGTCAGGGAAACACTGGATGTGCACACTGTGAATGACGTGAAGTGAGGCAGGGGGAGTCCAGGTGTACTAGTTCCAACGTAGAAGTATAAGGAATCAACTAGCACGGCGTTGGTGACAACGATCGCCGCTATTCATGTTTTCTAGATGTGCATGTGGTGGATAGTGGTTGGAACATGGAATAGCAGAGAAGCCCTAACGATTAAGTATATAGCTTCTAATTTAGAGTCGAACCAACGGGATTGTTTACAAGCAAAGTTGAAGATATGGTGGGCTCGCGATTCGGACGAGAAACTGAGCCCAGCAGCTCATGAGAGGCTGCGGCATGTTTGCAAGGGATTTGGCAGTGCGTTGTTCTCAACGATTGTTTCGGTGAGAGATCTCGAAAAATCTGCGTTTCTATAATGCTGGGATAAGTTCGGTGTGCTGGCGGTGCTGGCTGTGTTGGAGTTGATGGAGCGAGGATGCGGTGGAAACCCCAACGTCGTTGTGGTGGTGGTGGTGGTGTAGGGGGAATAAATGAGTGCACCCATACCCATCCCACTTCACCCATCCGCCCATAGTACCCATAAAACTACAAATTTATGAATGTGTCGCTTTGAAGAATGTATGATTGAGTTGCCAGCTTCATAGGCGCCATGTTTATACCTCACGTTTTCTCGTTGTTACTATATGGTCTGGAAGGAAGTCGCCGATACACTGAAAGTCGGCGAATTGACTCACAAGCTGCGGACTCATACACGAGTTTTCACTCGCCACTAGCATTTCCAATCATGAACTTCCATAAACTTCCACAGAGCTCCTGGCTCTCTTGTATATAAAGACAGAGATTCTCCCTTAGATAGTTCAACAGACTTCTTCCGCTTCACATTTGCAACACTCGTTGAGTATTGCCGCTGTCATTGCTCTACTTGCTGAACCAAAAAAACGACTGCATCGAAATTGATTATGCTCAAGCGTATATAAATATATACAATCAAAAAGGTGAATGGAAAGCGATGGCGTACAGAAGCGTATAGCCCTCCATATAGTACGAGTACAGATAATCCCCTACCCCCTCTATTCCAGAAGATATGTGTAAATTGTAGTACAGTGGAATACAAAACACCTTATCGTCAGTAGTAGACCCACGCAGTGAAGTAGACGTTGACGAAAAGCAGAAAAAACACCCAGAGATGAAACATTCAAACAGATCGCGTCATCAATGTTCGTTAGAAGTAATCGATATCTCCATATTAGTACATCCCATAGGGCCTAAACCATAGAATTACACATGTAACAGACATCCAGAAGGCTACAACAACTCTTTGATCTGCTAGTTTTTGTCAGACATTGCGCATTTAGATCGCCAATAGGACATCCAAAAAGAAGCGGTAAATGAGACGAGGGAGAAACTTACAGATCACCCGTACAAACAAAGTTTTTGATTTTGCTAGTCCTAAGTCTCACACCTAAAGGCAAGCAGCAAGCCATCAGTCGTTACCCCGGGGAGGAGGAGGAGGAAAGGAGAACCTACGGATCATCGCCATAGGTAATATTGCATCCCTCGGTCGCGACCAGCTGCCGGATAGCATTATAAACCCTCAAAGCAGTATCAATCTTTCCAAATACTACTCGACCTTCCTTGTATCCTGCCGCGTTCTTTCGAACCGCCGCCAACTGTACATCAAACGCGCCAAAGCTAACGGCCATCTCGTGCAACACCTGATCCTCACTCTTATTTTGTAGCAAATCCAGATCGGTAGAAGGTACGAGCTCCTTGAGTGCTATCTTGAGCTGCTTCACGTCTTCAATGCCAACGATGCGAATAATACGACGGGCTCCACGCTCGACAGCCTCACGAACCCTTCCTGGGAGAACATCGACATGATTGGATGGATCGACAAAGACGACGTTTTTCTTGTACTCGAGACCGTTTGTAGTGCGTGCAAGGAATTGATCCGCCTGTTGCTGGTCAATAAAGTGCACGAGCGCTTTTCCATTGTCCTTGAACTCGAAACGCTCGATGGCCCCGGTCTTTGCGCAGATTGCAGAAAGATCGGCAAGTGTAGCAGAAGGCGGAAGGCCGCTGAGAATGACGGTGCGCTTTTGGCTGGGCGCGCGAGCTCGGGTCTCGGCAATAGGCCAGGCTGAAAACTTCAATCCGGAGGTATTGACATTGGCTTCCAAATATGGAACAGACCGGGTTGCAGGAACAGTAGAAACAGTAGAAACAGCAGTAGGGAGGGTAGTTTTGGTACTGTTTTCGGGAGAACTAGCGGGTAGGGTAGGATGGGCTATATGAACTGCAGAAACGGCAGGAGGGGTATCTTCGGCACTGTTCTCAATAGGATGTGAAAATGGAAGAGAGGTTGAGACGTCAGGATGGATCGATAGTGGAGAAATAGAAGTAGAGACAACAGGGCGGGGACCGGAAGAGACACGAGAAGGTTGGCTGGTGGGTCTTCCATATTTGGTCGGATCGAAAACGCTCTTGGGGATGGGAACCGGCTTGGAAAAGGGATTTTCGCCAGCTCGAGTCGTGTTGTTATTCATCGTAAAAGTTGGTTTGATTATGATGGAGAGCTATTAGTGTTTTTAGTTATTTATCCACTCGGCGTATCGAGGAATGAGTCGAAAGAAAATACCTTTAGCTCGTTTAATTGTCTGGTAAACTTAAGAGGTGTTAGTGAGGAGAGTAGCAGAAAGAGCGTGATGGATGAAGTTGAAGTTACATTGTTGATTGGTGTCTTGGCAGGGTTCTTCCCCTTCTAACCCAGGCGGAGTTCCGATATATGTGACGGTACCAATCGCCAGTATCCATCTTCGCTGCAGGACTTTTGAAGCCGTATAATATCAGGTCTCCAGCCCCTCGGCCAAACATTTGGTGCACCCTCTTGCAGTACCTCACCTCTTCCTCAACAATAGGCCCGATTCTAATCCCAAGTGAACTACCCACTCTCGTTCGGGTGGAAGAGCCACTTTTCCTCTAGCGTGTGATGTTAGGGTTGGAGCAAAATCTGCTATCTATCCGTTAGTAAATTTCAACGAATACATCATATTCATGAGATCAGTTAGCCCTGCATTCAACAATGATACCCAAGGTTACCGTGACGTTCCACTTGCCCTCATATCTCTCACCCTCTCTTTCTCCTTCTCTTCCTTCTTGCAACCCAAGGCAGCGGTAGAATGGCCAAACACAGAACTGGGTTACTAATAACATTATGAACAAACAACAAAAGCATTCTCAAGTATTGAAAGCAACTTGCCCTCCTTTCTACTCGGCCGCTCCAACAACTATCCCTTTTTCATCCACAGCAAGTCCTTAGCAAGTCCAGACTCCATTGTACGGTGGAACAAGACCGGAAGATGGAGGAAGACATCTGAGGGTTTTTTACGGAGATTGCAAGGAATATATGCCCAAGGAGAAGAAAAGCGAGAGGTCCTGGTCATGCTTCCTGTTCAGAAAGGGAATGTATCCTTAATCATGAACTGTACAGACTAACCACGATCTCAAGTGGGGCTCTTAGAGGTTGGTTCAGGGAAGTTTCTGCTTGCGATAGGTACCACGATAAGAGAGCATATCGAACGTGGTCAGGGAGACTCTGGAAAGCGAGTGCCGTCATATGAGTGTATCTATGCGATCGCAGAAGAGGGTGGACATTCCATTCCAAGGAAGTATTAACCGTTGTCTTTCGTCTTTTATAGTTTTCGTCATGTAATCCTAGATTTCAGAGCCATATATTTACTGTGTAGTTACGGGTACTCAAGATGCATCGATAGCGGGGTACTCCTAGTCCCTAGATACCGAAAAACAGCATGTCTGCACTGGTTAGGGGTCCGTGTGACTACCTATTCATTGTCCCTTCTACCCTCATTCCCGATCACAGTTGCCAGACCTCGGCGTCTTCATTATAGCGCCCCGCGCAATCGATTGCAATCAGGAACCCCAGAATACGTTTACTCTTCCTTAACCAGGAATCCGACTTCTCCCTTCGCCTTCATTGCGGCAATGACAGAGGTATACCACCTCTATCTCTCTCAAATCCCGCTTACACGAAGCGTTGCTGACATAGCTTCACTAGCCTAATCTAGATATCTTCGAATCCCAGTATCGCAAAATAAGCTACGTCTAACCACGAGCATCTACTGCATATCTACCGCACTAGCAGAATCTATGTTATAAAAAAGACGACAATCACAACACGAACGGGTGGCCTACGCGTAGCCCATCACGTGACCGTGGATACTTACAATCTCGGGAAGTGGCTGCGTGCAACTGGCGGGAACGAGGAAAGAGAAACGGCCTCGTAATCTCAGCAAGATTGCTTATTGACTGGTGTAAGCCACTCGAATGGGTGCCGTAGGTTTCAAAACCACTAGTGGAGGCACTGGTGTGTGGATAAGAATGTAAATACATCCCGCACAAAAGTTTCTGAGGCGTAGGGGGGGGTTTTGCCGAGTAGGGGTTATGAGGTTTGTATGCACTGTAAGAGGTGCTAATTTGCCAGTCTCATCGCCAAACCTGACGTTGCTGGTCATGGCGCGTTGGATGGTATTAGAGTGTCAAATGAAGTGACATGTGAAGCTCTAATGGAGATCTGTGAAATGATACGTGGCTCTGAGGTTTGCGAGTTTAAAGCATCCATTCGTGTCTGTATCTGAGAGAAAGGTTATGAAGGCTTCCAGATAGAATCTGTTACTTCATAGGGCTCTTACTGCAGAACAAGCTAGCTGCATCATAACGATATTCTACCACCCAACCCAATTTAATCTGCTCTCGTATACCAGACTTTCCCTTGCGAGCGAGGCGAAAAAGTCTGGGCACGAGAGCAATCCAATCACCGGTACGTACAAGTGACAGATTTTCAAAGTCCAATAAACACCAAAGACGTACCTTGCCGTTTCATGTTTTTTAGAGAGTTCATCTCAAGTTCCTTTCGCTAGAATCCTCGCTCTCTCCATGCATGAATACCGTATTTATTCGATAAGCACTGTACTAAAACCATAGCGAGGCGACAGGGTCGAGGATCCTCGTGCATTCCCGGATAGCTTATGCGAGTTGGAGTATAGTATCTTGTTGCTGGTATAAATCTAGAAGCCAAACCTCTGGTCTCCATTCTGTTCGTTCGGCTCGCTCTTCTGTCATTACCTACTTAGTACTTACTAAGTACATTAAAGTTGCAATCAGGTTTGTCGTTGTGGAGGATCGGGATTCAGCCCTACTCGTTATGAGATGTCTCACTCTGACCACCATACTGTCCCGCGGCATTTTTCTTCTCATGCATCTGCACATTTATTCCGTTTGCTAGATGTCTTGTACAACATACTGTATCTCGCTACAGATCTTCAACGAGGTGACGGATCTTGAAACAATCCCAATTTCTCGCTCTACTAGTTTCATTGAGAATTAGGACCAAGGCTGTCTCACTAGAGTAGAGAAATTTAAAGTACTGGAGCCAGCACAGAATACCTATTCCTACAAAGTTGCAAAACCAGCTGTTGTCGCTCCAGATTTGTACAAGCGCGATCGTCATATATCCACGTCGATAACAAGGAAAAAGAAATATTGACACCCAGAAAAGCTGATCAGTACTAGTCGCGCTGTCTGCAAGTTCGTTGGTGAATGCATCTGTAACTCTTATTGGACGCAGTTCAACATCAACACAATTGGCACGCTTGTGGTTACCGTCAATTTTGACAGATTCAACGAGGCAACTAGAACTCGGAAACTTCTAAATACTCAATACCGCGCCCAGAGTCAGGCCTTACGAGTTTACATCACAAATGCGAGTGATTCCTCATGGATTGTTATTTCAATTATCTTCTATTCTTTTTAGTAGTCTGTCCCACATCTGGGCTACCATCTGTCGTAGCCCCCTTGAACAATAGCAAAATCGATGCTGAACCTTCTTGGGTCCGGGGCCCGAATGGTAGAGGGACTGCTGGTCTTATGCTCTCTTGTGTCTTGACCCTTGGTCTTTGCGTTTGGACCGGTGGGTATTGATCTGGTTTGGAGCTTTAGACAAATTCGACTAATAATGTGCCCTACAGCCGTGCACCTAAATGTCGATCCGAACGCCAATGCCACACAAAAGTTTCGGCGCAAACTCCTATGGGTTTTCATCGGGCTCTTTTGTCCCGAGATTGTTTTAGCCTCATCATTCGAACAATGGCAGAAAAGCCATGACCTGCACCAGCGAGTTAAATTTCGAGAACCTGATGCTCCCCTGGGTCTAGAGCAGGAGACGCTACCTTTAAGGCAAAGGATTGTATGTTTTCCACTTGAACAGATACGGAAACCAAGAACTGACAGGAAGCGAACAGTCCAAGTCCCTCGTTAAAAGATGGCGAAAATTGCGACATCGGCAGGAACGTGCGTTCTCAATGACTGTACGTATATGTCCCATTAATCCCACAAAATCTATATAGCACTAGCTAACAAGGCATGAGAAATAGTGTAGCTTTTTCATCGTCATGGGCGGTGTAACGATTGCCAAAAAAGACCCTACCAAAGAAGACCGTGAGTAGAAATGTTCCCCCACGTTCTGCCCAGCTTGCTAACTTTCATTTCCAAGATATCCGTCAGTGTACCTTGACACCCGAGGGGTTTGAATACCTTCTAGACTTGAACATATTGAAGTCCGACTGCGTGGATACTGCGACGATATTGGACAAAGGTAAAGCGGACTTTCTGGCTAAATTCTTAGTGTGTGTTCAAGCCGCATGGATGGTCATACAATGTATCCTACGGAAGCTGAAGGGCTTGCCAATCACCCTGATCGAGCTCAATACATTGCTTCATGTGATCATTGCGCTTATAATGTACTGGTTCTGTAAATGAACCCAACCTTCCACTTGGCTAGAACTGAAGCTAACTTGCGGTTAGGGTGGAAGAAACCATTAAACATCGGAGAACCAATACAAGTATACGACGACCCGGATTTGGCATGCATCCTTGTTGCGGCAGAAATGAGATGTTCACAAGGCATTACGGTGCGTCTGATGGGTGACGAGGAGGTCCTACCAGACTTCGAACCGGGAGAGCTCAAAAGAGAATCGGAGACGCTGTACATACGCTACACCGCCCTCACCCCTTTTGCAAATCTGGCAAATCTGGCAAATCGCTGGAGAATCGCCGGTGCACCACCTGAAGACTGGAAGGCGCAAGATAACCGCAAGTGGGCACTTTGGGACTTGATGCGAGCACGGCGGCGAACTAAACACCGCAAAGAAAATGCTATAATGCTTCTTCCAACGCAATCAATCAAAGAGCCTGAGGACGGTGGCGAGAAGACCTCGATGGAAGATCAGTCCTTAGGCGATGAGAAGGGTAAAATTAATGTCAAGCAGAACGAGAAGACACCTCGGGCTCTGATTGAAGGGCACAAAACTAAAACCGTCACCCTCACAGAATCAGAGATCCAGATATTGTTTATCGCGGCGAAAGCACTCGCTAAGCCAAAAAATGAGGCACTGAAGAAAGATTATGATGCTTTCAGCAACAAAAATGGCTTCCTTTGGAAGGATCATCAGGACGACGAACTCCAGACGAATCGAATCAGGAATTTGCACTTCGACATGGACATTGTGCTGAACGATATCGATGGCCGTAGCGATCCCCACATCCTTCTGTCGTTCCTCAATATCATGTACGGATGTTTACACGCCAGCGCGTGGAATGGCCACTTTCCCAGCCTGTTGGAGATGTTGTTATGGCGAATCTCTTGTTTAACCCTATCACTTCCTGCCATCGTCACCACCGCTAAGATTATCACCCAAAAGCTACCAAAAAAGTGGCATGTGGATTACTACGTGCACATCGTGGTGCATGTGCTGCTGCACCCTGTGCTGTTGGTCTACTTCAGTGCGCGGATATACGTGGTCCTCGAGAGTTTTATTAGTATCAGAAATCTTCCCGATGGAGCTTATGAGACTGTGGACATTTCGGAGTATTGGCCGCATTTCTGATATTGGGAGAAACTAAATACACGACATTGGGGGGGAGGGGTGGCAATGTTGGATTTTCTGTGTATAGGGAAGGGGTGGGCAGGAGTTGTGAAGGGATTCGATGGTCGAGAGGAGTATGGTGGAGGTTCGCCGATGTATATAAAATGTTTACAGTCCAGTCTTTCTTTCATATCTACGAGCTTTAATAAGTTCTTCGTTGAGTCGGGAGGTGGGCCTGGGGCCCATATTTTTTATTACTCATTTCGTTTGTTTTCTTTAAGGATCTAGGGCTTTTTCATTTTTCAAGTCCCCTTTTCTCTCTTCGTCGTGTATATAATCCAGGATCCGGGCTCTAGAGTTCATGATTAGTCGATCGCATTTTCATCACACTCCGGATCCAGTGTACCACATTCGATTTCGAGACTTCGCTTCACTAGTATTAATACTGGCGGGCATAAGGGACTTGGAGTCCATTCAGTGACGATTCTCCCACATCAAACAAAACGCAGGTGAATGGCAGAGTCAGCAATATTGAACCCATTGGATCATTTAATTAATACGTGCTCTTATGCTTACTTCCCAGAATCCGGACCTACCTGCACAACATGTATTACTTTCCCCCCTTCTCTTTTATTCTATCGGAGGTACAATGAAAAGTAGTATTGTGTATGCCAAATTGCGATGAAAATAGAGGTCGAGTAATGGTTAGTGCGCGTGCTACGTACGGCCTTACTAACAGTCTCACATACTGATGCTAACATAAGCTAAGTCCAGCAATAACATGCTATGACCAAATCCCCTTAGAAAGATATCTTAGCTAGAAAGTAATATACTTTGCAGGTGCACCGGTATGATGGTGGTATCTCTTGCCCAGCAAGTACAGGCGTTGAAGCTGTGTATATAACTCTGCAATACCTGGGCCATTGTCAACTCGTTCTGCTAGAAACACTTGGGCAACAGAAGATTCCAACCAGCTTGAGGCCTAACTAGAATGGTAGATGAATTGTTTGGATGCCCAAAAGCAGTCTATTAGTCAAGAATCCTTTTTTGGACATAGGAAAGTGGAAATTGGATGACGAAATGCAGGCATAAATTTTATTCTAAGGATAGGTGGTTGATCTTTCAAGGTGGTTGTTAATTTTTTCACAGGCCGGTGGCATCAGACTCCACCACTGTCGCCACTTTGCCGCCAGGAAGCATCCAAATCCCCAAATATATCACTTGCCAGGCAAGAAAAATCCCACCCACCAGACAAGACTTGGTCGACAGGACATCCTCTTGGCCAAGTGAGAAACTTAGCCGGTGGGGTAGAACATCTCCCTACCCCGCCATGCCGCAGGTTCAGGAATTGCACACCCCGTATATTTATCACCAAGGCCACATGATCCATCAAGTGCGAAATGCCATTGTGCTTCGTAAATTCTTTGGCGCTGATGAGAGCGGTGATAGGAAAAGGGTGGGTTGGTCCAGTATTGGCCGCAGCCTAGGCATCTTTACTCTACATTGTAGTTGAGAGTCCAGTCGGTAGCCGGGAAAACCTACACACCGAGCTACTGCCGGGCACGGAAATCCATATTTGCCCAGTACTTGCTATGAAATCCCTGGTAGTGAGGCCTCGGTGCAATCTGGTGTATCGCTCACTACTTCTGTGGTTTGATCGCCCGGGTCAGCCGCTAACCCCGGAGTGTTATACTCAACTGCCATGGCAGGCCGAGGTTGTGTAGGCTGTCGAAATGGCCTGAATAAGTAATTTTAGCTCAGAGCCCACTGCCGGGTGGTGCTCGGTTGTACGAGTGATCTCTCAATGCCCTCTTTGTCATACGTAAGGAAAGAATTAACATTTCACACTCTCTGTAACTGAATGTAAATGGCTATTAAGGTTTCGGCAGGCCCGACGCCAGTGTAGGGCTAATGCGGAACGTCTCTATTTAGGTACATCAACCCTTTCGGGGAGAAGATCAGCGTTAAGGTCCAATACTCAAAATCGTTGGTGCATTACATGTGCAGTTTCGGCATAATTTTCCACCGGCAGGAGGTTTAGGTCACATCATTGTCGTCAACAAATACTCTTGGGCTATACATGTGGAATCCAGTTCTAGACCTTGCTCATTTCGGTGTAACGGGAGCAACCAAAGCATAAGTTTTCCAGAAAGGGCCAAGAAAATATAGCTATAGAATTTCCGCAAGCCGGCACCGTAGATTAAGACCTGTTATAACTACGTAGTTCTATCAATCTGGACAAACCTTCGATACTGCGCAAGAATATATGCAACCAGTTAGTTCCTTGAAGGGCCTAGGATAATACATTGCCAGTTGCCTGGACAGGTCCGGAACCACACATCATGTCCTGTCGTCCTTCTACACTCCCTTGAGCCAGAAACCTACCCTTACACGTGGTACGAAGAATCGCCCCATCAGCAGGCTTCCGTTTTATGGGATGCATCATGACGCCCCATCTATGGATGGGACATCGCCATATGGAACCCGTGCATGGGCATTCCATATACGGAGTCCCCCGGATGGGTTTAATATCTATACTACCACCAACCGTACTGTATCGAGCCGGGCCGGGCCGTGTAGGTGGCGTATTGTGGGTATATGTGACATTCCAGCGAACAACATTTTTGGTTCTATTTAGATCAGGAGGAAAGAATTGGGACATTTCGAATCGGGTACCGCGGGATAGCAAGCTTAGCAAAGCACGCCCATTTTTTGGTAATAGAGTGTTTCAAAGAAAACCCATTCTTAGGCGGGTGAGCGTCTAGAATGCCATCACGATCACTCCACTCGCGGGACTCTGCAGGTAGAACACCAATCTGTGGAATTGACCTGCCCGCCGATGGGGCGTCTTATCCGGGGGCGGTTCCTTGTATGCGGTGCAACCCCGAAATGACACTGAGAAACTCGCCGTGAAGTGAATGGATATTAATAGGGAGTTTTTTGCATTATATGTATCCTTTACACGAATGAATTCTAGTCGGTTAAAATAAAGCTGGAAACTGCAACTGAGAGTAGCATTGATTGGTCAAGTGGGATGTCAAACAGTTAGCTGTGACGAGGCAGATCATGTTTCATTGGTCACTTCAGCTGATCTACATGTGAAATTGCCTGAATCGAATATGACATCTAATCTGCAAAACCGAGTGTGTAGGGGATACATGTAAGTATGTACAAAATACCCCGGCGTCTAGAAGTCTGCCCACCCAAGCTCGGCTACCTATCACTTCTCAACTCACCTGGAATACTCACTCCTAGGTAGTATCAACAATATATTTGCCGTACCTAGCTTAGTAGTAATGCCATTATTTGAGATTTTGGATAGCCTCGGTATAATCACGACCAGTGATCTCAAGATCGGCCGAAGGATCTCTAGCGGAAGAATGCCTTACGACGGTGTCTATGTAGACTACGTTCATATCGTTCAACATGGCACCAGCGGGAACGGAGTGAGAGGTTTATGGTAGTAATAGTTGTATGGCAGGCTACTGTACGTCCCAGTATGTTGCCGCTACATAGAATGGCAGCCCGTATATATTGCATTACCTACAACTACGTGGCAGGGTTCGTTTACGGCTACTTTGAATTCGAACCGGTCATCTGGAAAATTGTGGGGCGATCTTATTCGGTTGACCCGTATAAGTCTAATCATCGTTCAAACACCTTGGTGTGTTGCATAATAAGATCTAAGACGTTACAGACCTCATACAAGCTATAACCAAGGCTAATGGTACACAAGTCTCCTATATATCTCGAGTCTTCCTCTCTGTACCTTAAGTCTATTTACACGGTTTTCCCCATATCGCAACATAGTGTTCCGTAACACGTACGAGTGATGGGGTGTGGACGGCAGGCAAGACACGGATTATAATGTAGTCTTCTCTGTGTCAAACATCTTCTAAGGAAGTGGGACCAGCCTACTAGGCCTGTGGTGGAGCATCATTGACACCCGCGGACCACAACGGACTACCCGATTCACCCAGCCGCATCGCCCAAGACACCGCCCACTCGGCGCGCTTGGAATATCTCCTAAAGTTCATCCGCGATTATATTCCTACCGCACCTGATTTCGACCTCATAGCCCCTACAAGCATGTAGGTAATTTCAATCCATCGGTTTTCTCGGAAACATTCACATGGCGGTATTATAGCTTGTCAGACACATAATCTTCACGCCCTCAGTTATTGCAGGGGCTCACGGAAAGCCAATAATACCAGCCGACAGCTCAAGTCGCCTTGTGGATGTTACACTCTAGCACTAGAATTGAGCGCCCGCCTCTAGCAACTCAGCGCTAGGTACATAAAACAAAACATTAAACCCAATATACAGCTGCGAAAGACGGTATTGGGCATAGGTATTCCCTGGATGCATAGAGGGGAAGCTGATGAATATGATGGGAGCAATGCACGCATCAGCAGATATGTCCTGCTTGTCTTTGCGGCATCATCAGAACTTTTTTTCCACCACCCGGTTTTTCAAAATCCTAAGTTGTCCAGAGCCCTAACTAACTTCACAACTCTCAATCCGCGAGGGCCAATTCCTGTGACACGGCAAAGGGTACTCCGAAGCGTTCCTCCCTGGGGGCGCGTTGATAATTCCGGCGGGTGAAGTCAAGTCTTGAAATCTAAGACGTCTTGCTGCATCTCTGTTGACTCCTGGGTAAGTGGTCTCGGACGTCGTGTCCGATGGCATCTTGAGCTATGCCTAACCGGATCGTCACTCGATCATCACAACTGTACCCCGCACCCGCCGCCGTCATAATTTTGTTGACTTTCTGCCGTTGCACTTGCAAGGAAGTTAAAAAAAAAAAGGCGTACCTGCATCCAATAGCCGCAAGATTCCAGACTCTTCTCCAACTCCAACCAGACCAAGCATGCATATTTAACCCAGGTCGCATACGCGTACCACCCAAGACAGCAGCAGAAGATGGGATCTGCAGAATTTATCTATCTATTAGCAAGCAGGCGCACGCTATGTGCTGAGTCTGAAATTTGCGAGCACCAGAATCCGGTTAACGGAAGGAAACCAATTCCAGAGTCCCGGGTAACTGTGGGTAAGAATTTGCCCATCGCGATATCGTTCTTGTCATTTGGATGCATCTGGCTTAAACAGGGACCCAGATGCGACTGTTTTACCATTAGACAGGCTTCTGGGACACCCTAATAAACTTGCAGCTATTGACCTGGCTTTGGTCTGAACTTCCTACTGATTAGGCCGTCCGGACGCGTCGACGTCCCGGTGGCCCCGTCTGACCCTCTCTATCTATAACCCAGATTCATAGTTCTGTGACTCTACCTCTGTTCCATCTAGCTAGCTTGTAGTGCTGCAGATTGACTAGGTGTCAGAATCATACCACCGCCGAGACAGATCGGCATCATCAACGTCACACCGAGATTTTGCCAAATTTAAGACTCTAGAAACCCCTCCAGCAACCTAACGATATGATATATTTTCCCTCATATTTCGTTTTAGCTCGTATATCGCTTGATGGTAGACAGTCGGCTCCGAACATAGGGCTTGGTGACATCGGCTTAGGATACTCCTTGTGATTCGTCAGAATTTGGTGCGTTATGACATCGGAAATGTCAGAAACCCCCCAAAACTGAACTGTATTGCCTGCCTATTACGCCCAGACGTTTTGGGGATACCCATGACAGCACGACGTTGACACTGGCACACCACACCGACCACCACACCGACCGCCACTACCAACTCCGAATTCAAGCGTAGTGGAGGGTGTTGAAGGACCCCGATCTATGTGCTTCTGTGACCACAATATTACAAACAACGACATTGGATCCCCGAGCTCGGGGATTATACGGTAATTTCCGCGTTCATTCGATACCGATCGCGTGCGCAAGTACAAGAGACCGTGTGCTTCCCAGCGAAGATCAGAGATGACGACTAGCTAAAACGGTGATGACATCAGTGAAAGGACTTGCCATTCCGCAAGTTCCCGAGAAACTAAATACGAGTGTGCTGCAATTGTGCGGTATATTAAACCTGGGCTGGCTCAACTATTCCACCAAGTCAAAACGCATGAACCTTCTTACGGACAAAACGCGGCATTGCAGCAGGCGCAGAATGGATGGATATATTGTCTATTTACGAATTGTGTGGATAGGAAATTGAACCACGGATCCTTCGGCTTCTCAACGTCCGCCCTATCACTGGGTAGGATGAAAGCATCCGCTGTATCAGTGTATCATGACATCTGAGATGTGGGGGGGTGTCCGAATTTCAATACACCGAACTATTCTTGCAGCACTAGTATTTGGGGCCGTGATATATCTACCTGGTCCGATACCGTATAATTGCTGCTATAGAAGCATCCTCTGTCATGATCGTCGTTTCCATATTACATCTTAGAGATGCGAAATTTTAGCCATGAGACCGATCTGCTTCCACTCCTTCCTGTTTGCGCATCTGGTTCCGGTGTCAAATTTTCAATTCCTCTATTGCAGTTTCGTTTTAACCACGTTATCTTGGTAGCTCCGGTCATTCTTCACCACCATTAGTATTTGCAAAACTTTCCCACCAACCGATTACCAAAGAAAAACTGGGTTATTTCAGTCAGCTGGCGATGCATTGATGATCAGTACACTGTTGGGAGTGCTGGCGTTGAGGTTGGGGAGATCCGGGGGTCGGTATGTGTATACAAACGTCCGGCGTCGGCATCCGGTATTAGTCTTTTCACGGCTTCACCAGCTAGTCTCTGCCGGTTAGCTAGCATCCGAGCCTAAAGTGGTATGTCGTTGTCATTCTTGATGAGCTAGGTGTGAGACGTAATGAAACGACGTGGTTCGACTTCCCACTAATTCACTCGGCGCGAGATGAGCATCTTGGGTCTCTCGTCATTGCAATCATTGTATACGAAGGGCATCACTAGCAGCTAGGCATCACTGGCAGCTAGACATCACTAGCAACTAGCATATCCGCTATCCGAAAATTAATCGAGACCAAATATGAAATTGACATTCTTTTCCTTGCACAACTAACCAGGCAAAAACATGAGGAAACGCCGTGTCCCAAACTGCGCCAGACGATGCGTCCTCCTCAAAAAGAAAACGTAACCGGAATTCGAACAGGAAAGAGAAACCATACCAACGCCCTGGAGCGCCCACACCTAAACAAACATAAACCAAAAAACTCCACAAAAATTCCGGACCGCAAAGTAATCTGGGTATCTTACTTGACGAATGCAGGATGCAGGGAAAGAATGATGAAGATTGATCATTAGTAAGTCCAAAAGTGGGGAGCGCAACAAACATTGCCAGGAAGGCTGCGAAGACAAAATTTAGAGTAGCTTTTTCAGCGCTATCATGTATCATGCCGAGACATAGGAAGAAAAGTGACATAAAGGAAGCCATTACAGAGAAAAGGAACAGAACTGCTAATTATCCAGTATTATTAAATGAGAATCGTTAAAGTTGTATGCATACGAACGTACTCCGGTGTTGGGTGGACTTAAGAGTGGACTAAGTCGCTCTCCTGAAGAAAGCTTCATACTCTTCTCTGCTTCGAAGCGGGTACTTGGGCGGAGAAGCCTGATGATCCAGAGGAGTATTCCCCATTCTGACTTCCCGGGACGTTGTTGGCGAAACTGGTACAGGATGTTGGTTCGCATAATGAGGATAATGCACGGACTGCTGCAGCTGTATTCCATTCAATGTGTTATTGAACCTGGCATTGGCCGGTGGAGTATAAAGGAATCGATAGTGCTCAGAGAAGTTGGCGGCGCCTCCTGCCGAGAAAAAATCCTGGTCAATGATAGTAGACTCACCGCCATACGGCGCCTTCAAAAGCTCCAAAATGTGATCCAGCATGACCTCGTTCGCAGGGTAGGTTTCAGAAACAGGGTCCCCGAATGGACTTGTGAAGGGGTCTCTGTAGAGACGAGCGCGCTTGGCGGCGACACTTGGCTCTGGGGTCAATAGGGTTCGGTATATACGCAGAAGAATGTTCAGGTAGCCCTGCGACACGGCATCGAAAGTTGCACAGTGCTGCAGAGTGGTTATGCATTTCGAGATGAGGTCGAGGCTTTCGTTAAAGGCGGATTCAAGCATGGGCCGGCCACGATGGCGCGAGACGTCGAGACAGATAATGATGGCCGCGGTGTAGGCGGATTGGCTAGAGCAATACAAGAGACGGTAAGCACCTCAAATATATCTCTGATACGACACTTCACAGCCACTAGCGGTACAAGAAGATACAAGAACCGGCGATACAAGAGCTGATAAAATTCATGGATTGGTGGTGGAGGCTTACATTATGAGCCAGCATCTTCTAGTTAGTCTATTTTCAGCACGGAGCATCCCAACAACCTAAGGTAGGTGATCATCAGCATCATTAATCACTTCATGTAAATATCAGGCCACTTTTCTTGTTTGGGCAAACAGAGCCAATGGGAGGTGGCTGCATACCGTCGCTAGTTGCCTAGCAGCCGACACACACATCTTAGAGAACTCTTCGGCTGTCGCATTGGCTTCGGCTAATGGTCCACCTCCATTTCGAGAACTGCAGCCTCCTACTCCATTATTACCACCAACACCATGGCTTATCGAGGCATCTGCGAGCTGAGCTGTGACAGTCTCCACAAACAGTCGCCGGGTGAGCTGGGCGATGGACCCAAGGTAGGCACAGTGGATCAGCAGTGTCGAGTTCTTGCGCGGACTCTCGTACTGGTCGCGCACAGCGGTCGAGAGGGTCAGGCCCTCGGGCAGATTGGCGTGCCAGGCCTTGAGGCGCTCGGAGTAGACCCGCACGGTGTTCAACTGAACTGTTTCAGGGGAAATAATGTCCTTGGTGATGGCTCCCATCAACACACCCAGGGATGCCAGCTCGGCGTGAAGGTCAAATTCCAGGTCGCTGTTGCTACCGCCACCAGTGTGGCTTCCTTCTTCTGCCGGTTGCAGGCGCCCACAGTCCTGTAGCGAACAATTCGTTAGCCAGGCGATCGGGATCGGGTGTGGTGTGCACGATCGATGCGTTTGCAAAAAGTCGATGCTCGATCAAGTCAAAGTTGGGGGTTCCGGTCTGTCCTACCTCGGAGATCGGTTCGAACGTCTTGAACATCTGCGGCACGCTGCCCACTGAAGTGGATAGCCACCTGTTTGCCTCCATAGTGTTAGATCCTGAGCTCACTTCGCCGTTGAGGAAAATGATGTTCAAAGAACGCAAAAAACCAGTGAACGAGTAATTGCAGAATTACGGGAGGCCAGCACTGTCCATAAATTGGTTGCTGAAACCCAAGAAAACAGGAAATCGACGAAAACCGCCAACTTCCTAAAGCCAGTGGTTGCATTGGCTTGCGTCATGCTTAGATAAACAAACAGGGACAAGAAGACGCACCCGTCTATAAAAACCAAAGATCGCCATGTGCGCTTCCAGTACGCCCAATGGTCGCTGACTTCGACATCGGCCACGACGGCGCTCCGGTTTGGGCCTGTTGCAGGCCCTGGCTGGGCGTTCGTCGTCGAAGTCGTCGAGGGCGTCCGCGACGGGGGACCATGTCGGTGAAGTCCTCGCGCCAGTCCGATCGCAATTGCCCGGTCTGTAGAGATGCCCCAACAAATGCGGGCCGTGACGTTAGGAGAGAGTCCAAGTTGAGAATCGGAAAAAAAAAGCATGACCTGGGTTAGGGTTACTTACTCAGGTACTCCGTAGTCATGATTCTCTTTTCGAAAATCAAGTGAAGCCCGACGAGTATGTTCGCTCGAAACCGCTGTAGGTCGTTCGCATCCTTCCCGAAGGCCATGTCCAGATACCACTTTCCGCTTATAAACAGTGCCGTTTGGGCGTCACTTGTCACTGAGTCCAGATACTGTGACCCCAGGGCTGCCATCAACAGCACCTGGCATAGGCGATAATTCATGTTCGTCGTTCGTGAAACGCGAGTCGCTGGACTGTTATTAATAGTGTTGTAAATACTCTGAAACATTTCCAAGGCCTCGCTTTCCGGTATGGGACACAGCAGGTTCGATATGCCGCGGTCCCCATAGAATGCATCTACGCAGACTTGCACAAGATTTTGAGGTGGTAGGTTCTCCCACGTGTAAAACTCGGTAGGAGGCTTTTTAGTTTTGTGTGCTGCTGCAGACTCGGAATTGATATCGACTATAGGCGCCATCGTGAGCAATAGCGTCCGCATTGGTGAGGCCAAGGCCGTCTGATCCAAATGTGCTGATGCAGGTGCCCCTGAGCCCTGCACTCTGTCCGGCGCCGAAGAAGAAGAAGGTGGATATTGCGGTGCCGAAGACGAATCAAAATTCGATAATCCTCGCTCTGTACTCGAGGGTCTTCCAGTACCAGAGGATTGGGTTGACACAGAACTTCTCGAAGGCGGTCCTGAAGCATCGGAATCCATTCGCGTCGCAACAGGTCGTGATCGGTTGTGGTTGCTGAACTGCGGTGAAACAGAGGACATATCGATGACAATCCTATCTGATGCGTGTGCTCGCGGTCGTTCCTCTGACCAACAAGAAGCGGAACCTCCGCGGGCCTGCCGGCCTTTTATACGACGAGGTGTCGCATAAGATTTGTTGACTCTGCTAGCTTTTTTCTCGACAGAATGGCACGAAGCCCGATTACTCCCAGTCCAGTGGCGCGGATGCATCCTATCTACTACCAACTGTTCCATGTTTCCCCCAGAACTACGACTCGTTGTTCACCTCCAAGCTGACAGTGCTGTGCTGCCAACGGTCCAGACTCCTCCGGCAAGTGGGGAGGGTGTTTGTCAAAAATTTAATGGATATCTGAAGGGATAATTTTTGGATTGCCGTGCAGGCGAATAGGCACAAAAGTTCAATGTAGTTGTAATCTGTCAGTTGGTATCGTCAGTGAAGTAATAATAACACGGAACGCTGGTTGAAATAAATTCCAAAAACAAATGTGCAGGAAACGTAGTCAATCCTTACTGAGTCTAAAGCTTCTTTTTAGCCCATGTCGCAGCTGTGACGCATGTCACAGTCCCCAATTCCGCAGCATAGTTATCCCAGAAGACATATACTCGGAACCAGAAGGAGGGCGATGATCTAGACCGCAAGGGTCGCAGATCGTTGGAGATTTCCAAATGGGTCGGGCAAACATCCCGCGATGCAACCTTAAAACTAGGGCACCAACTAGATCACCACGCATATTACGCCAAAGTCTTGCAAGGCCGCCGCCGGCGCCTTTTTTCTTCCTGCTTCCGCGGTTAACGACACGTCCCAACAGCTCGCGGGGAGCCCATCCGGGCCGGACGGTTGATCTGTATTTTATATTCATAGCTTGCGTTTCGATTAATTCCCACTGGATGTATCAACCGATTATCTCAAAAATCACACCACGGGGGTAATATCGCGAAGCTATAGTTTTCCCAGCTCGTGCACTATATCTATGTACTAGTAGGGCTGAACAACCTACTGGCTCCGGAATTCCATCGCTTCTAGAGTTTGTTGCCATGCGCTCAACTGAGGCGCAGGGATATGAGATCCAATCCCTTGACGAATCGATCTCACAATTGCACTGATGGCGCTGGAGTTTCCTTCCAAATCTCAAGCCAATCGCCACTCTGACGAATCGGGAGGTGCTATTAAGCTGTATCTCGTGGTCCGTGTGGGATATCGTTCCCGAAGCGTGAGAGTGCATGGGCTGCATGCATCATTTGCGGACAACTGGTCCGGTAATCCAGGGCTAGGGTTCCGAAATAAAGTGGCGTGAGCTGGAAAAATAATATGAAGGTGTTAATAGAGTGGAACTGATTTGCCGTCTGCTGTAACCATGCGTAGTGGATCCCAAACTGAAGTTGTAATGCGGCAGATGTCTCAGGAAGAGATCCCCCAGGTTCTCCATCAAACGTCCGGGTTAACTATTGATGTTGAACGTAGTCTCAAAATCCATTTGCTATTCGTAGTAGCGTGTAGCCTAGATCTGAATGCTCTCCTGATGTCTGAACCCTTCTTCCGTGAACAGACGTCGAATTGGCTTCCGCCCGTCGAGGCTTCTGAAAGCATTGGTTTGGATCTTGCGATATATTGTTCAAAGCATTAGACGCATCGGCAGGTTCCGGCCTACGTGGACGCGGTTCACCCGGCGTGGTCCAAGTCCATGCTGTGTTATGTGTATAGCTGTTTTGCTCGCCGCAGGAATTGACTGCTATTCCGCGCCTACCAAATGGAGCAAGCAGTGTAGAACCATCAGCAAATGAATCCAGTGAATACTCATTATGGATTGTACATACCATCGCTGGTACTCAGGCGGGAATAGGCCTGAATTCGATCAACACTTTCAACATCTCGTTCAAAGTGCATTCTAAGTTCAAAACAACTCAAAAAGCGATGCCATGATGGTATTGATATCCGAATTGCGGCCAGGATAAGTCCAATACTACAATATTTAATCTTCAAGTGTATATATATGTCGTTCCGTAGCCGGTAGCGGGTAGGTGCGAGTCCAGACGGTCGTGATGTTGCCTGCTGTCTCTTATTGATATCACGATGTTTCAAAGTTTGTTGCAGGAGGTGATTACTCGACACTATAAAAAGTACAGCTGTTCAGGTTCTAGACTACATATCCTGAGCAAGGTTCTGACTTTTGGTCTATACCGGTTTTCATCGAAATTTTGTTGATGACAGTCGCTAATCAGTTTTATGAGGTAGTGAGGCTGAAACCGATGGGTGACGAAATGGCAATGGTGATCAGTTTTCAGTCTCGGAGTCTCAAAGTCTCACTCGATGCAGATTACTTCCGGCACATAATCGGCAGTTTGGTTCTCGTAGTTGCTTGTACTAAAAACTTCTCTCAGGAATATTAGACTGTTCGAAACCCTTCAAAAAAACGGACATGACAAGCTCGAATGGTAATATAGGACTCACTGAATAATTTACCACGCCTTGTGGAAATACTCTATTGTACTATGAGTAACTCACTCGATTCCATGAGAAAACAGAGCCGGGATGAATCAAGGGTCACGCTACAACTCCCTGTGCATAATCCAATCACAGCGTATGCGTGAGATTATCTTTTAACTTTGAACGATAGAGAATAGTGGGAACCCGGAACCAAAGCAAAGTGAGTCATATATCAGACATTGACAACTGTGAATTCGAAGCGAAGTAGCGATGGCTAAATCGAGCTCATCACCAACATTCTGCAGCCGACGGTCCAAGAGAAATCCGATATTGTGTGCGGCTGAAAGGTCTCAAAGCGGAGTGATACCTCAGGAGGTTGTTAGAGTTTGTATGTAGCGCATGCGGAACTAGCTACAATAAATCGCATCAGACTAGATACAATCAAGTCCCAATGAGCGCTAGTTGAGAAATTCAAGGTTTGCTGTTTTGTACAGTAGCGTCACAAAATTAAGCAGGTCTAGCTACTTCAGTAGATCTACAACTCCGTCAAAGTTGTCTTACACCAGTAACACGTTAACCCCCAAGTCGGTACAGCAAGCCACTTTCAACTTAGAATTCGTGATTGCATTGGTAACATTGAGGCACTCCCGAAATTGATGGCTGTCTGTGTTCCTCTCATCCGATCTAGCTTACTCGTTAATCTTAAGGGATATCCCTTGGCCAGGCGTTACACCAAAAACTCGTAGCAAAGGTTTGACTCTCATTTCTCCTTTCAAGAAAGGCATTTATTATAGGAGGCTCTCGGTGGTAAGGTAGATATAGTTGAGAGGTATTGGATAGGAGCTTATGTTGGTTCTGGAATCGGTAGTATTCTAGCACACACTCAATGCCGCTCTACAGCCACGGATCTGTTCCGTTACTTGTGATGGATGCCTTCCACGGTTTAAATACTGCTTGACATGGGAAAGACAATCTCAGAGGTGCTATCAAGGGTAATCTATTGGCTGCACCATCAGAGACTATGAGGGAAGCGAAATCTAGCATTAAGAAAGGAAGATACAACTGCCTCTAGAGGTTTAAATTGGGGTCAAAACTCCCTGCTCCACACCCCTGTTTTTCGATTCATCTCAGCAATGGCTGTAGTGATGCACACGGGTCGGGCCGTGGAAGATTGAGCCAACCCCGCAGCTTCGTTGTTCCGGTCTACAAATAGCCACTCCGTTCAAGGATCCTCGAATGGACTACCTGCACATGCAGCTACTAATTGTTTAGTGTGGCGGCCATAAAAAGCCACTCATACACAACGTGGGAGCAGCATGAGTAGAGGGAAAGAGGAACAAGAAGATTGCTGCGCACAGGCAATTGCTCGAACGCTTGTCGAGGAACTTGAAGGGTTGTCCATAACCAGTTTGTCAATAATAATCAGGCCACACTGCTCTACTCTCATGCAACCAACCATTATCACAGATGACAAGTCAACCAACCGAACCTGTAGAAAAGCGGATGGTACTCTGGGTTAGCAGTTCATACCATTTTCCTTGTAACAGTACTAGCGATACCCACTTGCGTCGACACAAGCCAGGGGGGGCTGTTTATCGCACAATCTGCAAACATCTATAGATCTGTGAATCGATCAGATTATGCTTTTCAAAGCCGCTGCCAGTACACTAGCTAGGAATAGTGACAGTCCCAGGCCCCCGGGAAGCCAGGGCCTGTCGTTGTTTGCAGGCTGTCCCTGCATCTGCCAAAGGAACCGAACAGTGCCTTAAACCATGGACTCTTTTAAGGTTCTTGGTAGCTCTTCTGACTGGGTAGGGTATAAGTTATCATCTTAGTCTTTGTATCTGTGAGTGTGAGATTCTATACTGTCCGATTGTCAGGCTTATCGCCACATGATGCATAGGTCCTTTCAGTTCCCAGTTCACAGACCATCCATCTTATGCTATCCGCATACCTTCATAATCTGCGTCTTCATCATAA
>Ga0307512_10000654_pt1 | contig 51088 bp, 49 predicted proteins | sample 14_EM_MG_FD_200267 | JGI IMG/M metagenome (GOLD analysis project Ga0307512, IMG submission 200267) | Populus trichocarpa ectomycorrhiza microbial communities from riparian zone in the Pacific Northwest, United States - 14_EM | ecosystem: Host-associated > Plants > Roots > Unclassified | place...
TCTCATTTTTCTACCCGACGGGTATACTATATCAAACACCTGTACGTCTCCCTCTCCCCCCTTATCCACTTCTGAAAACTGCAGGTGCGTATCTCTTCGTATTGCGGTCATAGTTCTTCCTCATCTGACCAATCTATATCCTGGGTGACTAATGTTGTATCCTTCTCTCTCCACACACGGTTCTTGCATCATCACAACATCAGCCCCCCAAACAATTCCTTGTTCCAACACTCCCATAGTTGCCTCGTAACCCCTCCCGCAATTATGCATTATGCACCTTAACATTGCATCATGGGGGGTTCCTTGGTCCCTGTGTTAGAAGATTCTCATTCCGTCTCTTGTGTCGCAACAACTTGGACTTCCGGCTCCTTTTCAGTCTGCTCATCATTATGAACCTTCTTTTCCGCATCTGCAGTCGATGGTCCCCCATCCTCTGTATGATCCGGTTTCTCTTGTTGATCGGTGGTCGCATTTCGACGTTCCCCTTCTCGCTCCTTCCAGGTACGTCTTTCTTCTCTCACCATCTTCACAGCCTCCTGTTTCTTAGCGCAACAGTTGGCCTTCGCAATGTGATTTCCCTTGCAGTTGACGCACTTGTCGATGTTATGGGTGCAGTTCTGTCCTGCATTAGCTTTGCAACCTACTACGTTGCACTTATGATCCTTCGTTAAATGCCTCCCCGCGCATAACATGCACGCCGGCATCTTCAAGGACCCACACTTCGAATCAACATGTCCCCGTCTGCTGCATACTCCGCAAAAAGAATCCGGTCCGGCATTCACAAACCTTTCCACATCATACTTCACCCCTGCCGCCCGTAGCCTGGGTTAGGTGTTCGTTGACTATACACGAGAATCCATCCGTATCTTCTAGCACTGTCCATGGGTGAACCAATGACGAGAACCAAACCAGCGGTTGGGCCTTAGTGCAGCATCGGTAAACCAAATGGGGATTTCTCAAGGTTCTGAATTTTGGTCTGCAAATCAACCCACCGTATCTACAATTAGCGACCGTATCTGATAGCCATTTTCATATGGTGCCCCAGATAGTCCCATAATAGATGACATACGAACCGCTACTCTTCCTGCAGTAAAGTATTTGCACATTATTTTATACTCAGCTGCAGCTACTGACACGCAATACTCCATAAAGTGTGTGACTAAGTGCCATGAGCAAGAAGCCTTATGAATGCGGAATAAACCACCAAGCGGAAGCAAAGTCTCTTTGATTTAGTACACTAAAAATAGAAACCCCATCTCCGCCCCTCGCAAAGCAGAACCACTGCCTCCCCCCAGCTCTCCTGGCCTCCTAGTATTCCCGCTACAATAAATTGTCCCCGATCTCACTGGCCAGGATCCAATGCTTGATTTGGGCGGCGAAATGGCGGCGATTGCATCAGTAATCTCCTCTTCTGCCGTTTCTGAGTCTGAAACGTGCGCCACAAGAGATTAGTGGCATCTTCGATATGAAGGTTAGTGCCGTCGTCGTGGATGAGTGCGCGGATGCTTCGGTACGTCTGGGTGAGCTGATTGAGCTCGTTGCTAGTGAGGAGAGGCAGAATACTGTCACGAAAGATATCTGCCGGAAGCTTGTGGAAACTGGGAGGTGGTTGTTAGGATAGAATCGCGGATAGTAAGGGTAGGGTAGAAGATATACCCGAAGAGGGGTGAGGTAGGCATTGTTGTGCTGAGCTTATTGTACTGAGCTCTGGTGATGTTCGTTGAATTGATTGTGTTGCCGGGATTTCTCTCTTGATCGAACTGAACTTTCTAAGTCTAAGATGTGTCGCGTCCGATTACTCGGAAAGGGAAAGAAGAGAGAAAAGGGTGACCCAAATGTTAATAACGGCGATGGAGGTGAAGAGAGTTAATGATGGGCAGGAGCCAGTTCGAGCCGGCGAAAGATGCTCGCGAAAACTCGGGCCCACTCTGAGCTTGAGCATAAGCTTGAGTTTTTGACCCGAGCCAGCTCGTCTCACGCCTATCACTAAGAGACTAAGAGAATCTCCCTACACTCTCAAGCTCTAAAACATCATTAGAATCATTAGAATCATCTCTACAACCGCTCTATAATAGGCGGTCCCAAGGGCGCAAAAACGGCAAGAGTGTGGCTCTGGATTTCTCGAATACCTTCTAAAGTTAGCACATGCTGAGGCAAGGAAGGTTGCCAAAAGTGTAGGAACTGTCGTGTATTCTGCATCTTGGGCATACACCTCGGGTGGCACCATTGTTTTTGTTGCATGTGTACTTGAATCGTGAAGTCTCAGCATTGTCTGAAGTCCTGTATGAGAATGAAGACTTGTATGAAGATGGTGACTGTATGAGGATATGCATCAGGACCAGGGTGATGCGTCTCATGTCATATAGAGCATACGCGTACGCATATGGTAGATTGTACATATACGGTCTTTGGCCCTCGAGATAGAACAATCAGTATATTCAACAGTTTTCGTCATCCGTGTCAGAGCCATAATCGGTGCTTATCTCCGCTCTCATTATCAACTGTCAAGTCGATTATGATCTATTCAACAATCAGTATAATCCTCGAAGGGCTGGGTACGCCTAGGTGCCATTATTTTGGAGGACATGAGGTTCGGAAGGTAGGAGGTAAATACTTCGATTTCCCTTTGTATTATTCCTTAAAAGAAGCTGCTTGAGGATCCGTACAGCAAAAGCGCTACTGTAATCCGGGTTCGGCGAGACGTACCAGGGCTAGAATCATGGCTAGGTAAAATAATAGTTTAGAGTTATAATAGAACCGCAGAATATAGAATGCGCCTGACATGGTGGGGCGGTATTTATTCGGATGTCTGCTGTGAGCAGGGTTCCCAACCGTCCGTCCGGACTGGTGTCTTACGGGGTCCAGCAGCGCCGTCCAGACCGAGTGAATCATTTGTTTCCACTAGGATGTCCCGGGCTGAGGCTAGAATCCCTAGGGCCCGTTCAAGGCGACTGTAGGGCCCAGCGGAGGTTACCGTTGGGTAAATAGCAGAATGGGGTTATAAGGAACTCCTGGCTTTTTTAGATTCGCAGTCTGGTCAGATACGGCCGTCTTTGGATGCTAGTGAGAAGCCTGGGTAGCCTGGCTCATCTGCAGGTATTCACCGTGGCCTATCTTTGAAGGTGGAAGCGTAAACGCCGCTAGATATCTGTAGATCGGTCGGCCGCTATTTTCAAAGACCTGACCGCATGCTGCAAGCACGAACCTACAACCATTAACTGCGCGGTCAAGAAGTCGGTGAGATGTGACCCAACACAGCCGATATCAGGCTTCCTAGTAGCAGGTAAGTGAGAAAAAGAAGAAAAGTAGGTTGTTCCATTTCACTCACTCATGACCAACAAAAGTCTCTGCATCGTATCAAGACGTGGTTTCTTCGTAGGTGAAAGGGTTGTATGGTGAGATACAGTGGCATTGGTCGTGCTGTGAAGTGAGTGTGGTTCACGTTCTTCCTACCGAGCCCTACAAACCCTTCCTCATGTCACTTCACCACATCCTTCTCTCTTACCACCTCGCCTCCTCACCGACCGGACGACACACAAATATCATTCCTTATAACCCATCGAAGCTCCACGGAGCCAATACAAAATTCTCATCGTCTCTTTCACTATCTTCGATCCTGTCGGTTCTCTGTCCGTAGTATTCTTAAACGGTTAAATTAACAAATATCTACATAGTTTTTAGTTAGAAGAGTTCAAACTAGTACTTGTGGATGTGAGTCACAATCAGGGTTACTGAAGACTACGCCTGCATCACGGTCGTTGACAAGGCGGTCACCGCGTTAGTCTCGCTTGGATTATTAAAGACCGCCACTATGATGCAATCATCAAAGCTCTTGTGAAGCATGACTTGGATATGGTCGTTGCTGTTTGGTACGACAGGAAACCACTTTGAGTTCCTATTGAGCCGTGCCAAACGAATGGAATAGCAATAGTGCCACCTGCTTCAGATAGAAACTTCCGAATTTTCTTTTCACCAAATTCTATCCTCTCGTTACCGGCGAACCGGGATTGAGTATTGGTGGACCCATGGCGTGCCGGACACAGTTCCCACCCAGTGCAACCGAAATACCTTGACGGACTCCCAAGGGCACTATTTGGTACCATCTCTATGAAACAAAGCCTAAGTGGCAACCTGTGATGTGGGAAGGGATGCCATTTTGAGTCGGTGCCCAAAACTCTGAGGAGCTTTATGAGATGTATCACAACAGTATATGGCGGCGGCGAAGATATGGCCCAGGAGGGACCTGTATGGGGCTTGTTTTGATTGTCTTCTGCTTATCGGAAGGCTTGACTGCTCGCTGCTCGCTCTAGAGAACCGCTGCCGCTAGTGGGCCATATCTTGTTTGCGACATCGTAAAAGTTGTTGAAACCTCTGGTCTTTTATCCCGCTTTCGGTAAGTTGCCCTGGTCTTTTATATCAACGGTTTTTAGTCAGGATGATTTTCGGGGGAAGGGGCCGTATTATGTAGGATAACCCTCAAGTCCAATTTTTATGTAGGAAGACCCATGAGTTCTTGGTATGTATTTATGTGAAATGACCCCTAGCAATGTCATATTATGCAGGGCAACCCTCAATGAAGAATAAGTATAACTGAAACTGAAACACACGTCCAAACATAGAACTATTTTTTTAAATTATTCTAAGTTGTTTTGAGATGTGGTGCTGGTGGTTTTTGTGTTAGTGGTTGGTTTCATTGAGAAAATAGATGGGTTCTCATTGATGACACATGACACATGATTCTAGAGATTACTAGCCATTGTTTTTTGTTACTACCCACGTTACACACCCATTACATACTAGCAACATCCAATTAGGTCCACAACAATTGGAGGCACATCTGAAAATTCGAGAACTCTACCAGTCTATTGCTAGTGACTTTCTTATTTGTAACTAGCTTTTTTTTTGTGTGGTTCGCTAAGCAGGGTCATCCTGCATAAAAACTGACTTGGGGGCTATCATACAAAATACAGTCCCCTGGGGGTCATCCTGAACAAAAACCGTTATATCAACCCTCGCGGACTGTACTATTACGGATTTTTTCTTCATGGTTGGAGTCTCGGAGCGATATTCATGCCTCAAGGCGACAAATTGCGCTGGAGGAGGACCACCGGACAATAATCTTCAAAGTTTCGAAGGGCGTCCCCCAAAGAAAAACTTCGCACTCGAGAATGTCTTCTCCAGGATGACTACTTTCATAAGACTCATGGCTGAGAGGGTGTGAGTCTATGTGAGAGGATCTCTAGTAGCTGCATTATCTAGTCCTATACGACAACGGAACTTTTAAGCTATCTCCTAACCTCAGACTAACATGATTTCTACAAAGCCAGACTTGTCTAAAAATTCTCGACTACCGACCCTTAACTACTGGACTCAGAACCACGACTACCAAGACCAAATGGGTTCCGCTGGTTCAAAATCAAACCCGGGATCATGGATGTGTTCGTCTGGATAGAAAAATGCGGTGGAAGGGAAAAATGCTTGTCTGTGAGGCTAATTACGACCGGAAAAAATACGAAACTGCAAGTTTATGGCGGAGAACACTTAGTCTGAGAAAGTGGCCAGTCAACTAGTTTATACTATACATTACCCTGTTATCTTGTCTGGAGCTGTATTAAAACCGTTATTGGCAGCGCTGAATGTGAAAGGGATCCGAGCCCGTACAGTTTGTAGAAGTGAAGTAACTTATGTGGACTTCGTCATCACAACTGAATCTCATATGTCGATATTGATGAGTACTAAACTAATGTATCCCAGCAGTCGTGACTACAAACGCACCCTATACTAATAACTAGGAGTGGTTTTCATACGTAGAGACCGGATAGCACATTTATGACTCCCTTGGAGCTTCTACAAATAAACACTACTTCCCACAACCATGCAGCCTTGAAAATTACAATCCAATTTTCCAACCGTTATCATTCGAACCCAAAGAAATTGACAAATGAAGAGTGCAAGAGATTAAAAAACATAGGTAACAGAATTTCGAACAATTCAAAATGTAAACAAGACTAATCTATTTGAGAAATTAGAATCAGAACCGCTCCAAGTGAAAGTGATCCAAGAGCCCTTGAAAGGGTCGACCTGGGCTGCCGGGAGCTAGCTAGAGACGGTGCTCGGTATGAGACTAGAGACAATAATGGTAGACTTATCGGAAGCTGGCTATAGTGATATAGCGATCTTGCCCACTCCCATCTCCAGCCCACTCCCATCACCAGCCTCCTCCCATCTCCAGTCCGCTCGTGTCCCCAGCCCGCTCCCATCTCCAAGTGCACTCGAGCACTGTATTTAGCTCCCGTCTGCGAGTGCACTTGAGCATCGTCTTTACCCAGCTCCTAGGGAACCCAGAGTCGACATCGATAGATAAATGAGTTTACCGTGCTGGAGAACCTAGATTTAACGTGCCTCTTCAAATTGAGCATGCCGCATAACCTTGAGTTTATGCCGGCAACCCTAATTCCTGAACCTAATACTGATCTACAGCCTTGTCATCTGGAAAGCTTGAAAGCTGAAAGACACTCTACGATGTCCCACTAGAAAACTAGCAATATCCAGGCACTTTCAAAGTCCCAATCACTTTGTTTTTTTCTGAGAGATGGAGCCTCGAGGTCCACTCGCAACTATACGGATTGGTTGTTCAAAAGCACTTTGCGTTTGAGGGCTAGTCTGTGGGCCTGGGATATCCTCTACATTCTCTCGAGCCCACAGTTGAACAAGGGGATGCATCCATAGACATCGACCCTCTGATCCCTACGAGGTTTTGCATTGCAGTAAGGAGAATGAGATCAAGTTGTCGATCGCCGCTTCTAACCGGTTGATATCTGAAAACACCATGTTGGCCACATGTATGTATTATAATATAGTCAAATGGAATTGCGGTTAATCTTTCACGAGCTACTGACCTTTGCCTAGCCAATCCATCCCATTTATTTCCCTAGTGAAAATTTCTTCGGGAATGTTTTCATTACTCAAGAACGCGCATGTCCTCAATAGATGAGCGGCATCTGGCTGCAGCGCATCGAAGGACATTTTCCAGCACGTAAAGCCGTTGGCATTCTTATAAGGACCGATGTATTGAGTATCCAACATTCCCCTGATGTTTGATCCCAATTTCTGTAGATACCATACAAAGCCTCTATGCGTGGAGACCATGAAAGCTGCCGCCTGTGCAAGTGCGAGCGGAAGTTCACCAAGTTTTTCGACGATAAGCTCTGCACTCTATAATTCTTGAAACGAATTCCACCCAATCAGCTTGCTATAAAACAGATCCGGGCGGACATTGGAACTCACCTGCTTGGGACAATGTTTCCACACTAATGGCAGCACCCTCCAGAAGCAATTCTACACCAGATTCCTTGGCTATGATGGGTACAAACACCGGCAGTCCGTATTCACATGCTTTTCGGTTTCTGGAGGTAATGATGATATTACCCCACTCACATGTCGGTAGAAAATCAAGTGGAACTGCATTCTGATCATCGTTGTTGTCGACCAGTAGTAACCACTTCGTATTTCCGACTTTACCAAGCCAATCGCAAAGCACCATCCAACTCCGAGCTGAGATGTTGTTTGCGAGTTTTCCCAATGCTTCAATGCTACCTAGAATCCCAAGGTCAATCGATATTCGACTGTTCCTGTCGGAATCAGAGTAGTCCGCGTATTTAGCAGAATAGTGGGCGATAAGCTCTTGAACGATGTGGAAGCAACTAGTTCCCATTGTTCCTTCATTACGAGCGTCTACCCAAAAGGTAGCTGTGTATGATTCCCTAAACAAGTGTGCATATTGTAGCGCGATTTGCGTTTTACCCACTCTACCCATTCCATGGACTACTCCAACTTTCCTTTCGGAAGGTGTGGTTATGTCCGATCGATTTGGCATAAAGAAAGTATGAAGTTCCGCAAGAATGTCTTCTCTACCCGAAAACTTTCTATTCTTAGGAAACGGCAACCTTGAATTAACTGTGAATTCTTCAAAACGCGAAGGAATGAGAACAGCAGGCCACGAGGCTTCGGAAGCTGTTAGCGGTTTTAACTCTGGGCTGGGGGGTAGGTGGCTTACAATCTTCAAAGTACTTTTTAGTCAGCTCCGCAAGTGCGTCATTGTACTCTTTCAAGTCACTTATGAGAGTTTGAAGATTGTCCCGACCACAGACTTCCCACTCCAAATGACCGTAAGCTGATAGTTTACTTTGATACTCTTGAGCAAGATGTTTCAACCGGCGTCTTTCCATTTCAGCGAGGCCTATGTTGGTATCCAGATCTGTTGCTAGCACGGACTCTAGGAATAGCTGAGCTGGCCCAAACTTCGAGGCTGAGGTTGAGGATACCACAGGCGAAAGGTACGACACGTCTGGAGTATGCGGTGGTGACACTTGCAGGAAGTCGGATGAACCCACGTTGTCTAGCTCTCTACCCAGCAAGGTCTTGAGCGTGCGACGGAATCCAGCACGAAGAGATCTTGATTTGAAATGCTCGGTATGTGAAGACAACGTGAGTGATGATGCAGGTCGGAATGTTCCGCCACCGCCACCAGGTGCTGTAAGATGTCTTATTCCGTATTTGTATTCCAGCTGATCGGCCTCCGCAAATACAGCAGATATACGCGCCAGTGTTTCAAGTATAAGTTGACGTCGTTTCGTTTCGGAGTTAAAAACAAGCTTTGAAGTGAATCCACTATTTTCCTTCATTCGCCCAATCCAGTCCTCAAACCTCCCCTTGTCGATTTAGATGCCATTGGTATTGTCCGAGTTGGGAACCATGTAAATGAACACTCGAAAAGACACTGTACCCCTTGAGAGCGGTTTGGAGAAAGAGGTCAACAATTCCGGGAACGGCGAGTGCTACACTAACAAACTCCATCTTCTATTCCAGTTAGTCAACGATCGGAACCACTTCCAGTGGAGAATTGTACAAACTCAGGTGGCAGTACCGGATAAACGGGGTTCCGGTCGAACCCACAGAAATATTCACACCACGTTGTGACAGATTGTGTTGCTCCAATACAGCGAAGAAGTCGATGATCCCCGGAGACGTACAGCTTCCCTGATCGCGTGGAGGGTTGAGGTGCTGGGATATCCGTCTAGATCTAAGGCGGGGGAATTTTGTCAGCCTCATAATTAAAGGTCAAAAGTATTTTCATGCAGGTGTGTGGTTCCACACATCGAGCAAAATCTACAAGCCCAATAATATCTCGTTGTTGTCCGGCCTCTTCCGACCTGCGCACGATGGTAAGTAAGGCTTCATATCGTCATGGGTCGCATTTTTCCAGAAGCTGGAACCCCCGGTCAGACTCAGAAGCAGATTGGAGGAAATCTAGCAACGTGTTCTGACACTTCGTCTCTGCCGCAGAACAACCTGAAACAAATGATGTGGTATGGTTATTATCGGGCGATGCTTCGGCTTTAGAGTACAGTCCATTATGCAGGGGATTTCGAGGTTAGCTCCACGCTTCTGTGTAGCAGCAAGCCGCAAAGTGGAGCAATGCAGTACTATCAATGGTCACAGATAAAACCACCATGGAGTTCCAGTATTCATGAAAAGTTCGGACAGCGAAGACCTTGCTCACAGCTCAGGTTGGTGCGCCAACGGTGTCGGTGATGGCCTGTATCTAGGTCAGCCTCAGGCTAACGTGGAGTATACTGGTGAAATCATATTTTCTTCCGGGTGAGGCTATTGTACGTCTCCAAGTATTGTTTGATTCCATCCCCTTTCACATAGAAGTTTGGTGTGATTTTATGAAGTAGCAGATTTAGAGTACACCGTACTCTCGCGCGAGCTTCTATTATGGTTAATACTGATTGATAAAGTTTGGATCGCAATATGGAAGGTCCTGCAGAGAGCCGAATGGGGATTGATGTAAGACCGTATGCATATGCCGGGTACCCGTCTGACTTCAAACACCTTAGAATTCCGTCACCCATATCTCGATCAATTATAATGGGATTCGGTGCCCTCTCTGTAATGGTATGCTCTTGAAGGCCACGTATTCGTCGGTAGGCTCCAGTCTCACCCCCTCACCATTTAGCCTTAAAATCCAACATAAACTTTTCGATAACACACCGTACAGCCTGTCAACAAGAAAAACGTGAATGACTAATGTGGTGTCTTCATAATTGGGAGTGATCGATGGCACATCAAAATTCAATGACTAGTCATCTTTAGAGTCATCTCTGTGATGATAGACGCTTTGAAAGCCAGGTTTCTTACATCGCAAGCTGGGGGCTAGAGCATCCAAAAATCACTAATAGAACTGCAGAAGTATTTGCTGCCCAGGGGCAATTAATGTAGAGAAGATCGCTGTTTATTTTGTCATTCGCGTTTTTTTGTCGATTGGCTATAGTGCTACAAGCAGCACGCGTACCCAGAGTAGTGTTTTTTTAAGATGCACGAGCCACCAAGTGCCACTATCTGCGAGGCTTGAAAAGTGTGCAAAGTCCCTCCAAATATATGACTTGATATCACTACTCTACTTCACGATAATCTGACGGTCCAAAAAACTCAAAAGTACTAGCTTAAGGATCGAGCAGTACCCGCTCTCCTGTCGCTTGTTTTGATCTTATTTCACTGTAAAAACTTGGCAATAAAGAAAGATAGGCGAACTGGGTAAAATGAGCCTCTCATGTTTGCTTTTGTCTGTTTGCCCTGTATCTCCCATTCTACGTCGTTCAGCTACGTATATATGTGGCTCGTGTATCTAAAAAAACCCCCAGTACCGAATACGGGAGCCAAGTGCCCTCCACGCAAATGGCGGGTTGTGATAACCACTAATTCATTATCTACCAAGCTCCCATCCCCCCCCTGCTCTCGTTCCCAGATTTTCTCGTCGCTTGCAAGCTCGCACCTCGAAACGGGGGCGAAAAGAAGCAACTGGATTTAGAGCGCACTTTCCCCCTTGATGAGTAGATTGAGGGTAAGCATTGTCAGTACATAAATTACATCTCAGCTCACAGTTTTGCAAGCTGCTTTCTCTCCACCCGAGGAAATTATATCACTAGAGATAATCTTGTATGTTAGGACGCGGAGTGATTGTGGGATATGAGGAGTCTGAGCTGAGGGTTTTGTATCTATAACTATGGGACTGGTTCATGGTGGAAGCACTGAAGATTATGTGGCGGAAGGTGATGCACGTGGTATCATTCGCCCCATGCCCAATCGTGAGTGTTACAGGTGTACATATGCCGGAGACGTGTTACAGGTATGATACGGTCACTGCTGCAGGGGCTGACGCCTCCTGTATATATCTCGAGTCTTTCCCCTTCTCTCTTCTCTGTACCATAGAATACACGCACACGGTTCTCCCCTTCCATATAGTTGTAGAGAATCTGGCTGAGGTGGTTTGTAAGCGGAAAGTGTACGAGCTTCGGTCTCAATCCCCACCTTGAAATTGAGCGGCCGGAAATGGGGAGGTAGATGCTGCGGCGGGTGATAGGGGATGACGATATAGCTTCTTATTCTCATGAATAAGAGCTGAACGGTGGTCTTAACCGGTGCCGTGGCTATCCAAAAGCCGCAGGCTCGAAACCTGCGGTAATCGCCTTTTTTCCATACGCTTGTCCTCTTTTGTCCTGCCATTTCCTTCGGAGTATAGTACTCCTGCTACAAGATGGAAATATCAAGAGTCCCCCAGCGCGGTTGATATAGGTCCCGCGAATCAACTGGCCATATAAGAGCTGAGCAATTAGTTTAGTTAGCAAAGCATGGTGCATTATATATGTTCCGACCCATACGTCAAATTTCCCATTGGCCAACAGGTCAACTGATTGGCAAAGCGGTCAACCTTTTGGCATACAGGTCAACCTATTGGCCAACGGGAAGATTTTGCATATGGATCAACCCACTGGCCAACCAGGAAATTTGGTGTATGGATCAACCTACTGGCAATGTGGTCAACTGGTGTACCAAGTTCATAATGCTAATTCCTTCCACAAAATTACTAGTATACACTCCCAGCCAACCGCTCAATCTATTCTTCCTTCTGCCTCTGTGCATGCCGTCCCATTGTCACTCTTGCTATACTTTGTACTCCAACTGTTGTATTGGTTCTCTTTCTTGCACTCAGTCTGCTAGCTGCTCCAGCTCACTCTGGACCTGGGGTTCAATTTGCCCAGGCAATTTCAGTCTGGGTGGTAAGTAGTGATAAATTTCTAGTCATGCTCATCAGCGTGACTATACACTATGTACTGAACTTGATTCTTTTTGTAAACACAGGAGTGGAAGTCAAGGTAGTCGTTGTTTGTTGTAGGCGAGGAAATTTTTGGTGGAGTTGGAAGAAGAGAATAGGATAGACACGGTGATAGAAGAGTAGAATAGACACGATAGTGAAGTAGGGTAATGTAGCAGTTCAACAGTTGAAAAAATATGGTGCTTTATTGCGCCTTCCCAACCTCGTACTTGGCACATTGGTCAGTACCCTCAGTTGGTGTAGGTTGACCTATTCACCAAGCTGACAATTTGGCATATCGGTCGACCCGTTAGCCAACGGGAAAATTTGGCGTATGGGTCGGAACATATACCATGCCTGTAAGTGCTACAAACACCAGGAGGCAGTTCGAAACCTGCAATATCATATCACTCTTTTATCCGGCTACCCCGTGCAAATGTACCTCACAAAACACAATCCATCACTCTCCACTATAGGGGAACCATCAATCACAAACACAAACACAACTCATGTATGTGCTTGCCTCTCTGCCAAGTGCAAATGTACTCTACTGGACTTTCCATCCAATATCTCCATCTCTCCTCCATTGCCTTCTTACCCAACCCATGTGCGGAAGAAAATTACTTCTAACAAGCCACAAAACAAAGTGCAAAAAATCTCAACTCCAACCCGCCCACTATAAAAGCTACTCACCCAACCAAGCCATTAAATCGGGTGCTCGAAGAGGAATGGTGATTAGTAGAAGGGTGTCGTACAAATTCGTAGAAAACTTATCCGCAGCATCATCACGCCAACAAACCGGACAACACTCAAAACACAAATGCTGAACACCACAGCCATACAAAACCTCAAACAAGTAGTGAAAACGAGCAAAATACCACATCCAAGCAAAACAATTAAGCTGAAATCCCAACTTTTTGGTTCACAATCTTTTCCAAACTCCTGTCATCAAACATATTCATCCATCAATAGGATGTGCCTTGCAACAATGCACGTCTCTGCTCAGCTGCAGTTCCACTCCCGCTCAAGACCGCCGACGAACTCCGCGCCGCGGACGACATATTCCCCCCATCCTTCATAATCCTTTGCACAGTCTTCCTCCTGGCTTCCCTATCGTAGCCCGCAGGTGTGTCTTCGTACCTGTAGCCATTCCTACTGCTGTTTCTCGATTGTGCCTTCTCCTGGTCGGACCAAGTTGGACTTGGTGGCTGGTTCCGAATCGTTGGTGCCCGTTCATCTGGTGACAACGAGTGTGGAGATGACTTTCCGCTTCTGTTTGCAGGGGAGGGCCCTCTATTGGAGTAAACAGGGGAGGGTCCTCTATTCGAGTAAACAGGGGAAGGCCCTCTATTCGGGTAAACAGGCGAAACCCGTCTCGACTGTGGAGGTGGTCGGGGCGGCGATCGTAACTGTAGTCTTCCACCAGCTTCCATCACACACGCCAATTCCCAGGGGATATTCTTTTCCGGTGCACCACGAACTGGACTCGGTGGACTCGACGACTGTGACCTCCAGTCTTCTGACGCGGCTTTTTCCATAATCTGCTCCACTGTATTTCCCATAGTAAACTCAGCCTTGCACCTGGAGCAAAACCGAAGGGCACAGTAAGTGCAGAGCCATCGTTCAGCTGACGAATCCGTTTGGCAGACCATGCAACAGATCCGATGGTGGACGTTAGATGACATGACGGTCGAACGGTGAGACATTATACATGTACGTTGAAGTTGGTTGGGAACAACTTTGTATTCATCTGGAGGCAGCATCACTGGAACCGGAAGATTAGAGGACTGGCTTTCATCTAAGCTGCTATCCTCTTCGTCGACTGTTAATGACTGGAGAGAACGGTTGCCTTCAGCATTCATAGGAAGAGGACTTCGCCTCTTAAGACGCTCATAAGACTGTGTCCTGCTTCCAAGCCCATTTTCATACTCCTGTCCTGAATGCCTACCTGAATCGGTCGGAGGAGTTCGTCGGGGCTGTATGTGCTGATTATGATTGCCCGGGTTTCGAACTGACCTTCGTGGATCCACATCTTGCATCGAAGCCTCCTGAGCGAACCGTGCCATTGCCGGAGATTCCGGTATCCGAGCCGGAGCCTCTGCGGGTGTTTCGGACCGAGGGGAGTCGTTTCTTGCTGGAGGCTTCCCATTCGCGCTTCGGTCTTGGCTATCCATACCCATATCCATTCCACTCTCCGTTTGGCTCTTGTCGGAGGTCTTTAGTTCACCCTTCCTATCCGTAGAGTCGTTACTCGAATATCTTGCTGTGGCTGCTGCAGCAGATCCAGGCTGTTGTGAATTTAAAACCGGTGGAGTCCTCTCGGCAGTCGTCCGCGCCCCGGAAGAATTGCCTGCTGTAGATGCAGAAGGCACAGACCTCATCCTAGGCCGGGACATAACCGAACCCTCAACCTTAGCAACAACGGGTGAAGTACGATCCGGTGACTTCTCCTTTTTCAAGACTGCAGGCGTAGCTTGCCGTGGCTGTTCGGGTATCGATCTTGAGGTATCCAGGGGAGAATCTATCCTAACTGGCGGCCTCTGGGTATGGGTCGGTTTCGGTTTCTCTACCACTTTCACCGGCACGGACCGAGACGCCTCAATGTTCGTCTTCTCCATCCTCTCAATAGCATCCTTCAGCAAAGTCCCATCCCTCCGACTGCTCTCCACTGGGTCAACAACCACAGGCTTTGGCTTCGGGGTTGGTGGGGTGTGAGAAATCGCAGCCGCCTTTTCCGGATCCGTAAACGCAAGAAACGCAAAACCTTCTCGTTGCAAGTGCTTCCTAAGCTCATCATCGACATCGGCTGATGGCTTCTTTGTTACTCTCCTCTGGCGGGGAGCTGGTTCCTTCGGGGCCTCCACTGGTGGGGTTGGTGCTAGTTGTGGAAGTTCGAGTTTCGGGGGTTGTGATGATAGTGGTTGGGATTGTTGAGCAGGTTCGGACTTTGGTTTCCGGATCATGGTTCCAAAGATGCCGAAACTCCGTTTACTATCGGCATTGGGAGCTGCCGAGCTTCGAAACGACTGCATGGCTCCGTTTGATACAGCAGCAACCCACGGTTTCTGGAAAGCCCGACTGCACCGGAGCCGAAAATTCTCGTAAAGACTAATTGTTGCTCTTAAAACGAAGGGTCTTTGATGAATCTAGTAATGTGGAAACCCAGGGGTGGAGAGGGATTTCAAAAGACAACGATAAGGCTATAGTGATGAACTGCAAACATTAATTGCGGTACTCCGAAGCACGCGAGATGTCGTGTTGGACGGGCTGATGTCGAACAGGCAAGAAAGAAACGAGAGCGTAGCAGGACGAGGAAGTGAGAAGAGAAAGAAGGAAGGAAAAAAAGGCAGAGCTCAGAAGGGAGGACGTGTTAAGGTTATTTGGCGAACACCAGATGCGAGATAAGTATCGCTCGAAGAAAATACACACATAAGCCCAACAATAGCCTTTAGCAGCGAAGCGGGCGGTATTGTCCACTCTAGTGCTAAAGCGGTACGACGCGGAGCCAGGATCTGTCTAAGGAGAAGAGAGACACGGCAGAGTAGAATTAACGCGAGACACGGATCGCGGCGATATTAATGTTGGATTACAAGTGATTGGAGTTATTGGAGGTACGCTGAGGTTGAGATACCACTGTTACTGAGCTCAATTGCTCAATCCCCACTTTTTTCGCCGGTCGATATCTATCATCCTGGCGAACTGGAGTGAACAACAACCCAGACACGAGTGTCTCATTACGCACCAGCGCAATGCCTATTGCTCTAGCGCTATCACACACATAGCGTCCGCATCTCTGAATGACGAAGGACGTCCCCCAAGTGAACTTCTCGATGCCGTTTTGACAGACACCGCTAACTGCTTTCACAAGGTCTGGAACGGCCCCCGATTGGTCTTCCCCACGTCAATATCCCATCGTGGGAGTTCGACGTCCTGATCCGTGCACCAGCATCAGCTGTACCCCGTACTTCGTATCTACTTCTCTCTCAATTGTCATGATCAGCAGCAAATTCAGCGCGGGGGAAGGGTACAACTGGCATTACATGGCTTCGAATTTTCTTCTTCTTCCATCCTTCGTCTCCACAGTTGCTTCTTCTTCCCGTCGAATCAGGGATGCCCGCATTCCCCATCTGGGTAACCACAGCGCTGGAACCTATCGAATCGCGTCGCCCTCGTCGAAACCGGTCTAGCGCGCTGTGAAGTGTGCAGATCGCCACCAATAACCACCACCACATCATGCAGTGATCCTGGTAGCTTCTTCGGGTGTCACCTAAGATCGTGGGATTTTTGATTGCCGCGGAACTTTCAACGAACCATGAAAATATGTCCGGGTCTAATTCACCTTCGTCTTTGCATCGGTCGGGGAGAAGATGTGACTATCTAGTCGCAAAGACTCGCGCGAAGGAGTAGACAACGTTGCATAGTAATCCGTAAGCGAGAGATACGCACTAACGCGCCGTCCCATCACCCTGCAGTATCTCGTCTTGTCTTGGAGTCCCTCCTAACCTCACGCATTTGATTGGAGTGGTCACCAAGAGCCACTCTAAAATTAAAACCCCTTCGTTCAGCCCCACCATCACTGCATGAAGAAACGGAGAACGCGAACCCCCGTGATCGTGATTCGTCAGGTGTGTTTGGTGGCAACCCAGTCGCGTTGCCGTGTATTTTGGGAGCATCGATTGCCACTTCTACATAATGGCATTGATACGAGCCTAAGCAAGCTGGCAGGTAAGGATCCTTCTATACCCCACACGTGGGGGTTTGTGGAAAACGCCACCGATCATGGTTTAAAACTACTTAATACGTATGCTTCCAAAGACCTAATGCTAGCAATTGCGCTGGATCAAAATGCAAGTCATGAAACTTACCCGAACAGGTTGGCCAAAGGCGAAAAGAAGCAGCTAGCTTGTTTACGAGCGCAAGCGAACGTTCAATCATTACCACGATCCGAACCACTCTCCATCTTTTAGTACCAAACACTAGCAACGAGTATGAGTAGTGTACTGTAGAATTCCGCATAGCCGTACTTGGGGAATAGGCTGTAGACGGAGTACAGGCGCTATATTTGACAACTCTGGCGAAGGTGAGCTGGTCATAACCACCCAGGTCCTCAAATTCGAAGGTTCCAACGGGGATGTCTGGTTCCATGCTTTCCGGGCCGACTTTAAGAATTACTGTCCGGACATCTGCTGATAAGCTACGCGGCTTATTCACGGAACCCTATAGAACCTTGGATTGGGTTTCTCAAAAATGTACTGCTCTTGCCTCCCAGCACTGAATATAGTAATGCATATTGCACTTCTTCGGACGCATCCATTCGCCTGTGAGGACCACCAGGGGATACGTCGGCCTGCATTACTATACTTTGCCCTCGAAGGTGCGAGGATGAGCTTGTGGGATTGTATACCGCCGAATCCGCAGTTGTGCCACCGCCGATACGAACGACCAAAGGGCTCGATACCGTCTACCTCCAAACACCACACCTCTAAAGCAGCCCAGACGAAACTGGTGCAAGAGCAGCCCGTCTATCGGATTGGCGCATGAAGCGGTGAGATTTGCAGCCAGTCCGGTGGATGTACCGGTACCCCACAAACTCTTTATGTTCCACAGAAGAACTATGCGTTCATGAAACTTTCCTTCGGCTCTTTCCCTCTGAAACCTTAAGACTCACCAGATATAGACAAATGCACGCGGTTATAGGTAAGTATTTTTACCCATCCTGCCTGAGTTTGACGATGACCACTCATGATACCATAGCTATTTCCAGCCAAGTGTATGTGCATTCCACCGTCGCACCTCTATAGTCTCCACCCTGCGTGTCCGTAACCAACAATCAGTAAAAATATCGAATGCAAACCCGTCATTCCCACAACGTCAGGGCGGAGAAGGGTAGAATACTCTAACGGCATCATAGCTTCCCCAGAATTATGAAGTAGGCGTCAGTGATTATGACATCGAACGCCGATGGTAGTATGGAGACTCAATGCGGGTCTTGTGGTAGCCATGAAGCAATAGCCTATATGGATGTGGGCACTGGCAGCTATACCTGGGCCATAACCATTCTTCCAATAGCGTTATATGACGCATATAGCTCCGGGATCTGGTTGAACCTTATTTTGGTTCCCATGTGGATTGGCGGTGGACATCCCTCTGCCCTGCACAGGACGTAGGTATTAGGCTCCCACATTGATTCAGACTTCGGGAAATTGGCCACTTCAAGCCAGAGCTTCAAAGCTCCGAAGTCCGTATGGTTTCGCTTTGGTAGGATCATGACATATGTGGTTCTCTATCGAGGACCCAATAGCTGTCAACGGCCGACATGATTCCCCATAAGTACCAGACTAATACTTAGAAAATTAGCACCGGGATAATGGAGGACAATTACCTTTCGAGTTCATTTATTCTGTAAGCCACGTCTTTTATTTCATCGGCTTCCATGTTCGGATGCAGCTCGGCTCTTTTCTTATCGATTGCACTAGTGATCTTGCAGCGATAGCTATATTTCTTCTCCAGTTTATCTTCTCGAGAACTTAGTATGAGACGAATCAGCTTCCTTACCGATTTAGCAATTGCTGCAGTTCCCCTTTACCTCCTGTTTAGGGATGAGATATCGCGGGGCTGAACATACCATTAAAACGGACTCCGTGAGTGACAATTCACCCCTTTTCGTCAGGAACAGGATGGTATTCTGGCAACGCAGTGAGAGTACCTTTCATATGGAAACTGCGACTTTCTGCGACTTCGAGGGTTGTTGTGTCACCCTGCATTAATTAAGAGTTATCCAGGGGCACGGTAACCGCGTCAGCCCGAAGGTCATAAAACACCTAACCCAGCTTCGTGTCGTGCCGGACCGAGTACCGAGTTGATTCATCATGCGCAACCGACGATTGGACTTCGTTTGTCCTGTTAGGTAGAGTCTGTATTGCTTCGGTGTTGTTGTTTCGTAGTGTTTCTGTTTTGCTTGTTGTTGTGTTGGTGGCGAAACGATTGTGGTTATTTACAGAACGAACTACGACCATTTCGGTCGAGAGCGCGGATCAACGCCGTTATCATTGCGTGTCACTCGTGCACTGCAAGAGGTGCTCCCTACAATGATCGACCGTCCCTACAGTGATCGACCGTTCGATGCCGAATACTGTCCCAGTACCAAGCTAAATTTGGAGCTGCCACGGCTGTAGTCACCGTTAACAGGCAAAAGCATCGAATTCGTCAACGAACGGTATTCGCCATCGTCAGTCAGCGTATATTACAATCTGTGGACTCCTTCACTTTCCAACCCCCCGCACTGAGGCATATCCTTTTGTGATTATTATTAGTACGGCTGGCTTTACAGGATATCGCACCCGACGCAGACCCCTCTTTTCAACACCAAGTTTCGATCCAGGCCCAGGTCCCCACATATTCCGCATCGAATTAACGCTCGTGGTCTTACGGCTGCTCGAATATTAAGCTTTTATTGTGGTTGTGTTCGTCACCGGGGTCTTCTGGTACGCAGGATACCTCCTGCGTTACTTCATTGCCATCCGCCACCCGTACGAGCCTCATCGAGATCAGTCCGCGGTGCGGGGAACTGAGTCAAGCTTGATGAACCAATTTACCTCATAGTCCGACCCTGTCAAATGGAAGTCGGCGATTTCGGCAGCGGGAATGGATAGCGGGAACCTTTGTACGTTTCCAGTGACTGGTTCGGGGCCACCGTATAGTTTCCGCGTGTGGTGTGAATAGACTGTTGTTATTTGGTCATACTGTATTCACTCTAACTAGAGCATGACAGGCCCATTGTCCCCTCCAGATTTCCGGCTAGGTTGAGGCTAGCGTTCTTCCCCATTAGTGTGGATAGACTTCCGTGAAGGAAGTGGTGATGGTGGAGGAGATACTTTTTTAACGCTGTGTTATCAAAAAGATGCCGTGGATCAGTCCTTTGGTTGATTATGGGTGATTCTTCTGCCCGTTCATCTACACAGCACATCGGAACGCAATGTCCTTGCAACTACCGGGTTGAAGTTATAGCTAACTATGTCCCCGACGCCTCCTTCGAATCCAAATCTAAATACTAAGCACTATCAGCAATAAAACAAACATAGTAGCACCCACATTATCACTCCAGCCAACCCAGCCAACGAGGACACATGCTGACTGGATGCGCCAAGTTGGACCGAGTCCAACACGTCCTTGCAGCTCTTTCCAGACTTCAGTATTTTCTGCCATCACCTGATGAGTGTGTGTTCCTCAACATCTGCCTGACTGGGAATTAGCAACTGACCGAGGTATTGTACTGACAAGCCTCATACTCGACAAGTTCTAATTGCCTTTCTGCATTATCTTTCGCCTCATAAGCCAGCTTGAGCGAACTATCAGCTGTAGTCTGCGCCGTCCGAGCAGCTGTGTCTGCTCAGAATGAGAGGACGAGGGTCGTGATGGTTAGCACGCAAGTGAGCTTGCAGACGGCGCGCTCAAATCTGCGTGACCAGTTGTACTTGGGAGAGGTGTCAGAGGTGGTATTGGCATCGTTGAGTGCGGTTTTAGGGTCAGGAGACGCTGATGCTGGCGCCGTCTCCGACTGCGATGGATGGGGTCGTCGTGGAGTTGGCGAGGCTGTGCGCTCCGGAGACTGCCTCGGTCCGTCGATATTTGATGCATCAACCGGCTCTTTCGAGTTTTGAACTATGGCTACTACTCGTTGTTTGGTGATCGAGAATGTAGGCTTATGTGGGGGATAGATTAATAAGTTCTATTGCCTGGAGAGAGGACTACAAGACCGGTGCACTAAGCTTTCACTAACTATCTGCGGTTGATATGTTCTATCTGGTGTGTGGATCAATCCGCAGAGTTGACAGTCTGTGCGACAAACATGCATGTTGATGAGACAAAGGTACTTAAGTAGTCAACAAACGAATAGTTGGCCCTAACCCAAGTTTACTTGACTTCCCACGGTAGAATCCTCAACCTCAATCACCAGCAGTGATCAATGGGAGTATGTCTGTTTCGCCGGAACTCGATAAAGATCTGGGCACAAGAGCAATCAATAGGGAGATGTGATAATACTGACAGTCATACTTGTAGGTAGCCTTTCCACGTCTGAGAAGATACACGCATGCTACACAGAAACAACAAGACTGGCTGAAATCCACCAAAACATCCCAAGACCTGGAATACGCCATGTATCCAAATAGTCGATCCTTACAGGCAAATTTTTGGGGACAGTGTAAACAGTTCTGTGAGGAAAGAGGCGGTGATGGAGGAGTACCGGAATTTTGAGTGCATAAATCGAAAAGATGCCGTAGGCACCGCGTCACGCATCAGTTCATCCAGGACATCGGAACAAAATGTCCTTCCACCACCAAATTTTATTTGTCCTCTAGCTATGCCTCTGACACCTTCACGTCTGAGCACCAACGCCTCCTTCGCATCCGAATACCAACACCCAGCACCAGCAGTAACATGGCGAATATAGGAACTCCCACAGTGATACTAGCCGACATCTTCATTCCGTACTGCCTCGAGCTAGTTTTGCCGGGGGAAAGTACGTTCGAGCAGTTCGTTCCAGACGGTAACATCATCTGTCATCATGCTTATTAGTATATAGCACCCGCCAGGCAACTGGAAACAGACCGAAGAATTGCTTCTACAAGCCACATACTCGTCAAGTTTCAGTTGCCTATCCGCATACCTCCCCGCCTCTTTCTCCAGCTCAACGGAAAATGATTCCAGCTCCAGTGATCGATCAGCCGTCGCTTGCGCCGTCCGAGCGGCTGCATCCGCACGGAATGTGAAAACGAGCGTCGCGATACTCAGTAAGAGGGTGAGTCCGATGATGGTGCGCTCAATTATGCGTGACCAGTTTATCTTGTGAGTAGAGCCATCGGCTGGGAAGCAGTGAAGTTGTTGTGCCTGAGCTGACGGTGATGTTACCTCATGGCATGGGTAGAGCTGTGGTGGTATTTGTGAGGCCACGGGCCCCGGTCCATCGACAGTCGGTGAATTGCTCGACCACCCCAAGCTCCGAACCACGGCTGTTGCCCGTTGCTTGGTGGCCGAGAAAATGGGCGCTGAGTGGGGCCGTGGTGGGATCGGTGCGGTCGGACATGGAGACGGGCTCGATTCGTCGGTAGTTGGTAAATCCTCCGATCCTTTTGGGATTTGAACCATGATTTTGATCGCTGCTGGGTTTGTGCTCGACGATGCCCACCGCCTGGCGGGCTCGAAGGAAGGAGGGAGGGATTACAGAGCTGAATTCCTTCCAGCCAAGAGTGTATACGTACGCTTGCATGCACATAGTTCGCCTGCAGATGATATGCTCTGGAATGTGTAGTACATTTCAAGTTGTAGAGTTGACAATAGCTGTTATTGGTCTGTTTGTCTTGACGTGATGAAGGCTGCCTGATGATTACTTTCAGGTATGAGGGCCAGGGTTATCCTGCACTTTTCTTTTTCTCCATAAATATTTTTTTCTTTTTCTCCGATATACACCAGTGAAGCTAAAAGTCCTGGGACACCCCGATTCCTCCGCGTTGTGAGGCCCTGCACTAACTAAATGAGCAGTGACTCGGGGTGGTTTTTGAAGCAGAGTAAATGAGATTTCTCTCGCTTGTCCGGAATGTTGAGGGTGAAGACTATGGTCTCGTGCGTGGTAGAGTGATGCCAGCTACAACCTCTTAATCTGTTCTCCACTTACTTAGCCCATCGGACAATCAGTGAAAGAACCCTGCAGGAGAATTTGTGTAGGAAGGAGTCTAGGAGAGTGACAGCACTGGAATCCGTGCGTGGAGAGAACGAGTAAGGGAGATACCACAGGGGAGGGCGCCCGCCAAAAAGAGACTACGCAAGAGAGAGGGTCGAATTAAGGTTGAAAAAGCGTGAACTAAGAGAACTTTGGTGTACACAGCAGGCCGTGGAAGTTGAGCCAGGTTTACGAACAAGTACCTAATTGGATACTTACCTAAGTACTTCTTTTCAGAATCAAGTTCATGGTACAGTAAACGTTACAGTCGATGATCAATGTTGGCATCAAAGCTCTGTAGACATCTGTAGGTCTATCCGCTTAGGAACTCCGCCAGCCGAGGAACCGACAAGATCGAAGGTGGGACGAGGAGGGTGATGTGTAGGTTCCGTCGCGTTGCCATCGTCAAGAACTTATAAAGGTGCTAATGCGCATCATGGTCCTCTGGATAATGAGGAGACGATGGGAGTGAGGAAGAGTGTGGTGATGTAACGTGGGAAGCTGTGACGGGAGCTAGGGTCGAGTGATGTAAATACCCAAGAAGTACCACCAATGAAGCTACATACACCCCATTCAACCCTCCCATCGCAACCCCTTACGAAGCCCGCAGCTCGATACGGCGCCGAGATTTCGCCGGATGTGGCGGGCTGAACTGAAGTGAGTGGATGTAATGGCTTCCTCTCTTTCCCACTGACAATTTTCAGGCCTAGCGGATATCGTTTGCACTGGTTTACCTCCCACCTACATAGCCCCACCCGCGCAGCTTGAAGATGCAAGTTTCCGACAGGTATCCAACGAGGCTTTGAAAATAGTATCTGACTGGACTATAGAGATCTTGCGGCTTTCAAGTCACGGTCATATCTGACCCACGAAAATCCGAGCGTGCTATACAACCCATTTGCTATCCACTCCACATCCTACCGCCGCTGCTCTACCATAACCCCAAAACTACTCCAAGCCAGTCCTGGTACCGATCACAGTATTATCTACTACCACCATTGTGTTCATACTCAGCTTCGGCCATCAGGAAGCAGTATCCGCCCCCCGACGAACCGGATATTAATCAGCCCCTCTGCCGTCTCTCTTTATTTCCGCTGACTTATTCTCGACTGCTCCTGCTCCTGCTCCTGCTCCTGCTCCTGATCCCTCTTCCTGTAAGTGGGTCTCGGGGCTTGGGATGCTATCGTCAAGCAAAAATCACGCAATAAATCGTCGCTCGTCTAGCAGAGTCTATCGATAGCGCCTGTTTGTAACACTGAAAGGTGGTCGGTTAATGATAAATTATTAGCACTTCTACTATTTAATCATTTCATAGGCTTCGGCGGAGTTTGCAACTACCCTTTTACATACTCGGCCTTGACGTTCGTAACTTCTGGAAACAACAATATGGCGCCAACATGAGTGTTTCCGGCGTGGAAAAACTCCATGAAACCTCGGAACTCGATGCAAAATCACGGCGTTTCCTTGCTCCCGACATAGTTGCCAGCTTTGCGGATGGGTGTGGATATTTTGCAACTCCGCTTCGTCTAATCTCAACACTACCTACGCACTAAGCTCGTCCTTGATAACTTGCGAGAGAAAGGGGGGAGGATTCGTCCATATAACGACTAGCAGTTACCATTTCGTCCGTGAGTCAATCATTTTCACTTGGCTTCTCAGGTCTAGAACTAGCAATACTTGCACTTGTAGTTCTTTGTAACGTTCCCTGTGTTATGTGTAACATGAGAAACCTGTTACATATATGTACATGGGCTGGAGACACGTTACAGATCTGATACAAGGCCATCGTAACTGGGGCTGACGCCTTCTGTGTATATCTTGAGTCCTTCTCTCTTCTCTGTACCTTGAATCTATGCACACGGTTCTCCCCATATCGTAACACCCGTCGTGGAATGTCATGGAGTGATAGCCCACGACCTTCAGGGGTTTACGGAGACCTTTCTATGCAAGCTGGAGTATTTACATTAGGTAATTTGGACCCAGGAACTCCGAGCATTGAGGCACTACTTCAAATTCGGTGTATGTCACTGGAGGTGGTGAAAGTTGTGGGTTTATATGTATCGCAAGAGAATTGTATTTGATAGCCATCCCTCCACATCTACGCACAGCATCACATTAACACACTTCATCTATCAGTTCAGCAAAACAGAAACGTTCCATTTCCATTTGGAGTTTATATCCGTTCGTCCATCAGTAGTAAAACAAAACCATAACCATCAAAAGCCATCGCAAAATTGTCGACAACCCTTATCCCATCCCCCCTTTATGTATAAAACCACAAACCCGCCCACCACCAATCCATCCAATAATTGCCGCAGAAAGAGAAAACAAAGTTCAAAAAACGCCGACCTTTCCATTTACAATGTGTTTGCCTCCCCCAGGCCGCCCAAAGTTATGTATATTGATCGTACATATAGGTTTAGAAACCCCTCCCCTTCATGCGTATGTTTGCTGCTGCTGAAGTTTATTTTGCGTATGCTTCCGGGCCGAGTTTATTGTTTTCCTTTTGGTGGTTAGTTATATATAGAGGGGAAAGGGGAGAAGGGGGAGAAGGGGGAGAATGGGGGAGGTACCTTTGCCCACATCCATGCATTCCAGGCGGCTGCCAAGTCCCAGTTGGTATCGACAAGACACATCTCGGCATACTTGAAGTTCAGCCCCGTTTTCTCGGCGAGCATCTCGCACTTCCTATGCTTCTCCTCGACCTCTTCCGGGTTCGCGGGAGCAGCGGCAGCTGGGGCTGGAGGAGGGACAGCAACGGGCGCATTTGGATCCACCTTCCACGCGGTAGCACCGGCATAGCTCCTCACAGTCATGATGTCCGAGGCCACCTTTATGCTGCCGGCAGGATCTGTCCACAACGTAAAGCTCCTATCGAAACTCCTCTTGATGACGCCTCCGCTGCCCGAATTCATCTCCTCGAACTCGCTGTGGACCGTTGCCAACACCCCCGTAACGCCCGGCGAGATGTCGACAGGAAAAATGTCGAAGCTCCACAGCTCCTGGTTTCCGAGGTTGTGTCGGGTCGCCGGCAGCGCATTCCACATGCCGCGGATCTCTTGTGGGCCCTGGGCAAGTCGATCCACCATCTGCATTCCATCGTGGATGCGCTTCATGTTGCGTGACTTGGGGATGTAGGGATCCCAGTATTGGCGCTCGCCTTGCTGGGACTCAACTCGGGGTGCAGAGGTATTGACCGAAATTGAGAACTTGGAATCGGGAGTGTAGAATTTTGCGAGAATTCCGTCTTTGTTGGTGTCAATCTGCGTAAAGAAGCTATAATTGTTAATACGATGAAATGTAATTGGATGGATAAACTTACTCTGACAGGAATGACATGGCGAGTCCATTGTGGTCCACCAGAAGGTTTCCCTTGACTGGTAGTGGAAGTATTGGCCGTCCGTTGGCATCGACGGCAGTGCTGGGGTTTTGAACAGGAACGGTCTGCGATTTATTCTGATCTCCGATTTGGATTTGAGGACGGTCGACGACGACGTTGTCGAGCATGATGAGTTTTGGATACCGTCGGATCATCTCGTCCTTGTAATTTGACAGACTGGTAACAGGATTTCCACTCAAAATCAACTGTTCGAGCCCCCTAAACCGACTTCTCCATCCTTCCAACCCCTTCAAGTCTTCAATCAAGTTTCCCTCCAAGCTGAGATTCTTCAGGTCGGGAAAGGTCATGCTTAATGTCGTGACTGGGGCGATAGACTTCAAGTTATTGCCAGCTAGAGAAACCGAATGGATCAAGTCCCTCTTCTGCTGTGCAGTGTCGAACTTCTTATCCCCAACAGACATGAGGGCAGGGAACATCTTGCTGGTTGTGCTTCCCAGCTCGAAGAATCCATTCTGTTGCAACAACGGATCCTCTCCAAGTTTAGAGAGATCTAAGAGCTTTGTTGCCACGTTGTAGCGGGTGCGAAGAACTTCCTCCAAGATCCTGATGGTATCGGCGGTGCTGCTGTTCTTTGGTGTAGCATCTTCCATCGCAGTATTGAAAAGCTCATTGACCACATCTGCCGTGATCTTGAGGTTGACTCCGGCAAACTTTGCCTTGTCCCAGTCGAGTACAGATTGCAAATCTGTTGTCGGAACGTATAGGATCAAAAACTCTCCTTGTTTCTGGGTCTATCGTGTCGCCTTAGCATATATGAAATATCCCGACGCATTCAAACCGAGTGGACCCTCTCTCCCCTCCATTGGACCGACTTCGACGACGGAAGATTCCGAGTTGCGGCGCGAGATGATTGTCTGATATGCCCGTGCATCAAAAGGATCGCAGGGATTAATCGTAATCTCAAGAGAGCATATCGTGGAGCGCGTCTTCCGTCTCTTGATCGCCGCCGCCACATTCCACACACAGCAGTAGTACATGGGGGTGACAAATGAAGAGGGCACAACAGGTCCACAAGGACATCACGTAAAACAAGGGGCGGTGACGGGTAGCATATCATACCTTTCTGAACTTGAGATTCGTCTTCCTCTCCAAGAATCGCACGCACTCTTCCGCGCTTCCTTTGCTTTCCTTCCAACCTTGAACTCGAACTCCAACGACAGGTCCCGAGCTGGTTGTTGATCCGGTCTTCCTCGAGGAATCACCTCTCGATCTGGTACCAGCAGGATCCCTCCTGCTTGATCCTCGAGATCTTGTTACCCCGCTACCACTTCCGCTTGCCTTCTCCCGATCCGCCGCTGGACCTTTGGGGGCATTATTGATGTTTATTGGGCGTCCACCACCTCCTCGGCGAGCCCGGAAACCGCCTCTTCCTCGACCACCCGCTGGTGCATCCATATCGAGGTCTCCATCACGGTCGACGCGAACACGACCACCGCCAGTTCGCTTTGTGATTCCACCTCCGCTTACCCGGCGAGAGAGGGCGGTAGACATTGTAATTGTGTATGGAATGCTCTCGATGGGTTGTATTTGGGGTATGTCGTTATAGATAGATCGAGAGATAGTAAGTAATGAGGTTTTGTCGCTGCAAAAGCCAATAAGGGCTTTAAGTTAGCCGGTGTCTTTGTGTTGTTTGAGGTTAACGGTTGTATGAAGAGAAGCACAAGTCGGCAATCGCCGCGGAACATGAACTGCACTGACAACCACGCAAAAGTGGAGCGGTGAAGTTGGAACAGCACACGGCTGGGCAACATCCGTCTGGTTCCTAGGATTCTTTCCGCCTAGAGTGCTGGGGGAGCTGGGGACTGGCGTACCTGTTGACTACGGGCGCGTCGCTTGCTGGTGGCGGAGATTAGTTAGAGGTAGGTAGTGACGGTCGCGTAGCGATGCGAGAGTGTATTATTGCCTTCTACCGTAATAAGACAAGATCGTTATGTAGGGAGGACGGTCGATTTGGTCGTTCTAGTCGTTGAGAACGCAGTCGCGGTTGTGCTGGCGGTGTATGAAGGGAGAGAGACGATGAAGTCGGTTGAGCCTTTTGGTTAGTGCGACCGGACAAAGGTTGAGTTGCGGCTCTGTGACTCACGCCGCCAAGCCTTCAGATCTGAACCAATCGCAACCCAGCTGCAGCCACAATCGCTGGCTCCATTCTGTTCCAGATGCGGATCCAGATCTTTAATATGATTCCCAGGTTAAACGCATGAGCAAACAGAGGATTGGTTTTTTGCCACAAATTGGCAGTAAACAGCTCTGGTGGCCAAGTTGGTAAGGCGCAGCACTAGTATGTAATGCTGAGATCCTCGGTTCAACTCCGAGTCAGAGCAAGTACAGTACACGGCATAGGCATAAGTTTTTGCTTCGCGATACTCTGAGGCACTCCGAGCTGACTTTTGGAGGTATTTCGACCGGTTATATCTGTTGTATCCAATATCCTAAGAACTTGACAACGATCTCAAGGAAACAGTCAAGCATTTTCCCGGTTTACCCGGTTTATCCATTTGCATTATGGTGGGTGAGACCTGCAGCACCAGAAACAATCCAATATACAGCCTTGAACAATCGTCTCGATATTACCGCTTCCGCAAATGCGTGCTCTGAAGCAATCGCTGCAACGTTATCTCACTGCGCATACCATCAAACCATACGCTTTAGTACACGGTAGGCAACTTCTCGGGCTTCCCCGTTGACCTAAATGCTATGACTGGGCGGACATAATGGTGGCTTTGTGACGAACATACAGAACGAGTGATATATTGCATGCGTTGCCTTTCTCACTGCGATTCTCACATCTATGCTGCAGGTTTGAGGCAAATCTAAAGCTCGCATACCAGTACAGGGGCTGGCATGCGAGCATAGATACATAGGCTCAAATAATCGGCTTTTGCTTTGCGCCCTGGAATCTTAATTGTCTGGTTCGCATGGATATCGGTACTCACTCGGTTTCCCAAATTTCACCATCCACACCTCTAAAGCAGATAACTATCTCTCTAGAACAGCACCCGAACATCCTCATAAATAACCACGATTATATATGATGGGTACACGCATAGTGGAACACGCATGGTGCTTTATTACCACAACTAAGTTGATCCCTTTCATCATCTCATGACGGTCTTTCGCCTTCACTTAGCAGCACCTTATCATCGTTTCTAGACGAGCGCTGGAGGGAATTAACAGCGGTAAATACGGCTTCGGCTGTTGGAGTTTGGGGAAGATGTTTCATGTCAGCTGGTGTGATTTTTGTCACCTGGACGAGCCCGTTCCCATATTGTGGCTCCTTATGATCAGCATGGGAGAACTGCCGCCCAGCTGCCGCCATTTCGAATCTTCGATTAGTGTGGCGAACGTTTATCGGTTGAGTGTTGTTATTGGCTTATTTAATCAATAATCCTAATAGGGTGTAGGTAGATTTCTTGTAGCTGGTTGTTATATTAGTGGCTCGCACAAAATCCTGTCACAATATTACGTCTTCATGCAGCTTTCTGATTGGCTGTGAATGACGTGAGGTGCCTGTCAACGCTTCAAACAACCCACCACCAGCACGCGGATCTGAAAAAATTAGATTAGAGATCGGAATGCACTACGGCAGAGAGGCCTGCAGGATCGATCCGCTAGGCTTCTTATCAACCAAGATGTCGCAATGCATCAAAATATATTGACCTTCCCGGAGCCCCAGAGCGGAGACTCACCGAACAGAGAGCAATTATTTATCTGAGCTTCCATTCGTCTTTTATGCGCTTTTAGCCTACACACAAAGCTTGTCCCTCCCTCCTTACTTTCACCCCCACTTCCATATCCATCCAGTCGGCAACAGTATGGCCAGATCCTCCGCAGAACCCTCGTCGGCCGTACCGCCCTCTACCAAAGCTGGCCACAGCATCGCAAAGTTTCTTGGGATCGAGCTTCAGGATGATACGCCGTACGAGCAGACAGTTACCCGCGGCGAGTCGGTGTACTCAATCAACACGCCGTACATAGAGCCGGAGCCAACAGTATTGGAGTACGTCTCACAGTTCAAACCTACGTTACGAGGCGTGAGAGCGTACTTTCTGAGCTTCTTTCCGTTTTTGACTTGGATTGGACGGTACAATCTTAAATGGGCATATGGGGATCTGACAGCGGGTATCACGGTGGGATGTGTTGTTATTCCTCAAGGAAGTGAGTTTTTGTGAGGCTTTAGATGGGCGGAGAAGGGTGCTGACGGGTTCTATAGTGGCTTATTCTCAACTCGCAACTCTGCCGCCAGAGTTTGGCCTCTACTCGTCGTTTGTCGGTGTTATGCTCTACTGGTTCTTTGCGACTTCTAAGGATATCACTATCGGTCCAGTTGCCGTTATGTCGACCCTTGTGGGTAATATTGTCGGGGAATTGCCGGCAGCTGAACGTCCGCAGGTTGCGTCGGCGTTGTCGTTAGTTTGTGGAGGAATCGTCTTGGCCATAGGACTGTTTAGACTCGGGTTCATAGTCGACTATATCCCTCTCACTGCTATCGCCGCATTCATGACAGGGTCAGCTCTCAATATCGCGGTCGGTCAGGCGCCCAAGATGCTCGGAATCTCGGGGTTCAATACTCGAGACGCAACTTACATAGTTTTCGTTAACACCCTGAAAAACCTGGACCACATCTCGATTGATGCTGCTATGGGACTTACCGCATTGTTCTTTCTGTATCTTTTGAAGTGGATCTTTACATCATTCCTGCCAAAGAAATTTCCGGGGTATCAGAAGTCATGGTTCTTCATCAGCACGCTGCGAACGGCGTTTATCATGTTGCTATACACGATGATCTCGTGGTTAGTCAACATGAACCGGAGGGATAATCCGCTTTTCGGGATCCTTGGGGACGTTCCAACGGGTTTCCAAAATATGGGAGTACCAAAAGTCGACGGCCAGATTATTGGGCGCTTTACTTCGCGGCTACCGGCGGCTGTGATTATCTTATTGATTGAACACATTGCTATATCCAAGTCGTTCGGAAGGGTCAACAATTACACTATCAATCCGTCTCAGGAACTTATTGCTATTGGAATCACCAATATTTTCGGTCCTTTCTTTGGTGCGTATCCTGCAACTGGATCGTTCTCTCGTACTGCGATCAAGTCGAAGGCGGGCGTGCGCACTCCATTCGCAGGTGTCATTACCGGAGCCGTTGTACTCCTCGCTATTTACTGTCTCACTGTGGTATTCTTCTACATTCCGGATGCCACTCTATCGGCTGGTAAGAACCTCAACCCTGCAATAGGTAATGCAGACTAACCTCGTCACTAGTCATCATTCATGCTGTAGGAGATCTGATCACACCTCCTAACACAGTATACAAGTTCTGGCGAGTCTCACCAGTCGAATGTCTAATCTTCTGGATCGGCGTCATCGTTACTGTTTTCTCAAACATCGAAAACGGCATCTATATCTCCGTCGGACTCTCGGGCATGCTCCTTCTCTTCCGCATCGCCAAAGCCCGCGGCCACTTCATGGGAAAAGTCAAAGTCCACTCCGTAGTCGGCGACCACCTCCTCTGCGACTCTACCACTGCCACCCCCTCCAACTCCTCCACTCAGTTCCCTACTGAGACAAAGACCGCCGGCTCCTCCTCAACAAACCTCAAAAACTATGGATCCATCTACAGCCCTCTCGACACCTATGAATCCACCCGCAACGTCTTTCTCCCCATCGACCACCGTGATGGCTCAAATCCCGCACTCGATATCGTCAACCCGTACCCGGGCGTCTTCATCTACCGCTTCACGGAGGGCTTTCTCTACCCCAATGCCGCACACTACACCGAAGCGCTTGTCGCCCACATCTTCGCCAACACACGCCGTGGCAACCCACTCTCCCTCTCCACTCACTCCGGCGACCGCGCCTGGAACGACCCCGGGCCAAAGGACCCTACAAAGCAAGCAGCGCTCGAGACATGGCGTCCCACCCTCAAAGCCGTAATCCTTGATTTCTCCAGCGTTAACAACGTCGACATCACTAGCGTCCAAAACCTGCTCGACGTGCGGAACCAGCTCGACCGTTACACGGCTCCCGATATCGTGGAATGGCATTTCGCTGCAATCGGAAACCGGTGGACCAAGCGCGCGTTGAGTTCTGCGGGATTCGGCTTCCCCGGCGGCATTGGACGAAGGAAGGAGGGGTGGAAACCGCTGTTTTCGGTGGCGGAGATCCAACATCAAGCTAGTGAGATGGAAAGGGAGATTGAAGAGGCGAAGGAGGCTGACCCCGAGGCGGCACGGGGGTTAACAATTGAGAGGCGCGGGGGAATTGGGAAGAGGATTGTACCTGTCGGCAGTATTGGGTTGCCGTTTTTCCATGTGGATTTAGAGGGTGCGGTGGAAAGTGCTGTTAGGAGTGTAAGAGATGGGTAGTGTTGGTGTTTTGGTTTTTTTGTTGCATTGTAGACGGCGTTTAGGTGTTAGTGTGTTATAAAAGGCGAGTTAGCAGACGATGTGTATATATGGATGTATGGATATGCATATGTGAATGCTTTTTATGATGGGACATGTTACGTTTGCGATTTCATGGCTTATCACTCGTAGGGTACTTTTTTTTCTTGTTGCATGTGTACCTGCATCGTGAGCCTCACAGCTCAGGTCCGTTTGATATGCAGTTGGTGTATGAAGATATGCCTCAGGAGAGCGGCTCATATCAGTGCAGAGCGGCTCATACCAGTGCAAACGGATATGCAAACGGATAAGAGATATGGAGACGAATATGGTTGTGTATATGGGAGACAAGTCTGTATATATATACGGGCCTTCTGGCCTCGAGAGATCAGTCAATCAACAAGTAAAAGAAGCATCCAAAGTAACATTTCTAATACTAAGATGTCCTGATTCAAGCGAAGAATCAATGCCATTAAACTATTTGACAACTAGAAAATAAAGTAACTCGTGTGCTAGAACTAGTATACGTGAAAACTCGCCCACGCAGACTGAAATTCAGATTTGAGTACCCCATCCTAATACCTCTCTTGTCACTTGAATTAATATTTAAATCCAGCCAAGGTTTCCCTCAGATCCTCCTAACGGCCTCAGTCTCGGTGGAAGAGGTGGGTAAAATTTGAGTGAGCGGTCGCTACGATGGATGAGGGGCGAGATGACGTGGTTCGAGCCCTTTATAGCACCTGGTGTTTACGGGCAAAAGAAGAACAAAAGGGTGAGCCTATGGTCTGGGATTTGTAGCGTCATGAGGGTTTAAACCACCTGGTGTCTATTCCACCACGAACTGGTGATCTTTTCGAACCCGATGTTTATACCGGCTAAGCCAAGCGATCCGTTCTTGTTCATGGGTATCTCCCCTGCGGTATTGTCAGTTCTGAGGGTGCACAGCTCAATTTGAACGCCGAAAAATGCAGTATCCCCTTCAGTGCTGAATCGTGATAAGTGCCAAGTACGTATACACAAGACGATACAGAGCTCGGTGCGTCAAAGTTATTGGCCTACTGACCTGTTACCGCGGAGAAACCCAAAGGGTAAAAGAATGAGCACTGCAGGCTTCCAACTTGTGGCCTGACGTTTGTAGTGCCATGAGCTTTCGAATCCTGGGGTTTACAGCACTATGAAGCCATGATCTGGCGTTTACGGCGGCATGAGTTTTCGAACACTGGTGTTTACAGCACTATGAACCCGTGATCTGACGTTTATAGCGCCATGAAGTTTCGAACCCCGGTGTTTGCAGTACCTGGTAGCGAAGAGATTAAATCTTGATGAGTGCTATGATTTCCATTATCCTTAAGCCTATATTTCGTGTCTAGGTTCAAGAGGCGGCTGCCTGCTTGCGTACCTCTGGGGTGCGCCAAGGTTCGGTGCAGTGCCGGAGACCTGGAAGTTTATCTTTCCATTCTATCGACGGCTAATGGCGGGGTGTTGGAGGGTAGCCCCACCATCGTGAGATATCCATGTATGAATGGATATGCCTCCGACGGGAAACTGGTCGGTAGAGTTCCCGGTGTCGGTATTTCTACCCTCCCTTATCCCTCTCTCCTCCCCTCCTCCCGTGTTCCTCAATTAACAAATACGGCGGGGTGAGGTTTAATCAATAGACCATTTGTATAGTGAATTTTTGTATGTATAGCATGAAAGGCAACATGAAACAGGTCGCTTAGCTCAGTTGGTTAGAGCGTGGTGCTAATAGCATAGCCAGAATACGCCAAGGTCGCAGGTTCGACCCCTGCAGTGATCATTTCTTTGTTTTTTTGTTGGGGAAGATTTTTGGTGGTGATAGTGGTTGGAAGGGTAGGAGGGGATGGTTGATTGGTGATACCTTTTCTGATGTTTGTTTCCGTGCCGTGGCATCTTGGAAATAAAGTCTCTGCGGAGCAGAATGGTAAGTTGGCAGAGTGAGTGTTCGGATGCTGGCGAAAACGCGGATGACTTGAAGTTGTGGGTGAGTCATACCAAGATTCAATGTGTAGTTATCTCTTGAGTCACTTTCAACCCGCCAGTATCATTTTATTTTGCAAAGTCGATTTAAAATACTGGTGAAGTTGGGGCTATAGAAGCTTTTTATATTGTGCAGATCGCTGATTCGAGTCGTGTTTTGTTGCCAAGCTGCATTGACGGTTGTTGTGCTGTTACTTAATGCTTAATGTGCTAATTGCAGGTGGTCACCGGATAGTGTCGATGCGGCGGCTAGATGGATGTAACCAAAAGTGAATCGAGTAATATGGACTAGGACTACCTACGGACTTGTATAGTTGTGCACTGGTGATAAGATATCTTCAATTGTGGAGTGTGGTTCACGAATTGTGGTGGCACGGCCAGGCGCATTTTACATGATATTTTAACACCCACAAATGGCGATCTCTAGCTACGACAGCGTATTCATCTAAATACTAAGTGCCAAAGCTTATGCGTAAGCAGTCACGCCGGTGGTTCGAGAGTGACGGACGAGGGAATATATAAGCAAACGATTCACCGCTACAACAGGCAATAGCTCCTTGGTAGTGTAACCGGCACAAAGATCTTTCGGGATAATTCACAACTAGTTATCTTGTTGGTGTGTGATATGCAGTTATATTATTCATGAATAACTCCTGGGGAGCCGTACGTATTCTGAAGAAAAACTTTATTCCAGAAAGTTGTATAGTAAACCTCGCCGGAGTATGTTTCTTTACCTTGTGTTGAAATACTGGGTGGTTTTCTGATCCTTTGATCTTGTACGGGCGTTTGCGCTGAATTTTTGTGTGGCATGAAAATATATGTTGTGTCGTGGTTAAATGATAAAGTTAATGAGTGGTCATGATAAGGTTAATGACTCAAGTCATAGCGGCCTAATTAGTTGGCAATGAGTACTCATTAATTTTGTCTCTGGCAATTGTCCAACACCACTCTCGAACAAAAGAAGACGATGAAGCACAATGCACCACGATATCGCCTTGAGAATGGTAGATGGAATAATGTTGCAGTTTCGCTAGTTTGTTTTTGATAGAGGGCTATCTTTGAAAACGAGGTTGCACAAGTCCTAAATATAGCTCCCCTAGGCAGTTAGTCTGCAAAGTTTCGTGCTTTATAAACTTTGGGCAGTTGACACGTGTATCATAGCAGATGTTAAGGAGGCATTGAGATTGCTGCAAATGTGCACTCGCACTCGCATTTGTGACTTGTGACTTGCTTTCTTCTTTCTAGCACACAGTGTGGACAGTCATGAGAGTCTTTGTTGTCACTTTCGAGCGTCAGTATGCACAATATACACGTATAAGGTACCTTCCACATGAGTAGCTGAGGGGTCCTGGGCATCGTGAGTGATATCATATGACCTATCGGCCGAAAAGGTAATTGGTAGCAATTTGTTGTCAACCGTCACCACTACCTTCCTACACCATATGTATGTACAACCCTCACATTCGCGCCGTGGCCGATATTACTGAATCCCCCAATGCGAGCGCTTCTGCCTCTCAGATGGAAGAAAACGATTCTGTCCGTTCAAGCCGTCTTGTGAGCGAGGATATAGTAGTAGTGGTGCTGGGACGTCCCGAGGCTTCAAGATCCAAACTCAAAGTATCGAGACAATGAAACCTTGCGGGGCGTAAGACAAGTTGTCCTGGGTGCGTCTCGGGCTCGGGATGTGCCGTTTCGGTATGGGGAGCTGGGGGAGCACATGTACTTGACGAAAGGCTAAGCGAAGATTGAATAGATGTTCAAAATTGCCGTATTTGGAGACGGAAAACCCCAACCCTAAGCTTAGCCGCCATTTGACGCGCGTTTTTGGCACGGCAGCATTTTCTTGATGGCCCTTGCACCCCTATTGATGGGACTAATCATCCCTTCCACTACTATGGGTTGGAGTCCGGCGGACAATCAGTGCGGAAACCATGGTAAGACAAGCCAAGAGTGTACAAGTTGCTGTGGAGGTTGAGTACTGCACACACAGAAGAGCAGATAAGAAATGCACAGCGCTAGCTCGAACCTGTGTCGAGCCTCCCTGTCACAGGGTGGCGCCTTACTCACTCATCTTGTAGAACGGTACTGCATAGTCGTAGAGATAATCACTAGGGAGGGAAGACCGGTTTGGCATATTGGCGGGCTGTCGTGGATCATGAATGCGGAGTCCCAGGGTACCCGAAACCCCTCCGTAAGATGGCTGCCATTCACTGTTGCTCACCGCGATACAGTTTCGGGAATCTGGCCAGCGGTGGCGGTACTCGAGAGGCGTCTCGACGTTGCCGGTTCAAAGATGCAGCCGCTTTGGGTAAGGAGCATCCCATGCAAAGGCGGTTACGCGGCCGCATTACAGGGATTGGCTTGTCGCACTAGGAGTGCCGCCTCTCACGACACAGTGACCGCACCGCAATGTGGAGTAATATAATCAGCCTCGGTCAGACGCTGGCGCAACAAATTATGGCCAGAGCGCCAAACCTAGAACTTGGAACAAATGAGGAGTTTATATTTCAGGACGTTAAAAGCACCAGAAAATTTCGGAGACACATTTTGCGATCGCATCCGAAAAGTAGATGAAAGTTCATCCGAATTCGAGATTCAGGCATTGATACAACACGACAACCACACATTATAGGGCATAAATGTTTGGTGGGATAGTATAATCTCTGGTCTTAGCTAAGGCTCTGGTATCGGAATGAAAATGTATTGCATGGTGGTTGCGGTACACCGAGTCTGGAGTCTGGATGCTACACCGGGCCATTTCCGACCAAGTCGCAATGGCCCTTTAATATTTTTTACTCTAGCGCTTAAGGTATATCCAGCAGGACGGGGACCATCTTTCAACCGGAGTATTATCGTTTTCAGATTGTGCTTGTTGTGTTAGATTACGAATTGTTTGTATCCACGCCTAGCATCCGTCTGTTGCACCGAGAGAGCACATTTAACCACTATATTATATAGCCCCTGGCTGCAGTGCATAGCGTTCTAGTTATATATTATTGAGAAGTAGGTATCGAAGACCGGCGGGCATGGTATATGGCTCGTAAGAAGGGTTGCGGTGGGTGGTGGCCCATTTTGTGGCGCATGTGGAGCTCAAATGTGGCTAGTGAGAGGTTTCGTCTGCAATGTCTTGAGCCAACCTCTACCCCACAAGTTACCCAACTCCCCACGACTCAAGTAGTCTATCAAGTGGAATAATTATTCCTTACTTTTACTCGAGCAAAATTACTTATTTTAGTTGAGATACAAGGTATTGTGCACATCGCCACATGTGAGTTTATTATGTCTGTCGATTCCGAACAGACGCGATACCGAGTGCCGCAATATGATACAGCCCCGTTCTTGTATATTTGTATATCTCCGATATATATAGTTCTTTTACATTGTCTTTTGCAGTCGATAGTCAATAAAACTCAGATTTCTATCCATTTTGTAAAGTATTGATTAGTGCACCTTTTCTTGAGCATGAGGCTCGCTAAAGCTTTAGACTCTACTCTCGAAATACCGAAGATTGCGTGCTTTGTGGCGGTGTATGCGCATGCTCATGATGATAGCACTCCTTAACATGTTTCGTTCTCGGAATAAGCCTCCCATGCATCTTAAGTTTTGGATGCAAAGCCACACCTTCAACTGCAGGAGAAATCTAAAAAAATACTGGCTCTGACGCGCGTCCCTTCTTGAATTCCAGCAACTATGGAAGGCATTTTTTGGCAAGGTGAAGGGGCGGCTAGAGAGGCTAGCACGGCGTAACAGAATTATAGAGCTTTACCCCAGGCAAACATGCCCTATGCTACAGGCAAAACGACTCGGTCAAGCGGAGTAAACGCGATACAAAACAGACACTAATGTCAACTGAGATGTCGTGAGCGGATTTTCTCATAGGTCGCCGAGGAGGCAGGCATTTGGGAATGTGGGGGTCTCTAGGTGATGTAACGGCATCTTCAGCATCCGCATTTTACTGTACGTTCTGCCTGTGATTGATCGTCCATATTCACATGAAAGTGGTGGTGCCCACGATCTCGTTTGAACCAGTGAGCTAGCAACGAACGTGCGCCTATGGTGCGGGGCTATCTCGAGACCAATTTGTCATATTAAGAGACAAATCTGGAGACTATTACCAGGTATGATAATCGTAGATACTTAGAAGGCGTATGGAGAATAGTGTATCCACCCACCAATAACCTATCATAATATCTCTACCGTTTGCCTCTTTTCCTTCGTATCTCTGCATCGCGGGGCTCCTCTGCCTTAGAGGAGGTAGAGAATGAAGAAGACACTAACTTTGCGAAGGTATAGAAGCTCTGACTTGGATAGTTTAGATTCTGATACGATTTATCTCGAGACCTGTGATGCAGACTCTTTCACCTCACGAGATAAGCTGTATCGCTCCGCCTCGTGCCAATAGCTACTTCTTAATTCTAACCATCAGGGTGTTTGAAGTCCCCAGCTGACGCAGACCGTGACGAAGTATAATTATTCCGACAGGTGGCTGAACAGCGGAGTAATCTTCCGCCGGGTGCGCTGTGGTGTGATTTACAAGCCCCATAACGAGCAGGCATTCGGAAGTTTGCTATCGCGTATAATACCAGCTGCAGGTTTATGTGGCCGTTTGACCTGTCTTGTGATCGACACCGTTCAAACGCAATCGGCTCGTGAGAAGAAAGGCTAGGAAGCATCGTAAATTCGTCATTGCCTGGGCCTTCGCTGTTGCCAGTTAGATGTGTAAGATATAGATAACGCACATGATCCATCCCATGCACGACCAGCAACAGATCGCGAGCCTGGTGTTCGGCTCGAAAGCTGGTGCTCGTTAGCGAACGGAAGAACGTTCTGGGAATTCCCGTGTCACAAAGTAGTCTGAATGGAACTCGAGAGAAACTCCTCACATTCTTGTTTTCCGAAGACTACTGGGGTTCCTGCTGATCATGACGAATATACTCACCGTGCCAGCAGCCATTGCACTCAAATCCCGAACTTGTGAGTAAAAGAAACTAAAAGTTTGGTGAGAATCGCGAGATAGGTACAAAAAAGAGATGGCGGTAAGTAGGTCTGACCCGCGTGTTTCACCAACGTCCTCCTCTCACCGGTGTCCTCACCATCGCCCTCTAAGAGACACCCAACATAAGCGGTCTACTGCTTTTCCTATACGCCTATTCATGTGTCTATACGTAACCGTACATATGTATACTATTCCAAAACCTACATGCGCGCGTATGCTTATCATGTGACATCGTCGGTAACGAGCTCTGTATTTGGACTACGTTTCGACATTTGGCGCCCACCGACTGGGCGAAACGACTTTCATACTAGGCTCCTTGTGATTATGAACTCTAGCAATGCATTAACTATTTAATCAAATGATTGTTGATGCCGAAGCTGGCGTTCTGGTTCAGTCGCTGATTGGATTCATGTCTGAGGGCCTACTGTAGCCTCACAAGCCCATAATCACAGTTGGCTTAACTGCACCATCAGCAGCTATTTAGTCTGATCAAGACTATGAAATCGGGGGATACGGTGTCCAATTACAAGCTTAAGTCGCAGCGCATGATTATAAGGGGATGCCTACGGTATACTTAAGCGGGTTGAACCGGCGGGGTGTGCTGGAAGAACCGTAGAAGGACGAACTGTATGAGGCGCTTTCCGACAGGATATTAAGCCTCCAACTTGCTGTACGTCAGTGATGGATACGTTTCACCAATCGATGACGTAAACTAGCACTGTTCATGAGGGATTTTACACATAAAATCCTCTACTTATGCATGTATTTTATACCGCAAAGAACTTCTCAAACCATTCGCAATTGTCAAGGCAGTTCGTGGACCCAATGGGCGAAGGTGCTGAAGGGGCCCAAATGGTGCGTTCCGCAGATCTTAACTTCGGGCCCTTCTCTTGACCATATAAAGCGCCTTATATATATGATCTGATAATGTATGGTACATGCAGTTCTTAGTTTTGAAGAGAATGGACGTTTTGGAGTCTGGTGCTGGCATATTCCGAGGTTTTTGCTTCTACTTCTAGACAGCACATTTATAAGTTTGGGCTTTATTTTCCGGTGCGCTGAGGGCGCTATAAAAGAAATGAAGCCCGAATTGGTTAGTTGGATCCGGTTTTGCTGCACTGGAAAAATTTAGGGTAGATGTAAATATGTAGCCATTTAGGCTTTCGTTAATTGTGGATTGTGCAGAAGGGTATGTTAAGGAGAATTTAGATAGCAGTATTGTAACCTTTAATACAATTGACCAGTAACTAGCTTAATTTTTTTAGTTTAGGCCGCGTTTTAGATCAAGCGGTCGCCGTTCAGGTGAAAGCACCCTAAAATTCGCACGAATTAGAGCTTTGAGCCATAGCCACGCAGTTTTTAAAACTGAGAAAAATCTTGGGACCCTAGAATGCAACTGGAATGATATAATATTCTGTGGAAAACTCTAAAAATGTTGTCGATTTATGGTAGTGAAAAAAGCACAGAACGGCTAAACAACTTATTCAAGAAAAAGACCTCCAGAGGTACTGTATGAAAAAAGTGGGGTTTTTAACAGCGGTCGTAAGACCGTCGTTATCATACAACTGTTGTAAAAGCATTTTTGACCGTCTGACAACCGTCAAAAACGGTACCCAGATGGTTGGGTAATAGTCACATAAGGATAATAATCTTACGACCGCCGTTAAAAAAACCCCTTTTTGCATGTAATATCGGTCTCCTTGAGACCTTTGGTTGCAACTCAATTAACACTAGAGCTTTCTCCGAACAGTCGTCAACGCCCACTGTTCGTTATCCAAACAAGTCCTTAGTATATTGTTAAACCAATTTTGATAGCTTAAAGTAATCATCGATGAACTTGCATCCTGCCATCTTACACAAAAGTCCGAGCTTCTTGATGGACATGTTCACAACTAAAGTGCACAAGGGCTTGAAGGGTACAGGGACTGTTCTAAAGAGGTTGGAGATTACGTGTTTCTTCTTGCTTATTACACGTTACAGCAATTATTCCATCTAGATATCTACCATGCAGAGTGTCCACCATCAATAATCAGGTCCGATGCAGTCATGAACGAGCTTGCCTCCGACATTAGAAAAACCGCAGCACCCCTAGATTAAAAACCTTAGTCCTCATCCTCACATAGCGAGATGCATTGGGAATAGCATACCTGAACTCTCTCGGTGAGCTCAACCTCTCAAGCATATTCTGTCCCGCCCAGTCCGTACGGCGTTCTGGGTACTTCACAAACAAATCTTCGACCATTGCGGTTACAATGTAACCGGGGCTCAACGAGTTTACACGGATGCCGTACTGACCCCATTCAGAGGCAAGGTTTTTAGCGAGTTGCTTTACGGCGGCTTTGGAGGCGTTGTAGGCGGGGCATATCAGACCCTAATTATGCTTGCAGTCAGGGACTAACTAGAAGGGAAGGGAATGGATTGAGCGCATAAACAAGGAGAGACCACTCACTCTGTTGGCAATGGTAGCACTCATGCTTGCCACCAAGCACATGCTACCACCGGTGCTGTACTGGATCATCATCTTGGCTACTGCCTGCGCAGTCATAAAAACGCCCGTAACATTGACATCCATCATCTTGCGTACATCCTCTGCTGTGTACTCAAGAGCCGGTGTCTCTTGCTGGATTCCAGCAGCTGCAAGAAGTCCGTGTATCCCTCCAGACTCGCGCGCGATGTTCTCGATGATGCTGTTGAGTTTCTGCGTTTGTCGGACATCTGCTTGATGGTAATGAATGGAGGTGCCAAGGGATCTTGCTCGTGAGGAGACGCGGGAAAAGTCATCGGAGGGGGTTGGGAGAACGTCAAGAGCATGTACTGGAATAGAAGTCAGCCGTGATGGTGACATGAAGCTGGTTGTCGGCGCGTCGGGAATGAAAACCTGTGGCGCCGGCTTCGAGAAGCGCTTCCGCTTGAGTCAGTCCTAGGCCGCGTGCGCCGCCGGATACGATGATTGTTTTGCCCTTCAAAGTGAACTCGGGCAAGCATTCAGTTGTTGAGGAGGTAGGCGATGTATCGTGTTGAGACTGCATGCTGGCTGTGGTTTTTGTGCTGACAAGCGGAGATGAGGTGGCTTCGGACAGTGGCGTAATGTGGATTCGAGATGTCAAGCTTTTGACCACATCCAGGGAGTTTATACGCACAACATAAGCCCCCCTCTTTCCCACGCTATGGAGACTTCTGACCGCCAAAATACTAGCAAACTAGATGGACAAAGATGACCTACCCCACGGCCCTATGCACGTGGAGCATCTTCATTCGCACATAAGGACTTGCAAGGCAACCACCAGTTAGACGCGGTCGTGGTGGGTGTCTCAATATAATTTCCCGGCGGTATTAAGGTTTCTCAAACTATAACTATCTCATCCTTCCTCGGGTTGCACTACCGAGCTACCCCGCGGTTGTGGGGGCTCAATAACCCCGCAGTTCAATGTCTGCTAGAGCGTGGTTGGTTTTCCTAGTTGAGACGGTCGTTTTGTCATGCCCCGTGCGAGAAGTATAGGGTTTTACCTTTCCGGCGTCTTGAGAGTCGGTGAATAGGCTGTTTCAGACCGTAGCATAAGTAAATACTCTGTCGATGTGAATGTGGATGGTGTTTGAACTTACTATTCACATTGAAACTCGCTGATAGATACTAAGATGTGGAGGGAATGGTGGTTCTCATAGATGACGACGGTATATGTATTTGTGCACCTTTGCTGTTTCAAGTCTTCTGAATGGTAAAACGTTTTAGGGAATTCGTCTCTAGAAGATTTTTGTCTGGCCTAACGCAATAGTAGCAGCTATGTCTGGTATTAGTCACAGGGATATTGTTTCTCAATGGAGTTACTAAGACCTTCCGTGCAGGTGACTAGTGTTACAATTTCCAAAGTGTTTCTGTAAACGCTTAACAGGATTTCTCCGATAGCATGCAGATAAGCTACCCGCTCACTTGACGCCTTGAAGTTAATACCAACGTTTCCATACCACTTTGACGATAGTACAGCTTAGTTGATTTTAGCAAAAGGCTAGTGCGATCGGACGTGGTGTCCATCTGGAACTCATCGAAAATGACCTCTCGAAACGAAGGTCCCTAATGTGGCTAACGTAGCATGCCAAGTTCCACGGTTAAGAAAACCTTTGCAACACCAGATTCAGCCCTTTATCCCCGTAGCTTGAAGTCCATTCGCTAGCAGGCAACTAGGTTTGAGCCTCGCAATCTCGAATAACCGGTCCCAAAACAGCGCGCCCTCTCTGTGGTATTGTCTCGTGATGAATAGGGCTCATACGGCACCACAGATCCCATTCTCTGGACCTCGGATGTTATCACGGGAGGTCACTCGTGCGCATCAAGCGGCCACCAGCCGCCGCTCAATCTATTGTGTCGCAAGTCGGTAAAATACCCTATGAAAACGCTCTTGGTACGTATAAGTCAGTTGGTGTCGATTCAGGTGAAGCAGGAGACTCTAAATATCTGTATGACTTAGAAATATTTGTAGCTATTTAGTCCGACCTAGGCCACATTCTCCTGCAGGTCTACCTTGGGGCAGCTTAATCTGACTGCTTGGGAACACAGTTCAATTTAAAGATAGAGTACTTAAGTAGCCAATATCACTTCATAAACAATCCATGCACACCCTCAGTGGCTCCCCACCTTTTTACTACCCGATCAATCTTTAATATATAGCTTAAGGCATCTCTTGCAATATACATCACGCAATCGAATGAGAATCTCTAGGACAAATGCTAGCTTTACGTGGACGAAGTACAGTTATCAGGAAATCTTAGACTATCATACAACATATTGAAGATTGAGCTTGCCCAGGCAACAGCGACACCGTCATTGGCCACAAACCAACCACAGAAACTGCTGTAATACCTCGTCTTAGACCCCAAACTACCCAGCAGTTTTTTGCGGCCGCGGCTGGCTTTCGACGACCACATAGGACCCACGTCGATGCGAGCTCGGAACACCTGGCAAGCCATGGAGTCCTGCTTTGCAGAACTGTACCTTCCAATCAAATGGTAAGACGGACATTGACGAGGCGCTGGCGGAAGGACACTCCATGCTAGGGATGGTGGGAAGGGCCTATTTGAGTGGGACATCGTTACGATTGTAGTGGATGGCTATGATTGGAGGTATCGACCCCGGCAGTTGGATCGATCGATAATATGATCTAGCTTTGCCTACGTTGCCGGTGTTGCGCTCGCAATTCGGCTCACCGGGTTACACGAGATAGGGGGAGTGGTCGGCTAGCTTACGAGGTTGGCGCCAATAAGAAATCATATCTGTCCTCTCATACTTTCTCACCCTTTAACCCCTAAATTTTGAGGAAAAAATTTCGAAAAACCCATGGAGTTTGATCCGCCATTAGGTTTTCAAACATTGCTGTTGCAACTGTGCTGAAGACATTCTTTGGTACAAATAGTTAATTCCGCCTGGAAGCTGAACTTTCCATATTTTGCAGCACTGGCTGGGATCGAAGCTCTAAATACGATCAGCATGGGATATATCCAGGAAATCCGCGTTAAATATTGTCCCGTGAATTTGGATCGGAGAAAGCAGTTTGCCACGAGATATTATTCTACAGGTCCAATCCTAGTTAGAACCAAACGAACAATTTTTTAGCATCCACTTGGGGCGAATGGTCTGTTAAAGCAGATATTGTGGAGCTAGGTCGAAGTTCCTTGTGTAGATTCTGTCTGCAAGTGACCGATAGAATGGTACATCTTCACTTCGACCCAATCTTAACAATAAGAAGCGGCTTGGTGGAAAACTACGGCGTTGAACAATTCCTCTCACTCCTTGATTTAACTAGCCAGAAGACAGGCTGCCCCAGGCTCAACGTACCCTTAGCTGTTTGATAGATTACAGCAGCATGCGTCGAAAAATTTATGTACTCGGATGAAGGTAGAAGGCGCTTTCCGCGCCATTTACTCCGGACTCCACTTAGAGGGTATCAGGTTTCAGTCGCGAGACGTGTATTGAGTGTGACAAGTTTCCCTGGTCAGGGCCCGACATAGTATTCATGTATGTCCAGAACATCTATGCCATATCACAGGCCTCATGCATGACCTCATGGGTATCAAATTGTCTGCAATGATGCATGTCTGTTCCCCGGCATATACGATGTTATCCAATTAGGATTCCATCGCTTGTGATCCCCTAGGGAGTGTTGTATCGAATAAGGTAATGGGTTGCTATCATTTACGAGCTATTTCATGCCGACTTTTTTGGTAGCGGAAGTGTAAGCCAAGATCTAAACTTCCATATTCCCGCTATCGAAATCACTGACTAATCTAAGTAGTATTGGTAAGTGGTAGTTGATCATACATATGGACATGTCACCGCCAAAGCAATACTGTGCAATGGGATGGCCGAAAAAGCACTAACAAGCGCGGGTTCATATATGTGGTTTCCATTGACAAGTGTTCTACACTGAGCATACAGCTCCCAACTGACGATGGGCATAGGAATCATACTGGGACGGAGGTTCAATGATGAGATTTCCCATCCAGCCGATCAGCAAAAGTGCTGCGAGAACTATCAGGCCGAACTGTAAGTCCCAGATGCGGAACCATCTCGCATTGCTGATAACTTGTTTACAAATGGCAGATACAGCTTGATAAGTTTATTGGGTATGTGATCATTCCTGCTTAAAAAGAATATCAGTAAAAGTAACTCAGTACTTAATAGCCCTGCAAGACCATCGCCACCCTCAATCTGCACAAATCGACGATGAAACTGTTTCCTCGGTTTCTTAAGTACTCCTATGCCAAAACCCTAACCCTACCCAACTGCATGCAAATATTGAAATGGCACCTCAAACTCCTGCAAATCCAGTTCAAATAGAGTGGAAGCAGGCCCAAATTGGTGAAAACATAGCATAGAAATGCATTGTGTTGTCAATTGCGCTGTGGGATTGCTGTTGGTTGTTGCAGAGCAGAGTTCAAGCGGATTGGTGGCGCGTCAGAACTTTTTGTTTCAGATAACCGGTAAAATGCTTTCTAGATCTGTTTTATAGCTTCAATATAAGCTCTTACTAATGTTGGCAGGACAAAAGATGAGATCCGATGGGTTTCGAATTGTGATAATTTCATACGTCTGATCGTGACTAAAGGTATTTGTTGCCCTCCACGTTTAAATGAGAATGTGGTCAGGTTCGTAAGCAGTCGTGCTGGTCAATCTTGAGGCCGGTAGGTGGGCACTCAGAAGTCGGTGAAAATCGATATAACCTCGTCGAAAGTTGTTGTCCAAGGGGTACGGAATGTGGTGAGAAGAGATGAAGTAGGCTTCAGGGTATCAACAAGATAGCAACGAGGGTAATTTCATTATTCTGCATTTTTAGGGCGATATCGCGATGTAGTTTATTTCTTCTTATTTGTTTAGGAGTAGTGTTGGGGAAAATTGACAAAAGTAATGAGTACTCATTGCCAAACAATGACTTGAGACATTAGTTTTAACATGACTAGTTATTAACTTTACCATTAAACTATATCACAACGCGTATTTCCCGAGCACATGTCCGCGATAGAAAGTCTCGAACAGGGATAAAATTATGCGGCTGCAATGGAGTACAGATCGGGCAACACACCAAATTTTGATCGTTTATAATTATTTCAACTGCTAGCTAATAGAAATAGGCCTAGGAACTGTAGAAAGAGCGGATAGCCATGCCAACAAGGAGAGACAGATCTAACCACTTCACCGCATGAGTTTCAAGTGCGCCATTGTTAAGTGGTATATAGTCAAATATTCGATACGCCGTGTGTTGCTCGGGGCTGATGCTTATATTGCCCGCGTAACAAATGCACCCTCCTCGGCAAGTATTGAAATAACGTAGTCTACCTCCGTTAGTACTTCAACTCTCTTTTGCAGACGACGAACTTGAGGTAGCTATTTATTAATACCGAGTTCAAGGACCATAGAGTTATATAGTTTATGTTCCGTCCTATGGGCGAACCCTCCAGTTTGCGAATTGGAGAGGAATGTTTGCGGTATTTCTGACCAATTTGTGAATTGGAACCAACTGACAAACTGATGAACTTTCATGCTTCGTAAAGTTTTCAACACCAAGAAACACAATACCCGTAGAATAGTATGTTCTGACCCCGCCATTTCGTAGCTTGTCCCCTTTAATCACAACTAGTTTCAGTGAAACCTTGAGATGGGAGATGGTACCTAGGTAGATGGTGAAGTATGTTAATGGTAGAGTGACTGTATCTGTTATCGAGGAAAGTACGCTAACTGTTAGGAGGGAGGGTACTATCCCCTGGATCGTAACGGTTCCCGGCCCATACGGGCAGCCCGCGCAACCACCTCGCCACACGTCCAAAAATGGCCATCAGAGGCTGTCCTTTTTATCAAGTCTTCTTTAGTAGCAAATAAAGTGAATTGTAAATTATATGTGATGTGACTTTGTAAGTCTTACTGCCCCACCAAAATTCGCTCTCTGAACTGGCAATCCACCCCATGTCTATGCACCACTACCCACCTTTCTCCTTTACAGGTGATTGAATTCCACAGAATGATGCCTTTCATTATTGAGACACCACAGTTACTTGCATTTTGAACATGCTTAGCAAAGTTTGGGTGGAGATTTGGTATTTCTGGCTGGGCTTTCCTGCTGGCAAAGCCACCATCTCAGCTACTTTCCCTTCTCAAGGTGTACTGAAAATTGCCCCAAACACCAGCTCTGGCTGAGGGGTAAAGATATGCCCTCTTTGATGTTTGACAAAGTGGGTTTTAGCCTTGTTCACTATGAGAGCTGTGCGATGGGTATTGGTATCCCCCCTCTGAGCCTCAACTCTCAGGCACATTGCAGATGGAATTCCTTGTGTATAATGATATTGGGACTTCAGAGCATGTCCTTAGCACTAAGCTTGAAGGATATTTTAGGGTGTTATGGGCAGAGTTGTCCATCTGGGCTGCACAGTGACATTTTCGAGTTTTTGGGGAGCTGATCTTGAGACAACCCTCCCAACAAAAACTGCCCTTTTTGTCGGCACCCCATTCCTGTACAGTCCTTAATTTTTGCCAAAATGCTCTCAAGACATAAGAAAGTAAGTTTATAATGCTCCCAGGCCACCCCCAGAGTTGTGGTTGCATCACTAAATATTTGCAGGTGGGGGGGGGAGTCGGTTGCCATGCCCAAACGGGCCGGGAATGCTAAAGACTTGTCGACCACTATCCATACGTTTTGTATCTCTCCCCTTCTCTGTGCTTCCTTTTGTAGAAATTTAAATGGCACCTTTCTGCGGGATGTTCAGAACTTATATGTGTGTGCCTTTCTGTTGGCAAGCCGGATCGCAGAATTTCCTCTTTCTAAGACGGAGGAGATATTGCACTATTTAACACACCTCTTAAGGAGCCGGTCCCGGTACTAAGATGAGTCGTTAATGCTTGAACTGAAATAGATGACGTTTATTATCCTCAAAAAAGCAAAAACCAAGCGCAAACCGACAGTAGATTCGCTAGCTAGATTAACACTCGAGCACCTATCCCATCTCCATATTCATGCATCCTCCCTACCATATCACCAGCATCCCCCATCCTACCTTTGCCTCATCTCACACTCGGGATGTCCGGGATTCTCACTACAAAACCTCTCACGATCATCATCCTGTCCCGGGTTCGCATGTTCATACTCCAGCATCTTCATAATCCTATAAAACCCCGCGGCAAGCATTGCGCCTATCCCGGGTCCTACCCAGTATATCCAGTGCGTATTATGGAACTCTCGCTTCACCACGCAAGGCCCAAAGCTCCGTGTCGGATTTGCAGACCCGCCGGTGAAGTATACTCCCACCAACTCGATCACGAAGAAGACCAGTCCGATTCCGATTGGTGCCAGGAAGGTCGCACGGTGTTTTTCCGCCGCGAGCATGAAGATGGTGAAAATTAGCTCCGCGGTGAGAAACATTTCGATGAAGACACCTTGTGCACGTGAGGTCCCGCCGCCGAGGGTTGTGGTCACGTCTAGAGGTACTGGAAGAAGGGCGTCAACGATGGCGGCGGCGGTTATCCCGCCGAGCATTTGCGCGGTGAAGAGGGTTATTGCGCTGCTCCGGTGCTCTTGTCAGCACGGTGGGAAGAGGGAGGGGGTGGGGAGGGACTTCATGGCGCTGAGGTTCCCGACGAGGTAGAATGCGAATGTCACCTATGTTTTCCCTATAAGCCTACATCCTTAACACTCAACAACCGCGAAGGGGAAGACAGACAGCGGGATTAAACAACCCCCCCGAGACGCGGAAAAATATCCACACGTTCACTGCGAGCGAGAACCCGAAGCATAGTGCGATGTACAGCAAGATTATTGGGTCGGTGCCACGGAGGTTTGAGGGGGGGTGGTTGTCGCCTGGTTCGGAGTACGGCACGTGCGCGACCATGGTCCCGGCGAAGGCGAAGAACAGGTACATTGTTGTGCCTACCCTGCGTCAGCTTGGGGGTGACTCGGTCCTGGAGGGAAGGGGGGACCGGTGTATTCTCCGAGCTTTTGTCGAAGGCTGCTGTTAACCTGTAGCCGATATCGTTGGCGACGGTGTACATACCCATGCCACGAAATCTACCTCCATCAGCGCGATTCTTAGAACTGTGGGAGGGGAGTACGGTTCTTAGTATCTGGCCCCATCCGCTCGCGGAACGGCAGGCCGCGGTGTCGGAAAGTGGACGGCTTGAACCACCATTGCTTTGGAGGGGCGGCGGCGGTGTTGGTCGGTAAGCAGCCGTCTTGTGAGCTTACGTCCATGGTGCTTGATAAGGTGGTGGGTGTGAATTGCAGGATTAGGGGTGTTGATTTATACAAGTATACAAGCTGGTAATGACGATGCTCCGCGGTAGCGGTACGTCATAAAGTATATTTATTAGGGTGTCATTATGACAGCTGAGCCGTGGTTACTCTACTTTACTTTAGCGCCTGGCGACTTGTTCCATAAGACGTTCTCGTGGGTCACTGGTGGTAGAGGGATTGTTGAGCTTCGAGAGAGTGGAGTGGTAGGGATCATAGGCTAGAAGCCGTATGCGATATTACATTACATTACCAGGAAACCTTTTGCAAAGCCTGAGGTTAATCAGATGTGGGTTTTCATCTCCATAGCAGAGGCAGCTTTTCATTCAATATCTGCTAGTCCCCGTTCATCCACGCGTGGCTGAGACTCCCGGTCACCCACTGCAGTACTAACGCTGCAGTGACGTAGGACAGCAAGTTGCGGAACTTCACGTGTTATGTGAGAGAAGAGATTAGATGGATTGATTATGTATTCCACTATCCGATGTTGAAATACTGATTGCTAGAAGCTTATATTTTAAGTACAGGTACACTCGTGTTCTTATATATACGGTATTCGGAGCATGTCTTGTACGCATGCATGTGCACTCAGCTGGCATCTCCAGCTGAGTCTGGCATCTCCAGCTGAGCCCGGAATGACCATCATCTTAGAGAGATTATGCATCAGCCCA
>Ga0307512_10000656_pt1 | contig 51026 bp, 55 predicted proteins | sample 14_EM_MG_FD_200267 | JGI IMG/M metagenome (GOLD analysis project Ga0307512, IMG submission 200267) | Populus trichocarpa ectomycorrhiza microbial communities from riparian zone in the Pacific Northwest, United States - 14_EM | ecosystem: Host-associated > Plants > Roots > Unclassified | place...
CTTTTGACCTTGGACCACTTGCACTTTCTCTCCACCTCCACCTCCACCTCCATCTCACTGATGCTATTGATATCCAGTCAGCAACCAAAGCCCCCGACCGCTCTGTTGTGGCTGCTGTTCAGGTGGTCATTGCTGATGCATCCCCCATCTTTTCTGACAACATCACCAGTACCTTTGACAGGATGCTTTATGAATCCAGCAAGCATAAGGACTTGACTGATCTTGTGCAGCGTGCATGGCTTTGTGGTTATCTTGGTCAATATGACTTTGGGACCATCAAAGATATGTTTGCCAATTCCCCTCAAGTTGATACAAAGAAATTCTCAGTTGATGTAAGACATGTCCTTCATCTGATTGATTAAATGGTGCAGCTGACAACACTACTTGAAAGGAACTGAATGTTCTGCAGAAAATGGCATATGATATGCTGAGACAAGATAACATGAAACCTCAATCTGTCACCCATGAGATCAAAACAAGGTGGGACCCAAAGAAAGAAAAGATGGTTGCTGTATCCCAGAGATATGCAAATAGGGTTACTGCAAATGCCTCAGTAAGTACTGAACCACTTATTTAGATATTTTTCCCTTATCTTTCCTTTTTAGAAGGTCAAGGTCACCATGGCCCACAGCTCCTCTGCCTCTTATTCCCTTTCTGGTGCTGCTGCTCAAGTTAAGGGCAGGTCTGCCCTTATAGCAGTGGAACACAACTTGGAGGGTAAAGAAATAACATCTATGACCTCTTTTGGAAAAGAGGCTCCCACTAGGGCAGAGGCTGAAAGAAGCCAGGCCATTTTGTCTATGCTACAAGGCAATCTACCCCTTTTTGACAGTCACTGGATGAGGGCTCTCTGGTTTCCTTCTCAGCCTGTCAATTGGCCAGACTCTTTCTCTCCTCCCCCTAACCCTCCTACCATAGAAATTCAGGAGCACCCAGATGCACCCCTGAATGACTCCCAGCACACAGCCATCACTCAAATGCTTTCACAATCCTCTGATTCTCATCTAACCCTTGTTCAAGGCCCCCCTGGCACTGGCAAGACCACTGTCATTGCAACCTATGTACTTTCAGCTATCCAAGCTGGTCAAAGGGGTATCTGGCTAATGGCTCAGTCTAATGTTGCTGTGAAGAACATTGCTGAGAAGCTAGTCAAGCTTGGATTCATTAATTTCAGACTGCTGGTCTCAAAGACTTTCCATTATGACTGGTGAGTACTTGATTTTGATAAGATGTCATTTATCTTAATAATGTTTGTAAGGCATGAACACCTCTATGAACAGATTGTGAAAAATATGATTGTTTCAGATAGGCTACCCAAGACAGGTGGCCTGAAAAAGGCACTTGGTGACTCTCAGGTCATTTTGTGCACCCTTAGTATGATATCCTACCCAAGGCTACAAGACACTGGATTTGTTAATGCTGTCCCTGTCATCAATGTCATCATTGATGAGGCAAGTCAAATTGAGGTGGGACAGTATGTCCCACTTATCAAGACATTTGGCAACACTCTCCGGAAGCTGTGCTTCGTCGGAGATGATAAGCAATGTGAGTCTTTGTTATCACGTCTCGGACCAGAACTCAACATTCAGTAGTACCACCCCATGGCCAAGACGACCTTGGCAACCTCCAATCCATCTTTGAACTCGATCACTTGAGGGAGTCTCTCACGTTTTTGGACACTCAATGTGTGTATCGGTTCTCAATGCCTGCGCGCGGTGTGCAACTTGCTAATCTAGCTCTCGAGATCGCATGCCGCCCCAACTCGGGGATTTCATATCCGAGCACGTCTACGACGATAAACTCAAGTCAAACCCAAGCCATGTCGTCCCTTCGAGTGTCGTCGCCTGCCGTTTTGTTGATGTGGAAGGCTTGGAGCAGTTGGATGCGGACGGAAAGAGTTCATTTGTGAGTCGCGGCGCTCGTTATGGAAGTTTATCGATACAACACAAGCACTAAAACCACCGTCTTGATGCCGCCTACAGAACAAGAAAGAGGTCGAAGCGATCGTGCTTCTTGCTCAGTACCTCCAAGACGAAGGCAAATCCTACCGGATAATCACCCCATATGATGCACAACGCAGCAAGATTGAGCATGCACTCCAGGAAGAAGAGCTCAACTGGCACGACAAGTGCTTCAATGTCGATTCCTTCCAAGGTCGGTGTCTTGCCCCCAACGCGCCTCGGGTCCCAATCGCTCACAACTAACGCGTCGGAAACAGGTAACGAAGACCACGTCATCATCATCTCCGTGGTCCGCTCCAAAGGGCTTGGCTTCTTGACCAACACGCGCCGAACCAATGTCATGCTCACGCGTTGCCAGCGTGGCATGTACATTGTGTCGAGCCGGGCCTTCCTCGAAGGCAAAGGGGCCAACTCCCTGGTCGGGACGATGGCCGCGGAGCTGGGGAAACGGCCCGGTGCATGGCTCACTTACAAGGATCTTGAGGATGGCAAGTTTGAGTAAACAAGATGGCACAGGTTGTCGGATGGTTGAGGTGGGCAGGGGAAAGCGAAATCAATGCGCGCGGATGAGAGCGCGTGAGTAACTTACTGTGAAGTTACTTTTTTTTTTTTTTGTCTTCTATTTTGTTTCTGTCTTGTGAAAATGAGTTGTGATTGAAATGGAATAACGACTTCACAAACGCGCGACCGCGGGAGTATCTCTATGTATCGGCTCTGGCGAACAAACCTGCCTCATTTCGCGGAGCGCGCTCGTAATCGCGCGTTGGAACGTGGACGTAGATGTCTCTGCGCATGAGAACTTGGATTCGATGCCGAACTTGATGAGGTTGGGCCCAGAGAGGTCTGCGAAATCGTTAAGTGGGTGCCCTAGCACGGTTGAGAGAGGGGGGACGACGTACAGTTGATACCGTACCCGTCGTGGTAGGGCGCGCCAAATCTATATTCCGAAAAACCCTCAGTTATTTGCTCCTGTGCAGAAGAGGTGGGCGACGCACCCAGTCCCGCGGAATAGTTCCCCCGCGCTGAGAGCGCTCGTGCTCAGCTTCCACTCCTGGCTCCTATCGAACACAGGATCGTCAAACAACGCAGCTTTCTCGCCAGCTTCGGGACGCATCATGAGCCGTAGACCCAGTAAGTGTCGATCGATCCCCCGGCCGGTCGCCGCCTCGCGCGAAAGGGAGGTGTGTGTCTGAATGGCCCTCCGAAGGAGCGCGTGTCGGGTCGCCGCCTTGATTAAGTTTTATCAGAACAAGCGGAGGGACACGAAGAATGGGACGACATACGGTAGTGGACTTGTCCGTCATCGACAAGACCCATGCACGGCTGTCCTCGGTCAGAGTACGTATCGTCTCGGTGCGAGCCTTGTCGAAGGAACGCGTGAGGGCGGTCTCGTACGTCGCCGTGAGGTTCCCTCGTGTCTTGTACCAAGCCAATTGAAGCGCCATCTGTACGTACGCGTCCGGGGCCAAGCCGGCTAAATTCGTCCAAACCAGGTCAGCATCTGATAAAGGATAGGCGGTGGAATTCAGATGACGTACCAATGGACTTGATCCAGTCTGCGCCGTAATCTGAAAACCAGAGAACGCTATCGTCCGAGTCGGCTATGAGGCGTTCTGCGCGAGACTCGGCGGCGACACATTCCGCCTTGATGCGGGCATCCGTGACCCAGTCCAACCTCTCCCACCCCACCATATCAAGATCACGCTCAGAAAAGAATGGAGGAGGTTCCGGCGACGAGAACGATTCGGGAATGATGGACTGTGTGACGGCATAATCGGCAACGATGCTGGGCACGAGGGCGTCGCAAGGCGAATGTTCACCCATCGCCCCCGCGCGGGAGTTGGTCTCGACGATGATGGTGTAACCCTTATCGAACCACCGGTTCCGGGCATTGACCGAGGAACGAATGTTGTGAAGGTGGCAATCGATTTCCGCAGGCGAGTTGGTGGCTGGTGGGGAGCGTGAGGTGTGTGGGTGAAGTCCGAGGGTGTGAGAATCAAGACTGATGGCGAAGATCGACTGTTGGATGACTTCGAGGGTCTCCTGGTTTGTGGTGGAGAGGGAGAGGAGATGTTTGAGGTTCTAGATAGAATGAGCTCGCCGCACAGATTCCAGTGAGAGAACGAAACGAAAGGCACCTCAGTCCAGCGATCCCGGTGGTCTGCACTCAGCATGCCAACAGGAACGGCCTCCTCGCCAGCTTGTATGCGCCGTGTTGCATCTTGGACTACGCTTCTCAAGTACTGCTCGATGGTATCGACAGAAAGCAATTGTCGATTCTCATCGTAAGCTTCAATCGCGTAGGTCCAATCGTTGACCATGACAAGAATTTTTCGAGAATTAGGTACATGGGGTGGGGGTTGAGGGCTCAGAGAATCGCAATGGGGTTGAGGAATGCGACAAGTATTGAAAAAATTTGCAACGGTCTCTTGAAACCATAATCCTGCACGAAAATCCCATAAGATGACAAGGTCGGCGCCTGCATATCAAAACACGACTCACCCGTGCGAGTAGTATTAGGGTAAATATCTTGTCTACAGCCGAACAATGATTAGGTTTTGACAATAGTACGCGGTCGCCCCCTTGCTCACCGCGCCAGATTGTCCTTGAATTCTAGATGTCTATACGTAAGCCACGCAGCACGTCTGACTTGCCAAGGCGTTATCTGTGCAAGCTTCGAAGAGGCAGGTTCGCGTAGAACGCGTTCGGGGATGCGGTCATCGTTGAAGAACGCGAGCCACCAATTCGAATGAATCAGTAGCGGCAGGCGCCATTCGTGGTACGCCTTTTTCGGCCATATGTTATCGTCGAGCCAGTTGCGGGGAGAGGACCTGTCGAGAGCTTTTCCGATGCGCGTCAGCGATGAAAGGGAAACGGGGCAAATTTTTCTCGTAAACTTGCCATGCAGACGTTCTTGACACGTCGCGCCGAGACCTCTCTCAAACTCGTCGGCCCATCGCTGCCTTTCCTGCAGCGCAGACTGCCATGGGATTCCTCCGCGTGCCTCGTCCTCCTGGAGCAGGGGGACCAAGGACCGCAGATACTTGGACAATGTCTTGTGGAGGTCAGGCACGGGAAGACGGGGTAAGGTTGGAGGTCGGCTCGAGGATGCGCTGAAGGTCCTGGCCCTGCGCGACGGACCAGACGAGGCCATGTAGAGATTGACAGAAGGAGTGTGTGTCTTTACCGTAGACATGATGACATGATGAGAGCAAGTCGCTCGGCGAGCCTGCATAGGATCAATGATGAAATGTCTTCGGCCGACTGACGGGAGAAAAGCTTATGCCACGCCACGGACTTAGACGCCGTGGTCGGTTTCGATTCCGTCACTCTGTCGCGTCTCATCTCATCTCATTTCGTTCCACGTTCGACGGACGCGTCGGGGCCAATTCCAATTCCACCCGTGGCCCCCAGTGGCCCCCACACACGCACGCGTGAGCCGATGCAACCTCCACCGCAGCTCGTACAATGGCTTAGACAGAACTATCCCAAACCCTCCGTGGATGAGGTACGAGTACTGGGTGTCGACGTCTTGTGGGCACGCGCGTTGACGACACTCTCATTCAACCCCGGCAGCACTGGCTTTCGCAATGCTACGCCTGGGTGATCGAGGAGCACAATTTGAACCCTGCCACCGATATGGGCCAGATAAGGGAGCAAGTCGAGTCTCAGCTCCTCATGTCGGACCTTACAGATTCGATGGTTCATGGAACCGGACTCCCGCATGGCCTCGCCGGCCTCCAAAAGGGCTCATTGTCGGGGCCACCTGTCCTCGTGCAAATCTTGGCCTTGGCGGAGATAGGTCACAGCGCTTTCAACCTCATGAACGTCCGCCAGACAAAAATCGACCGCGCTGATCTCTCAGGCCTCGCCCGTGGCGACAACGAGGACGAGGCGGACGAAGGGCCGATTCCCAACTACCCACGCTCAATGCTCCAGTTTGAGCTCAGTGACGGGGCAATAACATTGAAGGCGATCGAGTACAGAAAAATCCCTCAGCTCGATCTCGAAAACACTCCCCTCGGATTCAAGGTTTGCCCTTCCTGGACCCCGGAGGCAGCCTGTTGAAAGCCTTAGCCACAAAATTTCTAGATCCAACTGAAGAATGTGTCCATCAGACACGGCATCGCCTTCCTCGAGCCTAGGAATATAGTTCTCAAGGGCTACAGCGTGGAAGACCTCGACGTGAATCGCGACAGAAACTTTCTGAGAGGACTACGATTGCGCCTGGAGTAAGTTTCCACGGGACGACTGGTGTTCCGAATGCTGACCGTCGTCCCAGCCCACACGCTCAGCAAGACCCGGAAGCCGACGGCACGGGTGAAGGCGAAGGTCGTGGGGTTCAGGTCCCTCCCGCTCCCGCTCCTGCGCCAGCAGTTCGCAATGCACCCCCACCCATGCCCACAACAGTGCCGGACGCACGACGAACGGCACAAACTCGTGTTGACGCAACAGCCCGTCCAGGTGCACCGCCAATTCCAGGTCCATCCAATGGTGCTATTCAACCTCCTCCTCCCCCTTCCGCCGCCAACAACCAGCTCCCTCAACCCCGACCGCTGACGCGACATGGGCGGCAGCCTGGTCCCTCGGCGCCGTCCACTTACCGTACTGCGCCGGCCACCTCGCCACACTTTTCGACACCCGGCACGACCATGGTCGACCCGATGATGAGGCTGTCGCCAACACGGGCTGCCACAGAGCCGCTGGAGGACGAACCCCCGGAGCCCGGCTCAGACTGGTACTTTGGACACGACGACATTGACGCGTCATTTATCTCACGTGCCGCCAGCGAGCTCGAACGGACAGAGGCCCACTTGTCCCAGTCTTCGAATTCGCAACAGTCTCTCCCTCAGCCGCAGCAGTCGCAGAGGGAGGTCATCTTTGTTGACGACGAGAACGACGACAAGGAGAACACCTCGACAGGGTCCGGAGTTGTGAGGCGAACGCTACGACGGCGACTTCAAATCAGTGGATCCGTAGTCGACCTTTCCGCCGAGATCGTCGAAGGCTCACGCATACAACGCCCTATCGACAATGACGATGTCATTAGTATCGGGTCAAATGATTGACGATTGACTATTCTATATATGCTTTACACCACTGCTGTTATAATTTAAATACCACGTCATTCGACCCTCTTCACTGGAGAGAACATAGGATAGTATTCTTCCAAAACTGGTCTGCTCTCATGGAACGGCACGAACAAAGGGCCGTGTTAGCGTAAGGCCACGAGGCACTGATGTGGCCTATATGCCGCTTTTCAAACCGTATTCGGTGGTCAAGCGAGAGGGGGAGGACACAAGCAGCGCGGCAGAAGTACCTCAAAGGGAAAACCCTCCCAGTATTCTTGAAGTAACATGCATTTATGCGTCCCACAAACTGCCGGACGTGAGGGCGCGGCATCTAATCATTAGTTACCAGGGTGTGATATGGACAAGTACAGACTCTGCGCAGAAGCCGGAATGGGAAGTAAGACTTCAGCCAAGAACATCCCCCTTCTGCTTTTTCTTCTTTTTCGATGTGTTGGCGAAGCTGCGCCAGCTGTCCACGCGCTGTTCGCGGTTGTCTATGGAGCAGGTATGAGGATCAAGCAGGGTAATAATCGTACGGGAGGGAAGGACGTTACCTTCCCACCTGGCATCCTCTTCGGCCTTGCGCTTCCTTTCCGTCACTTCCTCTTCCTTCTTGCGTGCTTCGAAGCCTTCATTGGCGAGGTTCATCTTGATGGCTCTACGATCAAGCGTTCGAAAACGGTCATAATGTCGCGACGGCAATAGACGCACCTTCGCCTCCGCAATTCCTCTTCAATCAGTATGTCCTTCGACTTTTGCCGGAGCTGTGTCTTGAAAGGTGGTGTGAGACCCTTGAGCTTCGGGTGGTCGTCTGGCGTCGAAGTTGGCAGGGACAATCCCTTGAGTAGAGTCGAACGAGCTTCATTGATCGCGGCATCAAGATCCTCGCGCTTCGCGGTATCTCCGAGTTCGCCCTCGGCCTTCAACGTGGAGATATATTAGACACTTTTCGGGTTACAGAATGGGAAAAGATGGGCCCACCTTCTTTAGCACGTCGAACGCCTCAGGGGATCGGGGATGTGGGCACTTGTCAGGATGGATGACTAGTCGTTAAGAACGTACAGAAAGTCGCGCATCAGCGAACACAGTTCTACGTTTTTTGTCGATAAAGGCAGCTCACAGAGAGAGATCTGCCGGTACTTCCTCTTGATATCATCGGCCGTAGCAGACGTTTCTAGGTCTAAAATGTCATACGGACTACAAATAAGGCGGTAGGATGTAAGCACTCTAGACGGAGCATATCAACGAGAAGAAAGAAAGACGGACTTGAGCTTGAAGGCATTGAGGATACGGTCGACCTCTAGCTCTCGCTGAATGGCCGATGCTTCACGGTTCAGAAGGCGTTCTATATCGGTATTTGAAAGAGCTGGAGTAGGTGTCGAAGACTTTGCGGGAGTGTTGGGAGTAGAAGGACCTTTGGACATTGGTTAAGACTTTGAGCTGAGTTGGCAACTTGGTGGTCGAACGAGATATTTGACCTAGTCACGGTCCGATGACGCCCGCTTCCTCTTTCTGGCCATACCATGGCCGCCCCACAGACTTTGACACGGTCACTCCACACACGAGTTTGTCTCAACAGTGCTCGTGCTGGTCTCTCGAGATTTGCTCCGGCTTCCTATCTGAATCCATGTCGGCTCCACCCGCCGCTGGACACATTACCTCGTCCGTTCTGGACGAACAGTGCGGTTTCATGTAGGACTTTATCCACGCACGCGCAACCCCCACCAAAGTCTCACCGCGCACGCGTCGTCTCTGCCCGCGAGCTATACGCTCAACGCAACCGGAGTTTATTCATGTATACCTCAGCCGTAGTGCGTGCGTCGTCCTTTCCTCCGCCCGCACGCGCCCGTTCCGCAGAACCCCACACGTTCTGAACTGGCACGTGGCATCGCACTAGATCATCCTCGCCGTCGGCGCATCCTACGCCGCCGTACCACTCTATCGCATGTTCTGCGCCGCGACCGGTTTCGCTGGCACCCCCGTCGTCGGCACGGGCCGTTTTGAGGCCGAGCGTCTCGTCCCGATCGAGGGCGCCAAGCGCATCAAGGTGCACTTCAACGCTGACAGGAGCGGGCAGCTTCCCTGGACGTTTACGCCCCAGCAAAAGTACGTGACCGTGTTGCCGGGCGAGACAAGTCTCGCGTTTTACAAGGCGAAGAATAACTCTGATCACGACGTGATCGGTATCGCGACGTACAACGTCACACCAGATCGAGTGAGCAGACTATCTATCTAAGAACTTGGATCAGAAAAAGGCAGAGGAAAGTGACGGTCGTGTTGTTGTTGCTTATCGTAGATCGCGCCGTATTTTGCCAAGGTCGAATGCTTCTGTTTTGAAGAACAGAAGTTGTTGGCTGGGGAAGAGGTCGACATGCCCCTGCTGTTCTTCATCGACAAAGACGTGTTGGACGACCCGGCGTGTCGAAATCTGGATGACGTTGTGCTGTCGTACACGTTCTTCAAGTGCGTTTTTCGTTTTTCGTTCTCTCTCATCGTTAGGTGCTCATATCGAGGCCTTCCAGGGCGAGACGGAATTCACAAGGCCAACTGGAACCTGATGCGCCCGAGGATGTAGTGCAGGCGTCGCAAGGCTGGGCAGACGTAAAATTTGCTTCAAAGTCATAAGCATAGATAGATGGGTTTAGTTGGCGTTGTCACAGTAAGGGTACAATGAATACCGGATCCTCTACAGCGCGAGCTTTCGTTTGCACAGCGTCACTGCACCCTTCCGTGTGTTACATGATTGGGAGCGGGATGCCTATTCAAGCAGCTCGCGCCGCCAAAACCTCGGAACATGGCAAATCACCCGTCTTGCTCCTGCTCTTCTTAGCTTGGTGACCCAGAAGTATGTCGCCGAGTCTCCGCCACTAGGAACTGCGAGGCTCATTGGAGCATGAACGTCGACTTTTGACGTGCCAGCACACACAAACTCCTGCAAGCTGTCATCGAGCACTCCCCGTCTACGGATAGCCCGACAATTTCTAGAGGAACTTGCGAAGTGTGAAATCGTGGCTGTGAAGAATTCCGGTTATGTCCCTTCTTATCTCACATAACAATCGATCTTGAATTTTTCTTTTTCGGTACAACTCGACGTGCTAGGCAGTGATCGCTCAGTCCGTCCGGATGACTGGGCAGCAATTGAGCATCGAGACCTCAAACAATGCGGTGGTGGTAACCTTGTACAGCTCGTTTGTATCAGTTCACAACTCGCAGCTCCTGCGAGCTACTACTTTACCTATATCGTCGTCGCCACTAAGGTAAAAAATCTCAACGTTGAAATCCAGGCCGTGATTGAAAATCTCCTTTTTTTCTTTGTACGAAGTCAGAAATCCTGGGTATAAAGATAGCCCTCGCTCTACTACTCTCAAGCTCCGGTCCATAGAGATCGAAGGATTGTTGCAGAGTTGTTGCAGTCGGCCACTGATCATCAGCGTCAAACTGCTTTGAGAGACATTGTACGTTGTTTCCGACTCCCGTGCACCATGGCTGTAGAGATGCGACCAAAAAACATTCTTCAGATCTTACTTTGAGACGGAGGTTGTTGAGGAAAATCAGTACTTACCCTAACGCGAAGTAAAGGAAGGGATAAGAAATATTTACGTCTGATAAGTGTTTATCCCAGTTTCCTCAATTAAGTTGGTGGTACTGCCAGTGACACTACTGTGACACTACATGGACTCGCAACGAGAATCATCATATCTGGTCACGACCGCACAAAAGGAAACGTCCCGCGGCCACGCTAAACACATCCTACGGCAAACTTTTGGTCGCAGTTCAATTTGTGCTAACGAATTAAATCCCAACGCTTTCTCATTTAGCGTCCCAATCCGAGACTTGGGCATGCACCACTCACCTATCCTATCGATCCTCATATCACAGTCCCAGTTCCGCTGCCATCTTCGGGTGGCATTATTGTTATCATTTGATTGTCTCCCCCAAAGCGCGCGCGCCACGCTTTTATTCCACCTTCGAGGATGAAGGCCGTGCAATTCAAACCTTGCGGAAGAGCATCTCCAAACCACCCAGCACAGCGTGTGGCACGTCCGAGTGACGAGGAACAGTGGAAGACCACGATCGGAATCCTTGTGAGGAGGGGGACCAAGGTTGGGAGCAAAGGATAGAACGTCTGCGCAGGCAAGTTGATGGCGCCAGGAATTATGGCCTGGTTATGAAGATGGCCGACGTGAGTCTCGCAAACTATGGATTAAGGGAATTGACGCACATCTACGTCAGTCCGTCGTACATCAATGATAATGAAGTCGGTGGCGGCGGCCTTTGTGGTGATCAACTCATACAAGGCGTCTGGAGACATGCTGGGTGGGCGCGAGCGCGGTTCTGGGAATGAGAGTGCCCAAGTGGGCGTCGGTTTTGGCTGCGGTTCCATTCAATTTGAAGGTAAGTGGGATGATCTCAGGTCTCAGGATTCAAGAGATTCAAGTCCTTTGGGCCTCTCTATCCGCCTTCATCAAAATCGTCAAATTCATCAAATCCAAATCCGTTCAAATCGTCAAATTCATCAAAATCGCCAAATCCAAACCCATTCAAATCGTCAAATTCATCAAATTCATAGAATTCGTATAACACGCTGTACCCATACCTGCGTCAATCGTTGTCGTACCACAGTCAAACCCCCATCCTCCCCATGTCCTTTCCCCTTCGGTTTCTGAGAAGTATCGGCCGTCGTCGTGATGAGCATCTTGGTATCAGAACGGAAGAAGTGTCTGCACATACCGACCAAAAAGACAAACTGCCATTTGATGTCTCATCCCCAAGTCAACTACCGGTAACATACTCCACTCAACACCCAAACCAATGGGCAAGAATGCGGTTAGCATATGTACTGATAGCCCAACCGACCCGACCCTAAACTTTATCACCAGAGAAATGATCAGGGAGCCCGCGGCAGAGATGCTCGGCACCATGATCCTCATCCTGGTTGGGACCGGTGTGAATTGTCAATTTGCGCTCAGCGCAGATGCGGACATCTCTCCTGCTTCGAAAGGCAGCTATCTCGGTTTCAATATCGCTTGGGGTTGCGGTCTGTAAGGCTACGCACCTTTCTTCGCAACGCTGACCATGACCCTAGGTGCCGCACTGGGTGTGTGGGTTTCCGTTGGGGTGTCGGGTGGCCATATCAATCCCGCTGTTCGTTTCTGTTTCTATTCAACTGGGTGCAGGCGTACTGAGGAGCCCGCTCTAATTTCTAGGTGACTCTTTGCATGGCTGTCTTCCGGGGACTTTCATGGTTCAAGGCGGCCACCTACATTTTCGGTCAACTCATTGGCGCATGGCTAGGAGCGCTCGTCGTTTACGCCAACTACTCGAATGCCATCAACATCTTCGAGGGCGGGAACGGTCAGCGTTCGCTCAAAAGTGCTGGGCTATTCTCCACTTATCCAGTTTCGTTTTCCTGTCCCTTTCCTCTATTCGCTGTTTTTTGTCTGACGTGCTGAGCCCCTTCGGACAGCTCGACTACATGTCGTCAGCCAACTGCTTTTTCGACGAAGTAAGAGCCGCCCCGTCTTGTCCGAGAAAACGTCAGCGTTGAACAATTCCATTCCTCATCCCTCCAGTTTGTTGGCACATTCGTCCTCGTCATGGTCGTGTTTTCCGTCTCGGATAGGCGCAACAGCGGGCTACATCCAAGCCTCGTCCCCTTGGCCGTCTTTTTTGCCATCCTCGGCGTCGGAGCAGCTTTTGGGATGCAGACCGGTACGTCCCACCGACACGACCCGTGCCGATTGGCCACCTCAGTAGCAGGCTAACGTGGTGTGCCATGCACAGGCTACGCCATCAACCCCGCGCGTGACCTCGGGCCGCGCATCATGACCGCTATGGTTGGTTACGGAGCGCAGGGTCTGTGAATTCGTTGGGCCTACCTGGCCTCTGAGCATCTTCGACGATATGCTAACGTAATGTCTGGTCAATTGACAGTGTTCACCTTTCGTCATCACTACTGGATCTGGGGTGCCATCATTGGCTCATGCTGCGGCGGTCTCGTAGCCGGCCTTCTCTACGATCTCCTCATCTTCCGTGGTCCGGAAAGTTTCTTCAATCGTCCGTGAGTGCAACTCGCCAGAACCACTGGCCGATCTCGTCCGGGTTGTCATTATTTTAACGTTTTTGTATGAAAAAATGCAGGAATGCGGACGCGAGAGCACGTGCTAAAAGACAAGCAGAGAATGGATATACAGTTAGTGGAGAACCTCAGACATCCCTGGGAATTCAGTCAGATGGGCAGGTCTGACCGCCCTCGGGTGCTTCGGTTTGGCTGCTCGAACAGTCCCCACGTCCCATATTTCTAGACTTTTACTGGCATAAGTACAAGAAATATTGGGCATATTCGGTGTCGTGAGAGGTCAGATAGCTTGTCAATAGCATTCTAGAAAGGGTGCATCGGCGGGTGGCTAACGAGGGAACGATTCAAGGGATGTACTTTCATTTTCATAAAAAGAAATGCCACAAGACAGGAGATATGTGCGTGGAATTGGCGTGAGCTGGCGGTCGCGCGGGTCATTGCGGCCTCTGGGGCCGCGGAGGTAATCGACAAGGTATCTCGACGAGGACGAGTGTGACATGGCGGGAATTCCCGTGTATTTTGGACGACCATTTGTCGATGACGATGTGCTCATGCATACATGGGTTGGAATTGAGGACTACTTGATGACTTTGGGGGAAACCCAGGCGGTGCCCTTGGGGACAGAACAACGTCCGTAGAGATCGTCAAGAGAATGCTGTTTACGCAACGTCCCTGATTGCTAGTTTTCCTGCACATAAACTGGCGATGCGGTGGATGACAAAGCGTTAGGATGCGAGCGAGACAGCAAACGAATGATTGGCACAGCTCCAAATCGAGTGTTCCCGCCAGAATGGATGCTTGTATATTTGTGTTAAGTCTGCGTCATTGGAAAGACGAGCATACCAAGACAAGGAAGGACAGTGAGGCGAGAAATGTGGTATCTTTAGGATTACGATGTGTTGTCGTCTGCTACCATCTTGTGTGGAGCGGAACAGGGATTAATTGATGATGCGAAATATAAATGAAGAATACAGTAACAGCAGCGTGAAAGGAGCGAACGAAAAGCAATGCGATAATGCAAAATGCGACGGGCAAGCTTACATGGTTGAATGAACGATCAAGGAGGAAAATTGGCCGGCAACCAGCGCCGGTGCCACCAATCACTGTAATGCCAACAACGGGAGACTTTGGCTCCCGTCAGTATAGTATGGGCTCAGCCCCGCTGAACTTCCACGCGACGAACCCTCTCACGCATCGAACGACATCAGGCTTTACCGGATGCGGCGACGCGAGGCCAATAAGGTCTTTTTGGCTCTGTACGTGTCTCACGCTCTTGAGCCAACGTCCACTGTCCGAATCCGATTCGGGTCGCGGTGGTAAGCTGACGGTCCACTGCAGACGCTCTTGCGCATTGGATACCATGTCAATTCGCGATCGCATGTCACTGGTAATACATCCTCCGCATTAGCTTCGGTGGGGCGACACCCAGTTCGTTTTACGCTTACCATTCCCAGTTTAACCAGTGGCTCTCGAATTCTTCCCGTATTATGTGTACACTCGTTTTCCCAGGCGCATCGTTGAGGCGAGGCTGTCTGAGGTCATTGCCATACAATTTGTTGTAGGAATCCCAAATGGCATCCTTGCAGCTCATCACGATGGCCACCATCCGCGCTAGATGCATTGGAGCGTGCGAGGGTATAAGGTGGGGTGGTGCTTCCCTTACAGGCATCCACGTAGTGGAGGACTCAGCATCGTCCTTAACAGTAGCATGCGCAAGGTGCCGGAAAGGTTCAGGATCGATCATTTGTTGGGATGCTCCAGAAGACAAGGGGTACAACGTAGAGCTTGGACCGATGAGGATTTCGAGTGCAGGTAGGGCACGAAAGTCTTGGAAAATGGCGGAAAGATAAAACGGTAACACCGAGGTGATACTCGGTGAAATCCACCGTGAGGTGAGCATTTCACGCCAAGCTCTGGTCAATTTCGAGTGATCGACTGGGTCGATGGCGTATCGTAAAGATGAAAGGTCCGACTCGGAGCGATTCCAGTCATCCAGAGTGTGCGAATGCACGGAACTGAGCGGAGAGGGGGGCGGATCGTTTTGAGCATTGATGGAACGGGTATCGGGGGCACGCAGAAAATGTGAGTCAGTCCGTGCGCTCAGAAGGGGGACAAGCTTCGATGGAGGGCGAGAGTGTTGCGCTGAAGGCACGACCTCTGACGGAGGGGGGTTGTGACCAGGGAAAAGAAGATCTTCATCGATGACCTGACAGGTCACGGTTTGAGTCGTAGCGTATTGAAGCGACTGATGACATACCTCCAGAACACCTCCAGGTTTCAGGACACGATTGACCTCCTGCGACAGAAGATGAACTCTTGGAATTGCGTAGAACGAACCGGGCACAAACAAACCTGCAGGAAAACGTACCACTAGAAATACGACTTAGCAGATGATGAATAAGCGGTACGGCCGTACTAACCTCGGTTTCCGCGAGATTCAGGGAGCAGTAGGACAACCGCACCATATCGAACGTGTTATTCGGGTAATCAAGATGGAGTTCTCTCCTACGGCGATGAGGTGAGTTGAGGAAACTAGGAAGGAGGGAGAGGGACATACGATGGATCTCCGCGAACATATGTTACACGATTGGAAAGCCTTAATGACCGAATGAGAGTGTCCATTCCGTCCTTGTGCATTCCGAGCAAACTATGTGCAGTAACTCGGCATTTCTGCGATGGAGGTCACAAGGTCAAGATCCGAGCGACCGTAGGGTGAGGGGCTGGATACACACATGCCATTTCTGCGCGGCATAGATTGCCCAAAAATCGAAGCCATTGCCGAGAGCAAGGATGACTGCTGGTGGGGCGACTGGTTTGTGTATGGTGATGCCGCCCATCAGGCGCTCCATGAACATCACATCCCAATTGTCGCTGATGATGAAAACGGACGACAGAGCATGTCAGATTATGGACCATAAGAAATGACGAAATGATTACGCACAAGTCGGCGAGTGGGTTTGAATACACGACCGGCCTGCGAAATGAACGTATCCTATGCGAGGGGGCCCTTTGAAGACCGTGGGCGACACCGGAATCATAGAACAGAGCCGAGGCCTGATGCTTGTCGCCCTTGGGCGCAGGAGGGATGTAGGGGCGCCGATCGGGTTGCTTCGGGGACATGGATGAAGGAAGAGAGAAACAGGGGGATGGGGAACGCGCGAAAGATTTGGCATTGTGAAAACGCAAGAGAGAAAGCGGGCTAAGACTACTTAAGGCAAGGGCGGAAAAGGATGAAAGCCGCTGCAATCGAGGTCGACTTGACTTTGAGTGTTTACGTGAAAGGTGAGTCTTTTCAAATTTGGTAATCGCAATACATTTCATCTCAATCAAATCGAACTCCCCCTGACTGACTGACACAATCCCCGAATCCCCGCCTCCTCTTGTTCCCACCTTCTGGGCCATGTCTCCCTCATTCCTCGTTCGACCAGCCCTACGCAGATCAGCTCTACGCTCTGCCCTTCCTCTTAGATCCTATTCCGCACTTACCCAGAAAGAGCTCGATCCTCAGCTGAATGGATACCCCCAACTAACCGACACGTCAAGGCAATCCTTACCTCCCCGTGGCTGGTGGGACAATCAGATGAGACGCAACTTTGGCGACACGGTATGCCAAAAAACCACCCCCTTCTTCCAGCGAGCATTGTGCTCATAGTCAACGTCAGATGCATGAACGCGAAGAGATGTTTTCCATGTGGGGCCCCGATATCCCTCACGTCGATCCCTCCACCGCTTTGCGCCATTTCACCATCGCCGCCTCGGGCTTTGTCGCGTTCGGCCTGCTTTGCAACTACGCCCTCGTTCCAGAACGACCTGCCGTCCCACGTCAATATCCTTTCGATGGCCTCGTGAAGGAACTAGGCGGACTAGAAGAAAACAAAGTGAGTTTCTCAGCCAAACCCTGACCGCAATGGTCTCATCCGTGCCTCCATTCCAGGCAAACGCAGAGATCCTAGAAGGGGATGATTAGTTTTAATAGTAGCTTAACTGTCAATCAATTACTGTCATCTCAACTTTTTCCAGTGTCTGAGCCTGCCATTCAGAGCGGTTGAGCACATCAATTCACGTCGTCTAAAGTCGGTGTGGTGTTGACACCGACACCAACCCTCGTTCCTTACGCAGTCTCCATAACTTTTGTGAACCCTCGAGTGGGCTTCGGGGCTTCTAGATCACCAACTGGTCGCCAATCAGCCAAATAATTTTAGCTCATTTCACTAGTCCCATCTCGTCCTGTGAAAAGACCGGGTTCGAGACGCCGTCTTCTCGTGAACCGCATGGCTACCCATCGACTTGAAAGCGCCTATTCGACAAATTAAAACACCCATAGGGTACAGGTACTTTGGCACAGTACACGGTATTAGGCAGTCTCTGCATGTTATTTTCAGACCTTTTCTGCGACGTTTTGCCATCCAGATCTACCAGTGGGCTAAGCTTGCTCTTTTCCTTCAGTTGTTCAGGCCGTTCAGGGCTTCAATCGCCCAATTACAACTTAAGCTCCGTCGACCCTGTCAACGCTACTGATGTGGTAAAAGGAAGGTACGAATAACGATTTTCTTTCTGAAAGCCGGCGGCCTTGCACACCTTCCAAACCGTAGGTTCGTTAAGTTGTTACACACGGTGACCCCATCCCCCACAAATGTCCCAGCGGTGACATCTTTATTGTCTTCCATGCCTTGGGCCGGCGGACTGTCCACTTTGGTCTCGTCTGGGGCGTACTGTACTTACAGCATGACGAATTGGCAAACACTATGCTTCCACCCACCTGCCACCTGTCATCCGAAAGGGTAGAATTTTGAATTTTCTCTTTTTTTTAAGGTTCTTTTTTCGCTAATTCATTTTATTGTGTGCCTTGGGGTTCCGCACAGTGCAATGAGCCCACCACGGCGACTTTCTACGTAGCTACGGGGTGAGGTTGGTTCCCGACGGAGTGGCATTCTCATACCTCATACATTACCCCCCACCCCTTCCCCGTTAATGGGGCCCGGGACAAGGCGTTCAACCCTCACTCAAATCCGTAGCGTATATAGTTTTGCCGCCCCCTGTGACTAGCGAGCATGAAAGTCCATTCCAAACCCGGTTTCACCCATCCACGCGACACAAGTTACGATATCGAGGCTGTGCTATACCGCCCGTCATCATTTGGTCTTTCCCGTGTTGGGGAGGGAACTTGTTCTACCCCTGGTCCCTCTGGGGGTCTGGGTTGGTTGACCCCTGCCCTTTGACTAACGGCTGTCGAATTAATTGTAAGTGAGACGGGATCTGGCGATCGGAGGGCATCAATTTCGGTATCTTGTTCTCAGAGGACCTTTTTTGGTCACCGTAGGTACTCTATTGAATCTTAGGCTTCTTTCGGGCACCGTTCCAATCGCACATCTGTTGAATTGGTACAACGCGCTACCAGTGTGCCGTAACCGTAACCGTAACCGGATTCGGGACGGACGCGTTGAGATTCGTTTGTTATCTGCCCATACGGGATAAACTGGACATTGAACCTCAGTTAAACCAACTCAGTTGCACCATGAGGAAGCCTGTCATTTGCACCATCTTTAGCATACCACCGATACCACTGAATCGGCCACACAGTCCTCCCAAGGCGTTCGGACAAAGACAATTCGGGAACTTGAATCAAGAGGCTCAAAACCCAACATTCAATAGAAAGAAAAATAAACCAAAAAAACCTCGGTATCGTGTACAGTGGTGTTACAGCCCGAGAGAAAATAGGAGTAAGCGAGATGCGTTCGTCCCAATGGAAGATCAACGGCAAACCGTCCGTGTTCGGGGATCAGAATACCGATCTACCTCTGAGATCCCCTTCCTCTGAATGCAGGTCTGGCCCGCGGACGTGATGCTGTTCCGCTTGGTGGGGGTGGAGGTGGGTCCTGTCCATCTGAATTTGCACCATCGCTGCCACCGCTGCTGGTAGAAGTGACACTGCGCTTGCGCTTGCGTGGGGGCCCAGCGCGCGCACCTCGGGCGCTCCCTCTTCCCCTCCCTCCTCTTCCTCTCCTCTTTCCAGCGTCACCTACGGAGCTCCCTCCGCGCGCCTTGCCTCGCTTGGCAGTCGGCTGCGGAGGCACTTCGTTGTCACCTTCTGAGGAAGAAGACGATTGTTCCTCGTCTGCGCCGGTGTTCTTGCTCGTCTCGGTCGCTCTTCTCCGCTGCTCGCGGAAATCGTTGACGACCTGCTGCAGACGCTTGCTCGCATAAGCTTTGCGGTTTCGCGGGGCTATCACGCCACCGGCCGAGTTGACGCCAAAATATTCGTTCAGATTGCCTTGTTGATTCAACGCTTGTGCCTGTAGTACGCAAAAAGGCACACGCGTTGAGAACGGTATGGTCTTCGTCATTTTGTAGCGTGCGGGGTCAAGACATACCTGATTACGCTTTCGTATCTTCTGGATAATCGGTAACAGGAGTTCTTCGACCTTGGATTGGTTCCAACCAAGCTCTTGCAAAAGGAGGCTTTTCGTGCGTTTCATGGGTCAGCTCCGGTGTGATCGGTCCTTGCTTGAACACGCTTACTCGCGTAGTCCATCAAGGTCTGGGAGTCCCCACTTGAACGGTTCTTCAGAATTATCAACCGTGGGGTGGTAGTAGGCATCCCTCTGGCAGTCATCAGCGCTTGAGGGGTTGTAAAGCCAGCATCTCTTACGCACCACAACAGGGTTGGGCCAGTCATCGGGAATATAAAGGGTTTTGAACCTTTTCTTCTGTGGGCATGAAACGTCACAGGTAAATTCCCCACGCAATGATACGCGACAGAATACAAGCGACCCACGAAGCGTCGTCGAAAGTTGCTCTGGGATTCCTCGGGCTTGTCACGCCCAGATTGTACCCGTTGCCACCAGTCCTTGAATTCGTGCAGCGAGTCGCTCCCAGGAAACTCTTTCAGCAGCTCCATGGCGACGACGGGGCCGACTCCAGAGAGGCCCTCGACGTAATCGCTGCCGAGGAGGTACGCGAGCTGCACGAGTTTCTCACGGTCGATGCCGAGCTCGCGCGCAAAGTCGGCGAGGAAAAAGCACTCGACGGTCTTGGATTGGTTGAACATGTTCTTGTACACCCGCGCCCCGCCGAAGAGGAACACGTCCGAGTCGTCCGTGATGATACCCTCGACGAGGCCGAGTTCGACGAGCGCTGCGCACTGCGCTTCCGCCTCCATCGGGGCCGTGATGTACGGGATGCCGAACAGACGGAGCATCACCTGCGCAGCAGTAAATACTCGGACGATAAATGGGCATGCGTCATAAAAACCGAACCATGATTTGGGCGATCATCTGTTGAGTGATATCTTCGGAATCGCGCATAGCAGCTTTCTTCTGCTGGTTCAGTGTCTTGATCCCCTCGTCGATCTCATGACGGACGGCGTCAAGATCTTTTCCTTTGACTTGAGATAAGAAACGGGCAAATTCGCCTTCCTCTGCATGTGGATCCATCTCTTGTGCGGCATCCCAAGAGTCTTCAACCGTGGATGCCTTCTGTGGAGTCTCCGTAGCCAGAAGCGACTCTGCAACGGGAGATGGCGAGCGAGACCAATCGCTAATCGTATACTGCTCTTCGGACTTCTCAGAGTCGGGAGTGAGGACTGGCTTGAGGGTAGGGTGTTGTGCGGTAGTTTCTGGGGATGGTGTTTTGGTGACACTAGTTCGTCCAGCGGGGAGATTATCATCGTCAAAGTGCACTTTTGTCGCGCTTCTATGGGTTACAGCATCCTTATATTTCGGGGTTTCAGGGAGAGTAATAGGCGTGGATGACTCGTTCTCTGGTATTGAGATAGGAACAGGTTCCATGTCCTCGTCAGAGTCACCAACATCTCCGACCTGTTCCCCCAGGGGTTCTACCTGGCGTAATTCATCTCCTTCCGTTGAAAGAGGGATGTGCCCCGTCGAGATGTGGGTCGTCTTCGGAGTTGTGTGGGGACCATCGACTGGAGAGATTTCCTGTGCGATTTCCTCCATCACATCGAGATATTCAAGAGGCGCATCGTCGCTGAGATCAGGTGATGGAGAAGGATGGTCAATTAAAAGTTTTGGGGCGTTGAACACGGGCGCTTCCCGAAACGAGGATGAAAGTCTTTGCGTCATCGAGATAGATTTGGGCGTCGGCCCTGCGTTTGCAATCGCCAACTTGGTTTCGAGACGCCCCGGAGCGTTGAGTTCGTCTCCGTCGGAGACCTCACTAGCCAGATTTTCTGAGACATCGAAGCTACTTCCTGCGGTAGAACTCGCATCTGCAGGCTGTCGCCCCAGAAGCTCGTTTCGGGAGGCTTCAAGAGCGCGCTGCATGTCGGCATTTTCTTGGGACTCTAGGGACTCTTGTAACGCCAACTGCATGGTGGGATCGTCGTCGTCACCGGCAGCCGGTAACAGCTGGATATCTTCGTCAGGGTCAACGTCAAACAATGGTTGAGCTCTCCGCTTCATTTTTGGGGACTTGGTCGAGAGCGGCGTCGGGTGTTTCTTCGGTGTCCTACGTTTGCCGATACCGGCCAAACCCATGTGTCTTTGGAACTCTTGCAGATCCGAGTCGGGTAAGGCCTGTCCAGGTCTGCAAAATACCATGGTCAGACCACAATTTCAATAGAGAAAAATTTGGTTCGAGACGAACATCGGAACCTCTTCCATGTCCCCGTCGCTATCTCCGGGTTCACCTTTCGGAGACGCGGCGTCCTGATCGATTTGTATGGGATTTTCTTTGCTGCCGCCGTCGCGAATCCCCAGAATCCACCCGCCCTCTCCGTCCATATTCTTGATGAGGACATATTCCCTATTCCGCTCGCTCGCTATCCGCACGGGAATGGAAACGTGGGCCTGGCCGATGGTGTCTGTGGTGATCAACAGCTGCTGCGTAAGCTTGTTCCGCTGCTGGAGGTTCTTGATCTGCTCCTTGGAAAAATCGAGGGGCGTGTGGGCCTTCTTCAGCATGTTCTGCAGGCGCTTGTAGGACGTCTGGCGGGACTTGAGACGAAGGTCGCCCACGATCTCGTACTGCACCTCGGTGGGGAGCTCCCTGAAGGCGGGCGACGTGACGTCCAAGTCTTCGGGCTTCATCTCCTCGATGAACGCACGCAGCTCTTCCTCGGTGGCCAATCGTGGGTCGGGGACGACGGTCCGCGTCGCCTTTGCTACGCGCTCCTCGAGGTCGACTTCGGGCAGTCGATACGGGTCGTGGTCGTGCCAGCGGTTCTTAGACTTGGAGAACGGCGAGGGACCTGGTGGCGGCGGTCCCGACGCGTCGTCTTTCCTGCTCGGCGTTTTGGGAGTTCTAGGCGTCTTGGGTGCATCGCCCATCAGGTCCTCCAGATAGACAGTATTCTCATCTATCACGACTGGCCCGGGCCCAGTAGCAGGTTCCTTGCCCTTCCCCTTCGACGACTTGGGCTTCTCAGATCTGCAAAAAGGAAAATAAAATGAGTGATTTTTGTGCGCGGGAAAACTCCTAACGACGTACGTTTGCGCCCGAGCATGGTCGAGGGCTTCGCGCCTCATGTGGGCGGCAAGAAGCCTCTCGGCGGCCTTGGCATGACTGAGAGCCGCACCGCTCTTCTTCTTCTTGCGCTCAGCCTACAGGGGTGACGGGAAGGGCAATGTCAGAACAACAGATCGCGTGCGTACACGCTCTCTTCAGAGGGACGCACGATCGTGTTCCGCTTCAACGCAGGGGCACCTCCGTCGAACACAAAGACAGGCTTGATCCCGTAGAAGAGGAGTTTACAGATTCGGCGAAGGAAGCCCAAAACGTGTGCGTTGACCAGGGCCCTGCCCTCCTTGTCACGCATGGTGGCTTGGAATTGGTAGATCCAGATGCTGGAGTCGATGGCGAGCGCCTTTCCCTCCATGGTCTCCAGCCTTTTCAAGTTCTCAGTATGTCCTCAAACTGACAGAAAAGGGGGAAAAGCCGCACAATACTGGCCGACCTAGTGGAGTCAACAAATCCCACAAAGACTTAACACCCATACCGAATTACAACTTGAACAGTTTGGGGTGGAAAGATGGAAAGCACAATGCACAATTCAGTGCGCTCGACATAAATTTCTCATGGCATGAAATTGGAGTCAGAGACAGGGACGTGTCGCGTTCCGGTCCGGGAGTCAGCGCTAGTAGGGCTCACTCAGGTCTCAAGTCAAGGCTCCTTTCGACCCTACAGGGAACGCTACTTTTCAATAAGATAACTTGGACGAAAACTAAGATATTCAATCTTCCCAAGCCAGGAAAACCGACGTAAAACGAGTCCATATCCGAGTGCAACCAATATAAAGGCCCATGCTAATCCGAGGAACGTCCTAGTAGGAAAGGAGGTGTGCGTATGTACGTTGTGTATAAACCAAATGAAAAGAAGCATAGTTCTGTCCATGGGCATTTTCCCTTCGCCAATCATCGCCAATCATCAACCTACTGGGGAGGCCTTGGGCTGGCGCTCGCAGATCTTCGAGCTCCTTCGCTGGTACCAGGTGTGACGTCCAGACCTCCGTTGCTCGCGGGTCGTCCCGATTGAATAAAGTTGGAATTGGGAGCTTGGAGTCCAGGGTCAAACTGCGACATGCGTGGATCGAATCCTTGGCCAGTGTTCATCGGCATATTCATGCCCATCGGTGCTCCCATCATACCTGGGTTGCCCATGCCCATGCCCATGCCCATGCCCATTGGGTTCATCATCGGCATGCCCATCATCGAAAACCGGGGGTCAAAAGCGCCCATGCCCATGCCCCCGCCTGTCATCATCGGGTTGAGAGGTGCTGGCGACGCGCCTCCCATACCACCACCAGTCATCATCGGATTGAGGGGTGCCGGCGACGCGCCTCCCAATCCAGCGCCAGTCATCATCGGACTCATCGGGGCTGGTCCCCCGCCTTCACCTCCGATCTGCGAACCAGCTTGTGAGAGCGACAACATAGCTTGTTGATAAGCTTGGGCAGCTTGCTGGGCAGCGAACATGTGCTGGGGGTTTGCATAACCGGGCATCATGGGCGGATAGCCCATGTAACCGGTCATCATCGGATTCATGCCCATCATCATTGGGTTCATCATTGGATTGTTCATTGGGTTGTATCCAGCGATCGGTTGTCCGTACATTGAACCACCCTGTTGCATCTGTTCTAGCTGCTGACGTTGAAGGTCATCGAGCTTGCGCTGTCGGTCCTCTGCCAGACGTTTTTCGCGCTCGCGCTCGGTAAGCGCGGCACCCACACCTCCTTCCCGTTTGCGATCACGTTCGTGGGCAGTGATGGCGCCAAGAAGCCCAGTTTGAGGCGGTGGCGGTTTACTGGGCACGTTGATGAGAGAAGCCCCTGTTTCCCTCGCAAGTTCTTCTTGTCTTTTTGCCGAACGATCTTCTTTATCTTGGAGGCCAGCAGAGAGTAGTCCGTGTGGTGTGAATGCCTTGGTCATGGTTTGAGCCGGGGAATCTAACTGAATGAATGTCTCGCGAGAATTGGGGTTGTCTGGGACGGCGCCGGTCGCATGTCCAGGATCAAGGACTTGGCTCCACATATGACGCGCGGAAACAGGAGCGGGAGCGTGAGTAGGAATTGGTGCTTGAGAAGCAGCGCCAGCATGAGAGACAGCGTCTTCGTAGTGTGACCTTCTTGCCCCTTCGTACTGGTCGAGATGACGAGGACCGAAACCGTCTCCTTCATGAAGTATGCGACGGAGACCATTAGGAACAAGGCACGCAAAGTAGGCAGAATAGGGACATACCTTGTCCGCGAGGAACTGGGACAGGCGGCAAATTCCTGGGTGGACGGGGGATTGGTTGAGCGGGCGGTGGAGTACCAACGCCACTGGTGAACGGCGACGGACCACGTGGCGAGGGAACCTGTGAACGTTGGTTAACCGATGCCGCGTAGTTCGACACCGACCGATCATCGCGGGGAGCAACGGGTTGCCCGTCCGAGTCCACGTCGTCATCCTCTTCTTCTTCCTCCTCCTCTTCTTCACTGCTGTCTCCCCATGTTCCTACAGTCTTGGGCTTATTTTTCGGCTTTCCCGTCCCACGACCTGGGCGATGAGTGGCAGCTTCGTGAGCAGCTTGCTGCGCTTCGGTCCTCGCTTTGCGTTGCATGGCATTTTTGCTTGGGGCAAAGGACGACTTGTATACGCCATTTTCACCTTCGGGGGTTGGAGGCCGTATATTAGGCGGTTCAGAAATCGAGGGAGGCCCTTCTGGCGGATGAGAAGGTGGGGAAGCAGCAGTTGATGGTCCAGATGTAGGCGGAGCTGGCGCCACTGACGTATCGTCACCATGTTGTTCGAGGAAAGTCAGCGCTGCGAAAGCATCAGCATCTGGATCTTCTATCTGGGACATGTTTTGCTGAATGTTTCCGACGATTCGTGTGCTGAGGTTGCGTGGTGGCTGAGCAGACGAGCTCGCAGTCACAGAGTCTTGACGGTTGCTGACAGGAGCTGCACGTGCTCCAGCGGGCCGCTTTTCAGGTCCATAATCGAGCGTGGGAGTCCGTGGAAGTTGCTGAATCGGAGGTTTCCGATGCGCTGTATCAATACTGATACTGGGAAACGAACGTCCCGAACTGGCAGTCAGAGGAGGTGGGGATGCTGTCTTGGGTCGAAGTGGGGCAGTGGTGGGCTGAACATATTGTGAAAGGTGAGGAGTCCCAGACGTTGGAGACAAGTCATCCTCCCGCGCGGGCTCCGGGATCGCGTCGAGAGAATCGTTCTCAGGCTGGTGGAGGTAATACAGGGCGCCAGCCTCATCATATATGGCATTTGTCCCATCCCGGGACGAATCTGTACTCGTTTGGACAGAGTCTTGGCTCAACTTTGATGGTTCCAACGACGCCGCACTGAGGACAGTAGGTGGCGTCAAGGACTGGCGGCCTAGACTTTCTACGCCAAGCTCCGCGAAAGACTGGTTCGGACGGGCAGGGGAATCCAAGGAATGAGGCGACGTAAGGATGGAGAATTTCGGTGAAGGCGTGCGAGGTAGCGCCAGAGCTGGAGAAAGGGAGGCCGGTGGGTTAGATGAATTGGCAGGAGACAAAGATGGTGGTGATGCAACAGAACTATGCAAAGAGTGGACGGAGGGAGGGGAGGAGACTCGGTCGACATGAAGGGTTCGGCTGTCGTCATAGGAAAGCTGTTCGCTGGGGCCACCGCCGGTGGCCGACATCCCAGCTTCAGGGCTTGTGGCTGACTCTTCAGGTTTCTCATGCAGCAGTGAGACAGTACCTGAGACCGCTTCGGTGGGTGTGTACGCGCTAGGAGATATCTGGGCCGAACTCGGTACATCGGGTTCCCCGCGCCGCTCCATAGAAGGACGGGGACCTGGAGTAGTATTCGCACCGCTACTGTCACCCAGTCGGGGCGAACTGGGTAGGGGCATTTCGGCAGTCGGCAGCCGGCTTGCATCCCTTTCAGCGCCACTGGCCTCACGAATGGGAGTGAGGGCGCGGCGCGCTGTCTCATCGGGCCCCGCCGAACCAAAGGCGAATGGTGGAATCTGAGGAAGGGGTGGAGATCTATCCTGTGTCGTTCCCCTAGCTGTCTCTTCCGAAGAGGAAAGTGAAGTGATTGTCGAGGGAGCATTGGAATTTGGCGGTCCGGAGGCGGCGACGGTGGCGGTGGCGGTGGCGGCGGCGGCGGCGGCGGTGGTGGTGGAAGAATTGGGTTGCATACGAACAGAGAGGATGTCCAGAAGACGCGACCGAACAACGGATGTGTGATCATTCCGGGGATCCATGACCTCTGCTGATTCTCGTTCCAAAAATAGTGCCTGGAGGATGGTAGGTGTGGGTGAGCGGGATATGTGGTGTGGTAAGAGGGACCGAAACTCACGTCTCGGTTAGGGCCAACGGGGTACGCGAACATCATCGACGCCTGATCGCGAGGATCCCAAGAGTAAGTACGAGGTCGCCCATATAGCGAAAATGCGTCGTGAAAAGCTGTAGTTGCAATAAATGAGCGGCAACCGCGATGATGTATTACACCACCGTACCAATAAGCCATCGAATAGTCTCGTTCGCCTGAGGAACGCCAGCTTCAAGCTCAGGCATAACAAGGATCCAGCCCTCTCTCTTGCGCATGGCCATTGCCACTTCTTCATCCCCGATCGTACCCTCAATTTTCATCAGCGTGCTTTTGTTGATGAGCTCCGGGCGTTCAGGATAGACGGCAAATGCTTGGCTGACATCTTGCAGGGTGAGGAATGGTCTCCTCCTGTCCTTGGGCTTCGGAGAGAGATAGAAAGCAACAAGAGGTCGGGTTGGTGTTGGGTAGGTTTGACTATTGTCCCTATCCCGACCAAAAATTGAGGATATACGCCGTCTATGTTGAGTCTCTGGGGGAGTCTCGGGCCGTGATTGACTACCATTGACTTCCTGAGGCGGGCCAGATATTATGGCCATCCAGAGGTGTTTCCAATCTGTCTGACCCGCGATACGAATGCGAACCCAGCCTTCTCTACGACCCCGTACGAGTGTCGAAGGTGCGGTGCGTCCTATATGGAAAGTCAAAATGGTGACAGTGACATATGACAAATTAGATCAATGCAAACCATCTTTCAAAGTTATACGGATGAGATGAGACGTGTAAATCTCCTCGAGGCGGGATTTCTCCCAGGAGGCCAGTCGAAGGGCTGAGGCCCATGATATGAGACTGGCTGCGTTGGGACAAGAGAAGAGGATAAGGTTGGATCCCGCGGTGTTGAGAGTGACGACATTATTGTACTTTTGGGCGGGATTACCCCCCGAGGCGGGAATAGTGACGGCCCCGAGAACATGCACAAACTAATACAATACGACAGTTAGCTGGTAGCGAGGATCATTGTTAGAAATGTGACTGACGGCATCGGTCACATTAATGTAAGTTGGCGGCACCTCCTTTCCTTGTTTGCTCGCCTCGTCTATTTCCTTCATATCCCAGACACTGAGGGTCGTGCCACCTAGCTGAGCCCAAACATCTCGCCATCCCTCGTCCTTGGTGGGGTGGTGACCATCCGGTAAACGCTCGATCCGTCGAATCAGAGGACCCGACATGTAGACTTTGTGTGCGTGCGCATGAGTAAGGTTAACGACGGAGCGGATTTCGGGGTGTAGTTGGGTTTGGGTGGCTTGTGTCATGGGGAGAGAGGGGCGGCGGTCTAGCGCCGAAGATGAAGGTAGGGGTGGCTGGGGTGGCTCAAGCGAGACCCTACCGTGTTCATCAGAAGTGAGTTGTCGGTGAAGACCGGGCTCCGCGGTGCGTGAGGGCATGGTGGAAGGGGGGTTATCATTGGACCTGAGAAAACCGAAGAAGGAAGCAGAACGGGAGTGGGCGATGGTTGTTGGTTGTGATGGGCGAAGGGTAGATGTAGATGGGGAAAGTGGATCGGCAGCCATTGAACGTGGTCGTTCGGAAGAGAATTCACGGGCGAGTGGAGAAGTTTGTCGTAAGCGCTGGAGTTGAGAAGGTGGTACGAAACCACGATTTCTGTTGTCCCATTGGGGCGTCGTTGAGCTTCCCAGACTTCCCGCAGTTGTCATCTAGGACACGTATTGTGATCGAATTGATGTTGACTCGAGCGGAAAACAATACAGAACTTACCGTACTGTATGGCACAATTGCGCTCGCGAACTATTCACGATTGATTATACTGTACCGCAGTCGAAACGACTTTGGTCTCGACCCACGGGGCGCACCTTTGATAATTCGTGGGAGTAGTCTCCCCTTTTGGATCCAATTGTCCCTGGAACAAGGCACAGCCACCCACACCCATAGGAACTAACCCATTGCGTCATTATGCGAGATAAGAAATACTATATTTCCTCGTCGTTGAACATATTTTCTAACGCAGAAACATTCCGTACCAACTAAATCAACGCTCCAGAGTACATCACCCCCAACGGATGGTCCCCCAAAATAAATGGAAACGGGAGACACTTATCAAATACTTCCGCGGCTCCAGAAAACAAGGCTGCATGCAAAGACTCTTGGCGACGGCTAGAAGAAGATTGCATATCCGAAAATCAGGTGATTCAACCCCTTTCCAGCGTAGTTGGCCATATTTATGATCATGATCACTTATCCCTCAGGCTTTGATCGGACAACCACTATATGACGTGATATCCGGCTCGGCACCGTATAGGCTCATAACCTCACCTTATTGTCGACCAGTCTGGCTTCAATTCCCCAGGCCAGATATAGGTGTGACTCGTGGGTGTTCATCTCGATATTCATGGCACGAGCAGGATGGTTTATGGGCTGTGGAACAACTTCTGCCCTCAACGTCTGCCCAATAAAATACGATGCACATCTGTCTAAAATAAAGTACGTGTAAATGGCAGGGGGAGGAGGAATGCTTGTTTCCACCTTCAAATGGACGGAAAGTGTAAGACCTGAACGATATTTTGAGTCACAGTCGTGGCGCGTGGTGGATCGAAGTGGTTTGACTTTGATGAACAGTGGCCGACTGTAACAATTCGGTCTCCTCTATCGTACTAAGCCTGGGAGTAGCGCGTGTTCTATCCTCTCCTCTGGCGCCTTCTTACCACCAGGATTTCTGACTCACAGATAAATTTTCAGAGGTTACACTCAACGGAGATTACACCTTACACATAAATACTAGTAGTAACTTGCAAGGGGTGCGAGATATGTCATGTTTCTACTATTTTGTTTGGCTTCTTAATGCACATTTGATGCCCAATCATCTGGGGACCGACGGTGCGATTGCTGTCCAGACAATCGCCTTGATCCAAAAATATTCAGAATAGATCTTGTACCTATATCCTTCACGGGTCTTAACGAATCCTTAACGGATCCGGATCTTATAATAACTCGAATTATATTTAAATTAACCCGGGTATGTTAATTTTGTTAATGCTGTTAATTTGAATAATCTTCGTTAGCGAAGTTAAATTAACGCTTAACGCGAATTAACAACTGAGGTTTTCCCTGATGAACTAGCCTAAGGAAGAAGAGACCGAAATTCTTCACGACCACGATTTCACACTTTGCAAGTTCCGCCAAAAATTGTTGAGCCATCGTTCCATGAGACGAGGAGTGCTCAATCATAGCTTGCAGGGGTTTGTCCGCTAGGACATCAGAGGTCAATGTTTCCGCTCCAATGCGCCTTGCTGTCCCTAGTGGCGGATTTTCGATGACGCCCTCTTGGTTCCTATCGAACTAAGGGGTGCGAGAGCATAAGACGCAAAGGGTGATCTGCCATGGTCCGAGGCTTGGGTTGCTCGATGTCACGATTCCAAGGCTACAACCGTGCACACCTTATAATCCCTCACAACCAAGGAAGGACGACAAGCCACCCAACGAGATCCGAACAGAAGACACGCAAAGAGGAGAAAAGGCAGAGATCGAACATCTGGGTCTTAAAGTCCTTCATTATATCCAAAAAGTGGTTGTACACGTCCGGTTTGTCATGGAATTGCCTTGACCGCGTCCAGGTAGCTCAACGCGTCCGTCACATTTAATGGCCTATTATTGGCGTTGCTGTTGCTCTGAGCAGAGCTGTCAGCAGGGACGGTGGAATTTCAATTGCCATTGCCGCTCTCCACTGGAATGAGCTCGGGCTTGGTGGACGTCGGGCGCGAGCGGGGGTGTGAGGCCACCGCCAGTAACTCCACCGCCAATAGGCCCTTGTCCATTAATCGTGCCTTGGACTTTGCCCGGGGGCGCAGCAGACCTGGGCAAGCAAGCAAGGGATCGCGGCTCGTGGGCACTTGAGATGGGAAGCGGTTGGGGGAGTGAGTGGTCAGCTGAGGCAGGTGTATGCACTGCGGGGGCAGGGGTACTGGCTTGTGTAGGTGCACGTACAGGAGGAGAGGTTGTTTTTTTTTTTGGGGGGGAAGAGCTTGCATTGATTGTGATGGGGAGGGAGATAAGGCGAAACAGACAGGCGGGGCTGCCTGAGCCCGAGCGACCAGTTACGACCAGTTAACCAGCTGATTACGGGTAAGTGCCGATTCTGGCGCGTTGTTTTAGACGTATCCCCCCGAGTCCCCGACCTAAATTCTTCGTGCGTGAGACGCAAGTGTCTGCTGTCCTCGCTGCCACATAGGCAAACAACAGTGATAGTGTAAATTATGCTAGCCTACTGAAATTATCAAGGTAAGTATTTCCGGGACTTCTTCAAAGGGGTCTAGATAAACTGCTATCAGTATACAAGAGCCCTTGCTACAAACCAACTACACGCACCAAGGACTTGGAGATAACTCAGCGGCGCGACTGCGATTGTGAATCAGTAACGAGGGAGAAGCGACGATGTGAATGCGACACTACGTACTACCAAGAGTGCCGTCTTCTTTCCGTACCTGCCACCATTTCCCGTTGTTATCAATAATATCCAAAATCTCACCCTTGGAGAAAGATATCTCATTGGGGTCGTCTGGAGAAGCAGTGTCTGAGGCACACCTTCAGTATTAGCATGGAAAAAGAGTGCGCGAGATCAATCTGACACCCACATGCATACAGTGCTTGTGCCCTATCTGCGAGCAGGGGCGGTCCACCACTCCGTCAGTATACGGGGACTCTTGATAAAAACCAGCTACACGCACCAAGGGCTTGGAGATAGCTCGACGGTGCGACTGCGATTGTGACTCAGTAATGAGAGAGAAGCAACGATGCGAATGCGATACTACACTGATACTACGTACTACCAAGAGTGCCGTCTTCTTTCAGTACCTGCCACCATTTCATGCTCTTATCGATAGTATCCAAGATCTCGCCCTTGGAGAAAGATATCTCGTGGGGCTCATCTGGAGACGCAGTGTCTGAGGCACATCTTCAGTATTAGCAGGGAAAAAGAGTGCGCAAGATAAATCTGACACCCACATGCATACAGTGCTTTCGCCCTGCGACGAGCATCTACGGGCAGCGGCAGCTCACCACCTGCTCCATCAGTATACAAGAGCCCTTGGTAAGAACCAGCTACGCGTACCAAAGACTTGGAGATGATTCGACGGTGCGACTGCAATTGTGAATTAGTAACGAGGGAGAAGCGGCGATGTGAACGCGACACTACGTACTACCAAAAGTGCCGTCTTTTTTCCGTGTCTGCCACCATCCCCCATTGTCATCAATAATATCCAAAATCTCACCCTTGGAGAAAGATATCTCATTGGGGTCATCCGGAGACGCAGTATCTGAGGCACATCTTCAGTATTAGCAGGAAAAAGAGTGCGCGAGATCAATCTGACACTCACATGCATACAGTGCTTGTGCTTTGTAATGGGCGTCTGCAGGCAGCGGCAGCCCACCACCTGCTCCGTCAGTATACAAAAGTCCTTGATAAAACTAGCTACGCGCACCAAGGGTTTGGAGATAATTTGATGGTGCGACTGCGATTGTGAATCAGTAACGAGGGAGAAGCAGCGATGTGAGTATACAAAAGCCCCTTGATAAAACCAGCTACGCGCACCAAGGGCTTGGAGATGATTCGACGGTACAACTGCGATTGTGAATCAGTAACGAGGGAGAAGCAGCGACGTGAATGTGACACTACGTACAACCAAGAGTGCCGTCTTCTCTCCGTGCCTGCCACCATTTCCCGTTGGTATCAATAATATCCAAAATCTCACCCTGGGAGAAAGAGATCTCGTCGGGGTCATCTGGAGACGCAGTGTCTGAGGCACATCTTCAATATTAGCAGGGAAAAAGTGTGTGCGAAGTCAATCTAACACCCACATGGATACAATGCTTTTGCCCAGTAGTAACTAGTATCTGGAGGCAGCGGCGGCCCACCACCTGCTCCAATGCCTGCATTTCCTGGGGTGCTCATCAGGGGCGAATTGATACCCTGAGGGCCAGTCGTATCTGCTCCGAGGGTAGTCGGAGTACGGCCAGGGCTGGTGTATCCCCCGACAGAATTAGCACTCTTCTGTGGCAACGGCGCAGGCTGCATGTTCTTGTTGTTGAAGGGATCGATGTCCGGCACGAAGCTATTGTTGAGCTTGTGTCGTACGTACCAGGACCGATGCCCGCGGGCGGCGGCGGTGCTATAGCCACCGCCAACACCATAACTGGCAGGGTTGCGTAGGTTGTGCGGGTACTGTACCGGTTTTAGGGACTCCCACGTCCGGTCCGACGGCGGACCTGGACCAAACTCAAAGTCTGGTTACAGTAAGTCACGAAATGTGCCATATAGTAGGGAGTAGGCGTCGGCCAATTCAATCTGGCAAGCCATCCAGACCACCTTCTACGCCTGACCAGCCTTGCGACGTCTGTTTGATATCCTCAGTCCTCAGGTTTTTAATTGGTCTTGCGCCTTCCATCCCACCATGAGTGCCATCGATGCTCGATATGAGCACATTTGCGATGATGACAATCCAACTCACAAGAAATGCTCCAAAACGCGTACGCCAGGACATATCAACAGATACCAACACCCGAGATCCCCCAGCACGTCTCTGTCAATAAAGAACGGGTACATATCGGGCCTCCCCTAACAAACTCTGTCTGCTCTTCGAAATGGGGCGAAATACGGCACGAGCTACCATTGACAACAATAATGTCTGTCACCTCCTCTCCCTTCCGACCCACGGTTAGCTGCTGCTGCTCGGTCCAAGGTGAGGTCGTAGTCGCAGTACCGATCACATCATGAATAACGTTGCATTTTTGCCTTGTAAAATGCGAGACTGACCCCGCCCAGTAACACGGCCACGTACGTCTGCTGCGGCCCCAGGAAAGCAACTCGCTTCTGTCGACATTGAAGTGCACTTTGATGAGCTTGGAGCCCTCGACAGGGGATCCTCGCAAACACGATCATGGCACAGAACCTACGACACAGTGGTGTGGCAATGAGAGGCGTCAATGGCAAAGATGTTCTACGCATCCGCTCACTTCAGACATGTGGCACGGACGCACGGGCGGAGCAAGAACACACGCTACGGCAAAGCGCACATGTGCGAATATATGCCCCGATTTTGTCGGGCATATGGCTCGGAGGCAGACACGATGTGGGCATGGTTCGACTGTGCGGAGGTTGCGTGCGCGTTTACATTGATTGATATCATGGTCCTACAAGCATTCCCTTCCAGCAGGTTCTCTATCACTTGAATCATGGACGCACTATGCGTGCGCCTGGGGGTGACATCCAGTCGCGGTTGTGAGCGAAATAAGGTCAGTAGAGGGACGCCTCAAGGGACGGATAATGGACGCTATTCGAAAACTGGTACCACTAAGTGGGGCCAGTGGTGATAATGTAGGTCGCCATGGTGGTTAGAAAACGGCGAGGCTGCACCCCCGGACCGCGAGCTCCGTGAAACTGGCCGCGCTCGACTAACTCGCTCTCGATTTGCCAATGTAAATGATGCCCTAATAATCCTTTCGCTCACGAAGTCTTATACGCGATGCATTCAGGCTTAGGTCTGTGAGATGGCTCTTCTAGACATTATCGTGAATCAAGATCTGTGCTAATACTTACGCGCGCGGTATTCTCCACGTTTTCAACGCCACTCACCGCCAACGTCCTTCTCCGTGTTTCAAACGTTCAAACTTTCAGACGTCTGAGGGACTGCCCTTGCCAACTCTGACACCAGATGGCCCCCTGAAACTCAAGTGTCTCTCACCTTCAATTTCGTAACGCTTTCTTCGCCGTCACATAGCAGTAACCTGTGGCCGCTCTGGAAACAGGTCTTCCATAAGAGCCGCTTTAATAACATCACTTAAATCGTCCCCTGTCAATTCATCGATAAAGGTCTCAGCCTATTTGTCCCCCCTGCCAGTGAGCGCAGGGCCTGAGTCTCGTTTTATGTACTGTGTGCCTCTGGCTTATCCCGTCCCACCAGATGTCAAGAACATTACCTACTCCTCAATTCAACCCGACATGACTAGATCCACCCAAACTCCTACACACTTTCGCAGCCGTCATCGTAGATATCAGCGAGTTTGGGCTCGGTGCCATCGCCATCTCCAAGACTTCTGAGAAGTAGCTGGAAACCGGCAGATAGGACTTGATTTGTCTATCCACCCTTCCGCCACTGTATGCGTCTTCTGCTGTTGGGATCATTTTTATTCCGCACATATGCCAACAGTCACAAGCAGTGTTCGACAAAGTTCAGTTCCGGTAGAGGTGATAGACAGATAAGCCCACAGCAGATATCCTCAATCCGTGATCGCGTGTTACGGCGCGCAAGAAAGATCCAGGATTGTTCTTAGCGTCCCCCGAGGGGAGCGCCAAATAAGTTGGAGTAGGTCTGGTACACTACTACTGTAGTTACTTCAGCCTCTTTTTGATCACTTTCCTTCGTGGCTTGTGGCTTGCTTGTCGCGTCTATACCATTTCATTGCTTTCGTTAATCCGTTCTCTCTTATTTCATCCATAGTTACAGTACCGGCATCCTCAGGACAGGCTACAGCTGTAAAGACGATTGCTAGCAGCCTTGACCTCTTTCAGGCTGCCCTGCCATTCTTGGACCTTACTGAATGTGCTATTTGGGCCCTCGCCACCAACCTCACCAATATTTTTTTTGGCTGGACGTCATATTAGGATTAGGTAATCTGCAACTGGCCAGATCTAATCGGATTAGGTCGACATCCATCATACACCGCGTCACTCTCGTTATCCGTTTATCCTTTCCCTTGGCCAATCTACTGTGCACTAAACAATGTCAGATTCCGAAAAGACACCAGGAGCTGCCGCTCCAGAAAAGCCACGGTCGACCGCCGAGGCCGATATCACCAAATACAAGGTTGGAAGGTTTCATCCTTGATCGTCCAGAGTTTTTTTTCTTATCTTGGCGTCGGCATGATGGTAGACTGCGGCCGACATTGTCAACGTTGCGGTGAAGCGGCTCGTTGAGCTCTGCGTGGAGGGCGCAAATGTCCTCGATCTCTGTGTCGAAGGCGACAAGCTCGTCGAAGAGGGCACAGGCGCAGTGTACAACAAGTCCGTCAAAGGTGTCAAAGTCTCCAAAGGTTCGCGCTGTCCTTCGTCTCCACCGCTACCCAAAGCAACTGACGATCGATTTGATCAAAATTTATTTATTTATTTCTTCCTTCTCTCTCCCATTGCGCAGGACTCGCATTCCCAACGTGTATCTCCGTGAACAACTGTGTAGCACACTTTTCACCACTTGCGTGAGTACAGTAATTTCTGGCCCTCGGGGCAATCGTAACCCATAACCCACGACGTTTTCCCCGACTCGTCCCCTTCGCCCATTGGTGGTGACCGTCACCCATCATTAAAACACACACCCCGCCACGCAGCTCGGACCCGCTCTCGGCACAGAACCTCGCCAAGGGTGACGTCGTGAAGTTGCACCTGGGTGCGCACATCGATGGCTTTGCTGCAATTAGCGCCGAGACGATCGTTGTCGGGGCAACGCCGGAGAGCCCCGTGACGGGCCGTCGGGCGGACGCGCTGCGCGCCGCGTGGACGGCCGCCGAGGTTGCGATGCGTCTCGTGCGCGTCGGCAATAAGAATTGGCAAGTCACGGAGGCGGTCAGTAAAGTAGCGGCGGCGTGGGACTGCAAGCCCGTAGAAGGTGCGTTTTGGTCCGGAGAGAGGACCGGCGAAGCGCGAATGGCTAAAGTGGAAGCGATGTGGTGCGGACAGGCATGTTGTCGTGCCAACAGACACAAAACGTGATAGATGGGAAGAAACGCATCATTCTCAACCCGAGCGATGGGCAGAAGAGGGACTTCGAGACGATCACGTTTGCGGAGGGTGAGGTGTATGGGATCGACATTCTCGTATCGTCAGGCGAAGATGGCAAGGTAAGGCTACCCGTTTTGTCGACTATTGCGTTTGTTTCGGTGGGGTTTGAACGCGATGTCGTATAGGCACGGTTAGAAGAATCGCGAACGACAATCTATCAACGCGATCACACGGTATCGTACCAGCTCAAGATGAAGACATCCCGTGCGGTATTCTCGGAGGTGCAGAAAAAGGCGGGCCCCTTCCCGTTCAACGTGCGCGTTCTTGAGGACGAGAAGCGCGCACGTATGGGATTGCAAGAGGCTGTTCAACATAGTCTGGTCAAGCCATATGAAGTCGTGTACGCCTCCGTTCCACTCATAACCCCCGAACGCTGTATGTTGACAAAAGAAATTCAGATACACGCCATCGAATACCTTCGTCGCCGCGTTCCACTTCACGATTGCTTTACTCACTGGCGGACCTGCATTGCTGACCCACCCGCCAGTGTGGTACAAACCGGAAGTTGTGAGGACGGAGAAGGACCTCGAGGACGAAAGCCTCAAGGAACTGCTTACGAGAAAGCTCAGAGAAAACAAGAAACAAAAGAAGAAGGCCGCAGCGGGTGAAGGCGAGTGAGAAGGGAAATGATCGTCAGGTTATCTGGGAGCAGATGTAAGAAGGGGAAAAGAAGAACCGAAGGAGGTACGATTGGATAGCGGTGGTGTAAGAAGATACAATTACGCCGGAGATCGGCCATTACATGGACTAGGCCGACAGGTGTGAATGGGATGCTGACCGCTGCTCCGCGTCGTCGGCAAACTGGCTGATGGTGCGGACAACGAGGTCAACATTTTCCAGAAACGAGTTGAGTGTAAGACGGGCTAGTCGGACGGTTAACGTGTAAAATGTTCTGTGCGCGCGAATCAATGCCAAGACGAGGGCGTGTTCATGACGCACGTACGCAACCAAGACATCACCGTCGAGGGCGAGTTCACGTCTAACAGCATGCGGCTGAAGCTCCCGATCGACCTCGATGACCTGCTTCGCGATGGACGCGTGCTTTGGATCGGCAAATGGGATCCGAACGGAACTTTTAGGGGAGGCTTTACTGTTTAAAGGGGACAGATAACACATCAACGGATGACCTCACATTTTATGCCAATCACCTTGGCTGGTCGACATGATGATGAATGAGGTCAATCAAATCTGCACCGGTCCGATCTTACCCGGTCGACCACTTTCCTTTTCACTGTCACCACATTTCGTTTGCCCTATGACAATCACAATCACAACACAGGTGACCCAGACACACTCCGGCACAACCCCTGTGGCCGTGACCCCTCGGGGGGCCACACGTGTACTCTGCCTGGCCTGGCACGGGCACGGGCACGGGCCTGGCCCCGTGAAAGCCTTTTTTAACGCGTTTGGCATCTGGAAACTCCCCCACCCCCAAATCCACAGACCTGTGCCCTTACTGTACCCCCCTGCTCATCATCTTTCCCTGTTTATTTTCCTTTTCCCTTCATCGTCGTCCATCTCGCCTATAGATCGTTGATAACTTAAAGAATGCTCGTCGTACCAACTCTTATCCTCCCTCGCGATGATGAGCTCGAGATTCTTGGACGCACCGTCGAACGGACACTGGGGCGATCTGTCGCATCGATCGATGTCATCGGGAGAGGTATGTCCCTGCCTCTGTCTCGCTGAATGACCGCTAACACAGAACCGATCTTCGTTTGGTAGACCCGCTGAGCAGGGCAAGTCTATCGCGTGGGCCTTGTTTGGGAAGTTTCGCACTCACGATGTCCTTTTTTTTGTTTTGCATTTGTAGACGTTCGCTGTCGCCATGCAGGATGGCAATCATCTCATCGCCCGCGTTGCCGACTCGCACATGCCTACGAGCATCATAGAATCAGAGGTCTGTTCGGCTTTTTCCTGGCGTTGTGGGGACGACCTAGTGATCGTGATCAACCTTTGTCGGTGCAGATTGCGACGATGCAATGGGTCCGAGAACGGACGTCGGTCCCTGTGCCTAAAATCTTGGCCTACGAGCTCGATCAGTCCCATGCGCTGGGCGCACATATGCTTCTCGAGAAGGCGAGGGTCTACTTCCCGATCTTGCATCCTCGGTCTCTGAATGACGTCGTTTTTTTTATGCGCGCAGGTCTCTGGTGTCCGTCTGGACACAATCTTTGATGATCTCCCCGCGGAGGCTCAAGACTCGTTGATCACGCAGATTGCGCAATTCATGATCGAGCTATCGCGCATCTCCTTCCCGGAAATCGGATCCATTGTCCTCCCTAAACCCTGCGACCCGACCTCCTCACCTTCGCCCTCCTCTCCACCCGCTCTTCCGTCCCTCGGTCCACTAACGCACCCGTGCTTCTACGTCGAAGGTCGCGCCGCGCTCTCGATCGATCGTGGACCATTCCCGACGGTGCGAGCGTACTTCCTTGCCTGTGCCGAGCGTGAGCGCGCCGCGACCCGCGCGCTCTTCCCGCAAGGTGCACCAGCGGGAGCAGAGTACCAGGCTCTACTCGCCGAGACGCAATCCATCGTTGAGCGTGCCGTCACTCTGCTCATCGAGCTCGTGCGCCGCTGTGAAGGTCTCGACAGCGCCGACCCAGAGCTCGCCCGATACGCTCTCGATTTGCACGAGCTCGGGCCGAAGAACATCATCGTCGCGCCGGACGATCCAACGCGCATTGTACGTCGCCCGTTCTCCCCCTCTTTTACAACAGAACATGGCGCTTATCGCGCATCCACCTCCCTCCTAGTTGGCCGTCGTCGATTGGCAATCCGCTTCCGTCCGGCCGTTGTGGCGCTGTGCGCGCACGCCGTACTGGCTCTTGCCCTCGCTCGCGGGCGACGACGACGCATGCAAGCAACGGCTGCGCAGCGCGTTCCGCGCGGCGGTGGCAAATGAACCGGTCTTTGCCCGTGCGGTCGACGCCGACGATACCCGCCACGCTCTGGACGAGGTGGCGGAGTACGACGCGTTCCGCGATGGTTTCTTGGTGCTGCCAACTCTGCAGAGCATGTACGTTTTGTTTCCCTTTTGCGGCCGTATCACCCCGTAGCAATTTTTTTTGTATGTTGATGCGTTGATGATAACAGACTGGCTACGCTTCCGGGAGAGGAGGACGTCGAAGGACTGCGTAAGCTCCTCGATCCGCATACGCTCTCTAGCCGTGCAGCGCGCATATCGCTGCTCACGACGGGTTCTGGCCTGCTCTCGCTCGCTGCTTCTGCACAGGGCAGCCCAATGAGCGAGTCTCCCCTCACTTTCGGTTGGAACCGCAAGTCATACCGATACTCTGTTCCCCCGACCCCGCGTTATTCCGTCCCTCCGACCCCGATCGCATGACAGCTGCTGGCGCTATGTATCAGAGTGGCCTAGTTATGGGACTTTTGAATTGTTTATGAGTTAACGAGTACAGTGCTAGCCGAGACCCGTGGGGTTATCGTGTGTCTAGTCGATCTACCCATAAAAGTGGTATTGATAAGTATGTCTGAATGACACATTGGGGTATAGTACATCCGACAGAATTGCCTTGAGGATTGGATGGGATGGCGCAAGTTTGCCACTTGGACATACGTCGTGCCAAACGACAACAAAAAAAATTGTCAGAAGACACGATGCATAAAGGAAGGACAATACAAAGACAGTATGTGGCAATCCAGCTGAGACGTATATCAGTCATTACGTTAGAGGAGGAGATACAGTGGGGGCGGGGAGTGATCGTGGCGAAAATGTTTCATTGACGTTTTTGTAAAAGGGCGATTGCGTAAAAGGCAAAGGAAGGGAAAAAAAAAACGTCAAAGAAAGGGGGTGTTTCAGTCAGTGTGGACTTAGGGCGCGAACAATGCGGAGGCGACGATTGCGATTGCGATCGTTCCGAGGAAGACGGCGCTTGAGGGGATTTGGTGAGCGGAGAGGGCATTGCTACTGCCACTGCCTGTGTTGGCTCCCGCCGCTGCACTTGCACTGGGGTTGGCGCCACTGGAGCTGGTAGTCGTTGGCCCGCTGTTGGGGGGAACGGTCAGTCAGTCAGTTGGGGGGTATAATACCATCTTTTCTCCCGAGTAAATACTCACGGGTGTTCAGCGAGGAAGGCGAGCTCCGGTGATAAGCAGCTCATATTGCCACTTGGTTGAACTACGATCTAAAAATATATAAAGTGACGTCGTGTGAGAGGTGGACACACGATGGGCAATAGGACGGATGGGATGGGATGCGTACGTACGGGTTGGGACCACGCATCGTTTTGCTGGCCGTCTTCGATCGTCATCACGACGTTCCACCCTTGGGGAATGGTCACAGTCCACGTGGCGGAATTGGTGTCAAATTCGCCCAAGTCTGCACTGATGAAACCATATTTTCAGTCTTGAGGCAGGAAAAGAAAAGGTTTTAACGGGGTGGTGGCGGGTGCACTTACACCGCGTAGCCGCACGGATCGCTCTGGTTCGCGATGAGGATGTCATACGGGCCCGTTGTGCTGTCCCAGGATAGTTGGACGGGAGCGCACTGTCCAACGTGGCAACATTTTTACAAATCAATCATTCGTCAATCAATCGACGCAGTGGCCCACAGCACGGTACCTGAGTGAAGACGGGCGTCTCGACGTTAAACGCGGAGCTGGACGCGGGGCCGCAGAGGAAGGCAAGGAGGGCCGTGCAAAGGAACGTCACGAGCATCTCCGTATCCCGCTTTTACAATCCAACACCCGGAACAAGGAGAAGGGGGGAGAGAAAGAAAGGGCCAAACATTGCTCAGGAAGTGAAGAACATAAATAAGAGAAGGAAAAATTGACGGGTTGAGTATCGTCCGAGTTGTCGTCCGCGGTCGTTGCTGTGGCTCGTCTTCCATACTACCGAGATTCTCACGCTTCTCTTCCCCACTTCAGTCAAAATGGTTTCCATTACTATTCAATAGAATGAACCGGGTCATTAATCATACAGGTAATGGTCATCCATCTTCTATAACTTGCTCTTTCCTGTGAACTCGGCAAGCTCGGTTCGCTTGCTTATCCTGGAAGAAGCCAAAATGCTTGAGTCCGGCGATCCATTAACGAATGGGAATCAAAAGGCGTCCTCACCCAGAATGAGGGACAGGTAATGGTTCCACTTTCAATCCCTGAACAAGTTGGCGTTCCCCGACGGGAACATAGTCTCGCTTGCCTGACCCAACGTAAATCTGCAAAAACTAATATCAGCAAACGTTTTGCCTGCGCAACCGCAGCCCCCATGCATCACATGGACGCACCTGACGTGGGCGCCAGATTTTTACGCCACCTTCCTGGAGCATCATCTATGGAAGGAAAAAGGTTAGTGCGGTGGAGCTTGTAGATATGGAAGATGAATTTAACGTGCCTGTCGCCAGTGGGCCAACCAGCCCACCACACGTGGTACAGCAAAGAGAACAGGGAAGAAGTCGAGAGGGAAGCCTTATATTTGATAAACGCCTGGCGTAACTTCCCTCAGATGGTAGGAAACTTACCCATCGCTCGATATATTAACCCGCTACACGCCGAAAGGATGGGTCTCAATACCATTCGTTTACGTGAAGGGCGACGACGAGCTCACCTCCTACGATAGAAAGTGAGCAGCCCTGAAATGGGGGGGAGAAATGAAGATGACGCTTACCAAAAGTCTACGTTTGGTGCCAATTTGCGCTTTACGAAATATTCGTCCTTGATTGCGGCGTCATGGAGTGCCATCGCCGTCTCGAGCAACTCGTCTTTGCCAGTCCTATGAAGGAGATTCAGCCCGTTGGGAGTCACAACTACTCATGGGACACAATACACTTTGAACACCTCGTCTGCCGTCTTTCTTATGATGAAAGACCGGGGATCAGAGGTTTTGTATACTCTGCAACAAGGATCCACCAATCAGACAGATGTCGAAAAGCGTGTTGGTCTGTGACGCTCACCGGTGACCGAAGCCCGAGAGCACCTTTTCGCGTCGCTTCACCGCTTCAAGGAAAGCAGGGACATTCTCGGGGCTGTCCATGGTTATTCACAGGAACGGGACGTAGTACAGGAACAAGTCACACACCTTCCAATAGAGATGAGCATCCGAATCACCGCCTCGTTGGCACCGCCTGTGTTTCCGGTAACTCTAAGAAATACAGAAATCGCACGTTTTTTCTATCCTGCTCACCATGGAGAGGACCACTGAAAGCCAGGGATATGTCAACGCGGTTTCTCGCAACATCGAACAAGACGCTCACTATAACGACGCGCATCCAGCCCTGTTCCACACAATAAAACCCTCACGTCAGCTTACCCACATACAACAGCGAGGGTGTGACACAGAAACCACTGACGCGACAGCAGAATATGGGTCCACCAGTGAACTGCCTGTCTGAAGCACCGTGGTGCAACTCGCATTGAGTTCGTGATCGGCGTGCAGAAGGAACAGCACGTCGAGCGCCTTCTCCAGTATGGGAGACGGCTTGTAGTTCTCCTGGCCAAGGTGATCCATCTGGTACAAGAATCTATGGGCAAACGCGTGTCAAGAACCGAGAGCATGTAAGAGCACGGGGAACGACGCACTGTCCAGTATAGGAGAGGCCCGCAGGCGGCAGGACGAATTCACGACCCTGGCGGATACGATACGCCATCCTATATGTGACCAGTTTTTAGCTGTAGCTGTGCCTTACTGTATGCGTCGCGCAAGGCACGTACGCGGCGAGTGTTGTGGCCTTCCCGATGATCCTGAAGATCTGCCTATCCATGTTTGCAAGCGAGGACTTGTCACCTTGCGTAAAGAGCTTCTGTCCTAGATGTGGACAGAGTTCACTGCGGACCATCCCCATGGGCATAATTGAAGGGGACACGTACCTTGCAAGGAGGGATTGGCTTCGCTGTAATACGAACCGAGGTAAGCGAACGCGCTCGTGAGGATCGCCATCGGATGCGCGTCATATCTAGCAGAAATGGCAGGGGGCGGGGCAAGCACCACGACCACAGTGAATCAGCATCCACAAAAAAAAAACACATAGATCCATCTGCAGACGGAGGAGAGAGCGCACCGGAAAGAGCGGAAAAATATCTCTGCGTCCGCGTGGACAAAAGTGTGTGACAAGACCTCGACCTCGAACATCCTCAGCTGCTTCGCGGTGGGCAACGTGCCGTAGATGAGCAGGTAGGCCGTCTCGAGGTGGGTCGAGTGCTGCGCGAGCTGCTCGATCGGGTAGCCGCGGTAGCGCAGGACGCCCGCGTCGCCATCGATGTACGTGATCTGGCTCTGGATGACGGCCGTGTTGAGGAAGCCCTTGTCGGACACGCGGAGTCCCTTGGGCGTCTCGTTCTCGACACGTTCCCCCGGTTTGAGCGGGGCGGCAATCGCCTTGAAGGAGGACGCCGAGACGGTGTTATCCTTGATCCTGTGTGTGTCCCCTCGTCTCAGCCTGACTCTGCTTTCACTACTGCACCCCCGCCGACGTCGAAAGGCGCCGATGGCGACGTACGGAATATTGTATGTCTTGCCCGTGCGGTTGTCGCGAACGGTAAGACTCTCGTCAACGGCGGCATTGCTTTCTGCTGGACGGCCCATTCTAGGTCTTGAAGACTTGGCGAAATAGAGGTGAAGGTATACTTGCGGGGTTAGCTGCGGGTTCGAGGCCTCAGCTTCGCTTTTAAATAAACGCTGGGCCCCGCAAATTGACCCGTCCGAGGGATGAACCGACCGGGACGGTTGTTTGGGCGTTTGCCATCAATTTCACGTGTTTCGGAACAACAACGACCCTCACACCACACGACGGCTCTGCCTGCCTCACCGGCACAACTCCGCCAAATAGAGATGGAGACGGTTGTGAAAACATTAAATATAGAATCGAATACGGTATGCAATATCACAAATACAGTCCCTCGGGTGTACCCTCGTTCTTCTGGTACAGCACCTAACGACAGCACATCAGCGTCTGTTCAAATCTGCAGCTCAAGTCAAGAATGACCAACCTTTTCCCGTGCTGTTGTAAAGTCGGCCTTGTTCACCCTCATTCGTCGCTCCCGTAATGCCATCAAACCAGCCTCCGTACAGATTGCCTTGATGTCTGCCCCGGACAAATCATCTTTCGCCATGACATACTCTTCCAGATCGACATCATCTGCCAAACTCATGCGCGATGTATGTAACCTGTATAAAGGATCCATTTAGAGACCGCAAGATGGCCGCGATAATACAACTAGACAAACCGGAAGATATGACGCTTTGTCTTGACGTCGGGCAGAGGGAACTCGATCTTCCGGTCAATACGCCCGGGCCGAATTAGCGCTGGGTCGAGAGACTCGATCTTGTTTGTGGCCATTATAACCTTGACGTCCCCTCGAGTATCGAAACCATCCAGCTGGTTCAACAACTCTAACATCGTTCGCTGAATCTCGCGTTCACCACCCGATGTCGAGTCGTACCTGCAAGGCTCTCAGTCCCACACCAGAGTAAATAATTCCAGGCAACGTACCGTTTCGTACCAATGGCATCAATCTCATCAATGAAGACTATACTTGGTGCATGCTCTTCGGCCACGCGGAACAACTCGCGCACGAGTTTTGGTCCATCGCCGAGGTACTTTTGGATGAGTTCGGAGCCTACGACCCGCAAAAATGTGGCAGACGTCTGATTTGCCACGGCCTTGGCCAGGAGGGTCTTGCCGGTCCCAGGGACACCATACAGGATGACGCCTTTTGGTGGCTTGATTCCCATCTCTTCGTAGAGTTCAGGATGCGTCAACGGAAGTTCTACGGATTCCTGGGAGTGGGCGCATTGGCAAGCGAGACGGCGTACTGCGAGGAGAAACGCACCTTTATTTCCTGTATCTGACCCTCGAGTCCGCCAATGTCTGCATACGTTTCTGTTGGCGCCTTGTCAAGCTTCATGACGCTGACCATGGGGTCCTGGTCATCCTGCAGAACTCCGACGACCGCCTGGTTCTTGTGGTGTAATAACACAGTTCCTCCAGGTTCGAGAAGGTCCTTGTCGACAATACTGAGCATAGAAACGTAATACTCTGGCCCTGACGCAGTGCTAATGATGGCGTGTTCGTCGTCGATGATCTCCTCCAAGGTGCCGACAGCTAATGGGCTTCCACGGAGTGCGTCCACCTGACTTAACTCGTCTTCGTTCTTCTCTTCCCTGGTGCTCTCAGGTTTGAGACGTTCTTGATTCTGGATGAATTCCTCTTCGAGCAAGAGGTAATCCTTGATGCGCTCATTCTTGAGCAGCTTGAGACGACAGCGAGTAGTCGGGAACACAGCAGGCAACTTAGTCGCTGCGTCGGGTCCCCGTTTCTTCTTCTTCCCAACTCGCGTGGGTAAAGGCGGCTCCCATTTCTTCTTCTGTGGCTCCTCCTTCCCATCCTTTCCGTCCCGCTTGCCTCCTCCACCTGGCCCACCAGGGCCGCCAGGCAGACCGGAAGGATATTGTCCCTGTATGCACAACTAAACAACAACTCACGGGGTAGATAACGACAAACGTACCATTTAGGATATTTTGTGAGTGAATGAAGACTTGAGTGTAAAGGTCGCAGGTGTGCTTCAAGGTGCACAGACTTCGAACGCGACGCGTCAGTCCTGTGCTGACTAAGCAAACTTAAGCGCCGGGATTACCCGTCCGCCTAATTGCCGTCACCGTAATCGACCTGAGCAATTACTGTACAGGCAACCATCCTGCAGCGATGATGGCATCTACTCCCCAAACAGCGACAAACCAGTTCATTCCAGCAGGTTTGTGACCCCTCACTGTCCAACGATAAATAAAAAAACATACCATGTCTTTTTCCTCAAAGATGATAGCGACGACGACTTGAATGACGAGGATATCCCCAGCTTCGGCGCTGGGACCCCGCTCCTCCCCACACCCACACAGGACAAGGGCAAAGGACGCTCCCCGCAAAATTCTGATAGCCACCCTCCCCCCGTCGTATCCGGAACTATCAATTCACCAGGCAACGCACCGAGAAGCTCCGCGCGTCAGAGTTTTGGCGGAGTGCAGCTAGAGACGCGGTACGCGTCGACCGTCTCTCATCTTACGCGCGTCATTCTTTTCCTTACCGGGAGCTTCCTTCCATAGTTATGATGGAATAGACACTCTCGATGAGCCCGTCACGGCGACCATTGTATGTCTGTCGGCCGAGATGTTCTGGCAATCCGTTGGGGTATGGCTCGCTGACACGTGCACAGGGCCGCGATCTATTGTCAATATACAACAAACTACTCCAGGTGTTGTATCCTATACGGAAAGGCGCCGGAAGAGAGGTTCTCAGGTCTGTACCCGCCCGCAGGTGTCTCGGAGGCAGCGAGGCTGATATGTGTCGAAGGGATTGGGACCTTTGGGGACCACTCATCCTATGTTTGATGTTGGGCATCCTCCTCAGTGTTAATGTCAGTGCATTTTTGTCTCACTTCCCCTACTTTCTAATCACTTTGGTCCCACACAGGCTCCAAAGTCCCAGTCGCTAGGTGTTTTCACGTCTGTCATCGTGATCGTGTGTGTTGGCGCCTTGGTAGTGACGATTCAGGCAAAGGTGAGCGCTGGCTTACGTCGTAGTCGTAATCCTTTGACCCAGTCTTCTGCTAATTTAGCTTCTCGGTGGCCGGGTGTATGTCCTTTTCAATTTCATTGGTTATATTATTCTGAGAAAAGCGCGCAGGTCTTTCTTCCAAGGACTCTGTGCCCTGGGCTACTGCGTCGCCCCATTGGACATCGCTGCTCTTATCTCTTGCTTTGTTCGCACTATGTATGTTCGTGCTCCCATAGCCATTCTTGCCTGGGCCTGGTGTATATGGGGTGAGCGAGAGATTTACCCTCCATCGGCAAAGCATTGATGTCTCCTCTTCAATTAAAGCCTCGGCTAATTTCCTTGATGGGACGAGAATAGAGGCTCAACGCATTCTGCTCGCTGTTTATCCATTACTGTAGGTACACTCCACCGTCTTGTGAGATGTCCTCTGATGTACTCGCACAGGTTGTTTTACTTCATTTTGGCATGGATGATCCTCATCCAATAATCACACCCGTGTTTCGCATGTTGTAGTCAAAGACTTTAGTCGGGTACCGAGAATGCAGAATTCTCAAGCTCTCACCGTCGCCTCATAATTGAATCGTATCGTCTCCTGTTCATAAGTAACTTAACAGTACAAACTACACACTTCTAAGTCGCACTGCCGAAGATCTTGTAGCGACGTCCAATGCTCGGCCCAATCTCGTCATACTGTGCCTTGGTATGGCAAGAGGAATAGAACTCGGGCTATATATTGGTTTCAGCCACCATTCGCACCGTCGCAGATGGATGTTTACTCACGAGTGAGGCAAGGAGTGAACCACCAAACCATACCGCATATCTCTGCCGTTTGTGGGAAATAACATCGACCTCGACACCGGACGACTGTCATAGCGCGATGAGTGCGCCGAAGTCAAAATGATGTGGCACACTGACCTTCTGTGTGCTTCCGCTTGAGATAGCACTCGCCTCTAACCGACGGTCGACGAGTTGTTTCAGATCGCGCTTGAGTCGCTGACCGAAATGCTGGAACATCGTCGATCCACCCGAGAGCACGATGTTCTGAGTAAAAGTCCGTTCATAAAGGGAATGAGGGAAAACAACCGTAAATGCGAGAACGGACCTTGTACAAGCCACGGCGAACGTCGATGGGCGAAGCCTGAATGGTGCTATCGACAATGTCCGGGAGTGGGATCAAAAAGTCGGAAGAGTATATTTCTGGATTGAAGAAGATTTCAGGGGCGAGGAAGCGCTCGTATCCAACGTCGACCGAGTATTGCTGTCGATGAAAGTGAGCCGCTGGTGGGACATTCTATCAGGCAGACACAAAATCGTACACGGCCAGTCACCGAATGCTCGCCATCGTACCGCTCGAAATACTTGTAGGGCTCCGTGTCGTACTTTCTGAACTCCTTGACGATGTCCTGACACACGTACGTATAATTCTCCTTGACCTTTCCGGCGACCTTCAGCTGGTCCTCGGGCGGTACCTGCGCCATCTCACCGCGTTCTCGCATGAGATTGAGCACGAACTGCGTGATGTCCCGCCCGGCTATCGGGATGTGTTTGATGGCGCTCCCGATCACGTACCCCTCGGCGCAAGGGATGACATGGGTCACGCCGTCGCCCGAGTCGATGACCGTGCCGGTGAGCGTGCGGTCGGTCACGCGGTTCGAGGACCAAGACGCGGCGAGGGCGAGCACGGCCTGGACGGCAATGTACAGCCCTTGGATGTTGAACGACTCGAAGAAGATTTCGGCCGTTTGCTCGCGATTCTCCGGGGGGTTCAGCGGTGGTTCGGTCTATGCGAGCCAGTATGCATGAGGGAAGGGGAAAAGAAGATCAGGTAAGGGGGTCACACGGACATGCATGTAGAATAGATCGTCGTACGGACCAGAAGGAAATAATGGTCCTCCGGCTCGGCGCGGAGGTACTTGAAGATCGTCTGTTCCCAGTAGCGTTCCATGTAATCCCAGTTGTCGATCTGACCATGGCGGATCGGGTAGTAGACACCGTATCCTGGTGTCTTGGCATTAGCGAGCGCTTCGTCACCGATGAAGAAGTCGAGGTCCTCGACCCCGCGCTTCGAGGCGAGATTCCCAGGCTTTGCTGGTACTGCAGGTCCCGATCTGCTCGACTGGGCGGGAGATCCACGAGTCGCGATAGCAGTTGGGAAAACGCTGTCAAAAAAATCGCATGAGCGAAGGGCGGTAGGGTAGGTAGTACTAGTTGGGATGCATGCTCACAAAGACGGGTCTGAATTTCCAGCAAACCTGGACGCGTCGAGATGATTGATAAGCCCAGAATTCGATGAGGAGCTATATATCTGCAACGTGCGTACCCTACTTTTGAATAACCAGTTCCATTGTCGCATATAATGGGTGCAAGAAGCGACATTTTCTTATGCAGTGTTGCGGTGATCTACTCAGATTAACCCTCAAGCGCAGCCGTTTTGTTTAGCTCTATTGACCCGGGTAAGCGGCCCGGAATGCTACGCATTACATAAAGGATATCTTAAGAATTAGATGCTATGCTAAAGTGGGGAAATAACGCGCTGTTTCACCAGAAACGGGTTAGGCAGCTATCAGACGCTTTCACTTCCTAAAATTGGCCCTTCTTCCCTCGCGATAGCGTCTTTGGCCTGTCAAGCGGTAAGTCGTGCACCCTGAGCAAGTGAGGGTGATTTAAGGTCACCTCTTCAACTAAGTCATCATCGACGTCCGGAAGCGACTCCACCGTCTCTCCATCGAGCGGTATCACCTGCCATCTCGTAGGCGGATTCTCGATATAAAGACAAAGATCAGAGGGCAAATCCGCGCCATGTTCCGCATTGAATGATTCACGAACTAATCGCTCCTCTAAGAGATCGTCCAGTGAATGGATCAATGGGCAGCGCGTTGAAGAGACAAAGACATACCATCTGACATGGCTTCCAGTTGGGTCATCATGCTACGTACGATGCTCTCGGATGCTTCTTTATACTGCCGCCGCCGAGCGATTTCTATGAGTAGTTTGCCATAAGAAAACCGATAGGCATTGAACTGCCGTATAAGATCTTCAATGGCAACAAGATTCTGGTGAAGAGCGCTAAGGCGGCTGTTACAATCTGCCTTATGGGTGCACGTGAATTAGAGTGACCGCTGATAGGCGAGCCATGGCGACAAACCTCAATCTCGTCTTGCCGATGTAGCATATCATCCATGATATCGCCTAATTTCTCCAGGTCTTCGAGAGTCCTTCGATGTTTTAGCAGATATTGCCGAGATGTTTGCTTGGCCGATAGGAGCTCTTCACTTCAGACCAAATCAGGGTCATTGAGGCCATTGGTGAGTAGGCAATATAACATACAGGCTTCGTTCCACGACCCTCCAAGCGTCTTCCAACTCGGAAAGGATAACGGGAAGCTCTCCAGCATCTCGCATCATCTCTTGAAACGCGCCTGAATCACCACGTAAACGTACGAGGCACGAGACCACATACCTTGGATATCGTCTTCGGTGAACTTCTCACCAGCTTCACTCTCCCTCAGCGCAACCTCCATCTTCTCAAAGTGCTCTGCCAAACCCTCTAACTGGTTTGCCATTTCTGTAGTCCAGTGCTCCTGTGTAGATAGTGTTTTCTGGACATCCACAATTGGTTTGTCAGGTGGCAAAGCTTCGCTAATAGCACGCAGAGTTTCTTGTAATGTCGCGGTGTAGCTAGCCATTATCGCGAGGCTATCCTGCAGTGACACGATCAATTGAGTGGGGATTGTTAATACCGTTAGCTCACTTCTAGTTTGTTCCGCTCCGATTCTATCGCCTCGAGGGCATCCTCGATTGTACGCTCAT
>Ga0307512_10000657_pt1 | contig 50992 bp, 48 predicted proteins | sample 14_EM_MG_FD_200267 | JGI IMG/M metagenome (GOLD analysis project Ga0307512, IMG submission 200267) | Populus trichocarpa ectomycorrhiza microbial communities from riparian zone in the Pacific Northwest, United States - 14_EM | ecosystem: Host-associated > Plants > Roots > Unclassified | place...
ACCCGTCGCTTGGGCGACGGGTCGCGTCTGATTCTCCGTCAGAGGGTACGAGGTTCCGCCAGAGCCGTCAGAGCCGTCCGGAACACCCGGGTGTTTCAGACGGAAACTAGAGTTGTTGCTGATGTCCTGTATGTGTCATCAGATATCCTAGTGACTCTGATGGCCTGCCGGAATACCCTCCTAAGGTCTGATACTCTCCTGAAACTGACCCTTCTAAGTTTACACTCCACATCCTCTCAGACACTCCTGGAGTCTTCCAGAGACTAAAATACATTTTGCTGATGGAGGCTTCAAATTTCCACAATCATGATTATCATCCTTCTGTAGTGTTAGCAACGATTCCAACCTGCTAGAACAATTCCGGGTTAAGGATTGAACTGGAGCCCAACCCTTGCAACAGTTTTACCTCATGAACAACCCGGACCATTGCTTTGGGCCGGTTTCCACCCAAAATCCTGGTAGTTGCAAGCCCAGCATTTTCGCTCCAATTAAGTATTTGGGTTCTGATTGTATTGCAACATGAACTATATGTGGATTATGCAGTGTTGAGAGCTCTTTCACAAGCAAGTCTCGCATTTGGAATCTGAGCAATATTCGTTGAGTTGCTGCAGAAACCACGCGATTTGGTTGTGATTTTTAGTGTTATTTCATAGCAACCCAACAAATATTGATCAAATTCTAAATTGCAGACCAACACGGGAAAGAGCTCTTAAAACTGCATCTTTGACATATATACTATTTTGTGATACGATAAAAACTCGAAAACCTAATTGCTGTTAATATTGTACGACCCCCATAATTGAACACTGGTCCGGCTCCAACCCAGCTCAAAATGGATGGTTTTATGTCTGGTCCAGGTTGCAACCCTGCCAAGGAACAGCATGTCGGGTGCTTGGACAGGTCTGTAACCTAACAGGCCCGTTTCTGCTGTCTGAACCCGGACGACTGGCAGGTTACCTGGACCCGTTGGTACCACTATCCTTGTGGCCGTACACAGAACATCGAAGTTCATTTTTGAAACACCTACACCAGCATGTATCCCAAGTCTTTTTGCAGTTACATCAAACTCCAGCCTTGTTTGTTGTTGAGGCATTTGCAGCTGCCTGGGCCAGTGTAATCTCGTTGCCAGACTGACTGAGTGAAATGAGATCTCCCTGGTGTTGTTGAATTGCAGCAGTAACTCCAGCAAGGGCAGGCGTGGACCAAAGCCGTTGCAGTAAACCATATTCACAACGGAGTTGATAACCAGGTTTTGTAGTACTTCCAGCCACACCTAATACTCAGCAACGTAATCTGCAATTATCAGTTGATGTTCTGTCTTCTCTGCAAACTTTCAATGTTATATATTGGCCAACAGGGAAATTTTCAATCTTGTGGTGGCAATTGAAATTTTCTGTTATATCTGTCCGTGCCTTGGCTAGATTTCTTCTTGCTAGCATTTCATGTTGGACAACCTTGGCTGCAAGCTCAGAATTGTTATTCGGTGGTTGGCATTTTGATTGAAAGGAAAAGATTTCTGATTCTGGCTGCAAGTCAGGGCTTTTTGGTGCAGTTGTAAGAGGACTCGTGAATGTTGATGGTACTGTTGTAACCTTTTCAGAGATCTGCACATGTGATGACAATGGTGGTGGAAATTGCATTGCCTAAACTTGGTGGTAAGTGTTCAATGGTTGTGGTATTATTCACAGTTGGATCTTTGCCTACTGGCAGGTAGTGTTCTCATAGTGTCAGGGTGTTCATGATATTGGACAATTGTCCGGCATGCATCGTGTCGATTCTTGAGAAGGATACATGAAAGGTGAATTCACCGGATGGTTGGTGCAATTGTTTTTCCTCTTGCTCTCGCAAAATATCTTGTTCAATAAATGGAGTTTGTTCATTAGGAGGTTTGTATGAAATTCGTTCATTCTGAGACAGATGTTTTCTCCAGTCAAACTTTCGCCCAAAAACCAATTCATATGGTGTTTTCTTGATGAATCGATGGTATGTAGCATTCATAGACCAGCCAATTTCTGGTAATGCATTTGCCCAATCCTTGTGACCTGACTCTGGTTCCCAAGCTTGCAAGCTATCTTTGGCTAAGCTGTCCTCCAGGTCTAGAAACCTTTGATTATCAGGTGTTTGTGGACGGCCATTGTTAGCCCTGATGTCATGACTTTCGACCAACCTTAAGAAACACTTTTTAGATTCTCCCCCATTGTCAGCTTGTGACATCTCTGGAAGTCCGAGAAACATCACGAACATGGAGATGCATTTGGCAATATCCTCAGAATCTTCACCTGCAGTTGCAAACAGTGAACTGTATTTTGTATAGTGGTCCTTAATATGGCAAATCCACTTCATATGACCATCAGCTTCAGGCCGCAAGTCAATCGAATCGATTTGAATCCTCTAAAGCCATCCATTCACTACAATTGGTGTCATAGGTGGTCATGTATGGTTGGGTCAATTCAAGATCCACATTTGACAATGATTCAAAACTGCTAAAAAATCAGCTTGAGTAATTCCATAGTGCCTTTCCATTACCATGCCATAAGTCTTCCGCACACCCTTATGTAGTCAATCCTGATGACAGCCAACTATGAGGTCAAATGCTGTGAGAGAAGTTGCTACCCGAAGTCCACCATGACCATTGCGATTGCAGCAGTACAGTTGACTATTTTGAACTTGAAAGTCTGCACGAGCTCGATGAGATCTGCCTCTTTCCTCATCATTTGATGCCTGGTGGCGTGTTGTGATGCATTCAATGTTTTCTTCATAGCATTCGAGAGTCATGATCTTTTTCCTCCTTTTGGTATCATTGCCTGCAACTGAACCTTCAAGTCCATTGGTGAGAAGATACTGAAGGAATTCGATGCAAGCTTGGGGTGAAAATGTATCCATAGCGAGTTTCAGATGCTGATTGATCAGTGTCAAAGTGAGTGCTAGGTACGTTCAGTTACTACTACTAGAACCCAGGAATTGAAGGAAGTTCATAACATACCATCATCTTCTGTAAGTACTTCAATCACCTTAGGATCAGGTTGACCTTCGGTATTTGGAATTTCTCTCAAGAGGCATCGCTTCCATGGACAGAAGGTACCAACAGATAATGCCTGTAGATAATTGGTATCCTCCATTGGGTCCCAATAGAGGAGATGTGTCAAAACGTATACTTTGTCAGTTCGATTTGCAAAAGTACCAGAACATTACTAAATGATGTCAAAGTGACAAGAATTTCTTCATCCAGGTGTCACTGGTGGTGGTATAAATGCAGAGCAGGAAATGGATTCCCATGACCAATGCATACTACAGAATAATTGAAGATCTCAGCATAAAAAGTCTCCATATTGACAATAAAGGAACTGTTGGTGGAATTCAAAGTTTGTTGTAGTGTCGCAGATGAGAAGAGAAGATGAAATTGTGATACTGAAAACTGGCACGCCAACATGTCCCCTCTGTTTACTTGAAGATTGAAACTATTCTACAACTCAAATTCTTGCAATGCTGAATAGCAATTGGTATTTAAGATTCCTACTCGGGAAGGGCAGCTACTGAGAACCTCCACGCCAATTGTACTTCGAATTCATTGCCTGTCAGAGGAAATCTATCCCATCAAATGCATACCAGCCGAGATTACCGTCTGCTGCATCTGCAGGTGAATCTCGTCCATGAGTATTTAGTGTTCATGCAAGGTTGCATACTAGCCCCTCCAGTTCGCGATCTGGCTAAGGGGATTGCACACTGGTAAAAGTTTGCGAACTGGCTCATCCCGTTCGCGAATGGGCAATGGTCATCAATCAGTCGGAAGATATATATTCACGGTTGTGCATAGTATCATCCACCAGAGAGTAGCATTGCTATAGAAGAAATAAATTGACTACGAATGAAAGGATTCTGTAATTATTATTTCAATTTGCTATCTACGAAATGATGCAAACAGTAAGAACCAATTGGATATTCTGAAGATTACACAGCATTAGAAATAGCCTGGCAAGCCATTTTCCAATTAGCTCATGATCGTATTTTGAATGCCAAAAATTCTAGAACAACATTCATTACAATAAAACCTCAAAAATCAACATCTGCAACTCCAGCAGTGATAGATAGTCCAGTTATCTTCCATGCCCTTTTACACGAAATGCAACATGCATTGTCAATTTATCGTGATCAAAATTTGTTAATTTAATCATATCTGACTGCAGATGGCACCACAGTGCACCTGGAAATCAACCAGGAAATATTATGTTATGTAAACAATCTTGAAGCTGAACTTGGAGCTTATGTTCAGGCGAGCTTAGAAATCTACTTTTGGAACATAATTAAACAAGTATCAAAATGTATCTTACAGCTATAATGTTGCTTTTGTTAAAATGTATGTACACACTGTTATCAACAATGTGTGGAGATATACTTGAAGACTACAATGTACCAAGTTAAGAGATATACCTTCAACATAGTAATTATATAAATTAGAAAATACACTTGGAGCAATAATTGAATGAATATTGAAATACACTGAAATATAGTAATTTAGTAAAACCATGGATGGAAATATAGATGGCCAATCAGATTATATAGGATATAGAGGAAATATAGCAGAAGGAATATATGATGAAAGTAGATACTCAATTCTGAAAATAGCTCTCAATTTTGGCAATTTAAAAATGGCTGACTTTATCTCTGTACTTCTAGAGTGCGGCCGACATTTAATCTAGAGTGGGTCATGCGACAGCAAGAAGTAGCGTAAACCGATATCTCATTTGTTAGTTGATTTGCACTTTGGAATGTATAACAAGTAGAAAATAATAGAAAGCAATAGCAAATGTGAGATAATAGACAAAAAACAGGCTGGGAGCAGAAACAAGTTCAATGTATTAGATACAGTATTCTGCAATAACTCTAACTGCGAAATGCAAAGTCACTTGAAAATTGTGTACACACATTCCAGGTATTCTAGCCAACCTTACCAGTGCTGCCATGTACTTCCACATACTTCCCGACATTCTCAGAGGTATGAGAAGTGTTTTCAAATGATCTCAGAGAAGTTTGTGGTCCTTGTAAAAGCACCTGTAGTTGTGAAGGTATATTCAGGATGCTCTGGAAGTTGCCTACATCAGCAAACTGTAACCCAGTCTGGAAGCCACACCCTCACCGCCTAGACACTCTGATCAACCTCTCTAGTGCTCCTAGTTACTAGCAGATGCTTCTAGGCCCCCCATGGAGGTATCCATAGTGCTACCAGACTATGCAAGAGCATTGTTGAGTGCTCCTTAGAGAACCTGCAGTTATGGAGGTGCATTCTGGATGTTACCAGATTTGACTCACATGAGATTCAACTATTGGAGCAGCTGAGACCACTGTGCAGGTCAACAGGAAATGTCGAGGGAAGGAGAGACATCTGAACCGGTTTGCACGGAACTTCGAGAGCAGCTGAGACCGTTGTGCTACCCTGCAGACGACTTAGTGCAGTATTCTCACATTAATGGTTTATAGGGTTCCATAACCACGAAGCATTTTGTATATCATATGTGACTGGATGAAGTCACAATGTTCCCTACATCATCATATGGCATATAGTAATCTAAGGGTCTTTGTCTTGATAAATACAGTCGATCACGCTGCAGATGGTACTCGACCGGAATCGAAGGCATTTGTCGCAACACGAATGTAGCAAGCTCACAGATACACCTGGAGGCCATTGTCGAGTGAAAATCGTTTTCTCTGCACCAGCACCATTCAGTTTGGCAAGGGAAGCCAGTGGGATGGTATGGAAAAGCAGGGATAACAGAGATAGACTGAGCAACAGCGAGTAGACATTTGGGAGACCCCAGGGTAGATAGAAATCATCACATTATACTAAATAAACACTGTGAGTTTTCCAGCTCTTTGTCCCATGCACTATTGCCAAGCTTTCATTGATCCACATGATTTGTGTGGTTCCATCCACATTGTTGCCAAGCCTTCACAGATCCTTGCAATTTCTGTGGTTCATCACGGCCAGGTACTGCTTCATATCCTCTCAGCCTGTTCTGATGCTCCTCAAGCCAGATCCGCTCATTGCGAAGCATTTCTTTTGGATGCTGTGAGAGGTGCAGCAGAGTGTTGAGGATAGGCTGCCTGCCATCTGGATTAGCAAAATGACAATCAGTCCGAAAGCCACACGCAATCCTCCCAGACACTCCACTCAATCTTACAACTGTCTCTAAGTACTTCCAGATGCTTCCACGCCCTCCTGAAGCTAAGCAAAGTGCTCTCAGACTCTGCAATAGCACTTTCAGATGCTTCTGAAAGCAGGTGGAGTTATGGAGGTGCATTCAGAATGCACTGAAATTTGACTTGGAGGATAGTCAAATCATGGTGAGTTGGAGACCTCTATGCCAGTCTGCGGGAGACTTTGAGAGAAGCTGAGACCTCTGAGCAGCTCTGCACTAGACTTGGTGCCAAATTCTGTCAGCAGTAGATCTTAGGATTCCATAACCACATGGCATTTTGTCCATCATATTCATCTTTGTCAGAGTCACAAGATTCCCTACATCATAATATGGCATGTATTCTCTATTTAAGTCACTCCATATATATGCATATGGTCAATCTGGTAGCAGATGGTACTCAAGTGTAATTGTATGAGCACCTGGAGACGCCAATCGACAGAACTTTATCAGCAAAATGTAAAATTGTTGGGAAGTGATAACTGAACGAACTCAGCAACGCTGAACAGCCACACTGATTCTTCAAGATATGCCCATATGCTCCCAGATAGGATGAATACAAAGCGATGTACACTTAGGTGCCCTAAGACTAGTTCATCGGTGCTCCTAAATGCTTCACAACTTGTGGAACAGAATAGAAGAATATCCTGAAGAGTGTATAGTTCTATTCAAAATGCAACAAAATCACACTATTAGAATGTACAAATTTCGGAACTGTTGGGAGTATTGGCCACATCTCAGAGACTATTCCAGTTCACCTTGAACCAGGAGCCATACTCTCCGGGAGTGATTATTATAATGGTTATATCAAATAGCACAATTCGATTAAGTATCTTCCCACTGCACACCATGATCCAGATAGTGCGACTTAATATATGGTCCAGTAGGTATCGAAATCCACATGATTATTTATGAGGCAAATGCTATCATTCTGACCTGATGCAGCATTCTCTCGTCCCAAATCTGCTGGTCCAGTAATTGCTCTGTCAGATGCAATATGCATCTTGTCCGTCTGTTTAACAACCCATATGAAGCTGTCAACACAATCAGTCCAACCGTGCAGATCTTTGTATTTTGTTGGAATCACCATATTCTTAAGCCAGAGGACATGATATCCATTGTTGAATCTTCTGGCACCAATTAGAAAAGGTGGATATTACTGTTCCGGTGGGCAGGCAGTCATGAAATGGAAGGATCTGAATCTGTGGAGTCCAGCTAGAGTATCCCCTGGATCGTAGCTTTGGCATTCCTGGCCCATTTGGGAATTGCAACTGACTCCACACCTGCAAATATTTAGCAATGCAACCACCACTGTGTGGGGGTGGCCTGGGAGCATTATAAACTTACTTTCTTATTGCTTGAGAGCATTTTGGCAAATATTAAGGACTGTGCAGGAATGGGGTGCAGATAAAAAGGGCAGTGTGTGTTGGGAGGGTTGTCAGAAGATCAGCTCCGCAAAAACTCGAAAATGTCACTGCACAGCCCAGATGGACAACTCTGCCCATAACACCCCAAAATATCCTTCAAGCTTAGTGCTAAGGACATGCTCTGAAGTCCCAATATCATTGCACACAAGGAATTCCATCTGCAATGTGCCCAAGAGTTGAGGCTCTGAGGGGGGATACCAATACCCATTGCACAGCTCTCATAGTGAACAGGGCTAAAACCCACTTTGTCAAACATCAAAGAGGGCATATCTTGACTCCTCAGCCAGAGCTGGAGTCATGGGAAATTTTCAGTACACCTTGAGAAGGGAAAGTAGCTGGGATGGTGGCTTTGCCAGCAGGAAAGCCCTGCCAGAAATACCAAATCTTCAGCCAAACTTTGTTAAGCATGTTCAAAATGCAAGTAACTGTGGTGTCTCAATAATGAAAGGCATCATTTTGTGGAATTCAATCACCTGTAAAGAAGGAAGGTGGGTAGTGGTGTATAGACATGGGGTGGGTTGCCAGTTCAGATAGCAGATTTTGGCGGGGCTGTAAGACTTACAAAGTCACACCACATATAATTTACAATTCACTTTAACAGAAAGTTTTATTTGCTACGAAAGAAGACTTGATACAATGGATGGCTTCTGACGACCATTATTGGAAGTGTGGTGAGGTGGTTGCACGGGCGGCCTGTATGGGTAGGGAACCGTTAGAATCGAAGGGATAATATAGGAAATGATGGAACTCAGCCTTGGAAGGTGTTATTGAGCTCACTTTCCATATATTGGACACAGAAGATATGAGATTCAGGCATAATCCCTTGGTTGGCATCGATATATTGTACCTTGCAATCTAGTCCCAGACAGTTAATTGATGTTGGGCAGTGAATTGATTGATGGTAGAACAACAGCCCATTCTGACGTTGTATAACTATGCTGTCTCTGAGTACATTCTGATCATATCTGAGTACAAGTTAACAAACTTTGTGTCCCCAGTCCCCTTCAATATTTGAACAGAATAGCTTTCCAACATTCGGAATTCTGAAGTCGTTTGGTGCAGCTCTCAGTGTGTATAAGTTGATACTTCTGCACACTCGGCAGACATAAGTTTCTCTCAAATGGTGTACGCGTTGTGAGATGGGGTGGGAAAATGGCTCTAACTGATGACGTTGAAGGCATAGAGTATGGGCTCTGCAAGTATTTCGCCGTTCATCACCAGCAGATAGTAGGTTGAAATCTTTTGCAGAGTCAATATTATACCAGCCTTTCAGGGCAAGATAAGACAGCATCTCCTCCATACAGTCAAGACAGGTACACCGCTCATTGTGCCTGAGCATCTGTCGAATGTATTTGACTTGGTTGGTTGGTTATTATGCCTCTTTCATATTGCTGATATGTAGCAGTTGAAAAATATCAGTGGTGAAGTTGACGCCAGAATAAATTTGCTGAATTGAATCAATTATATGACCCCAATAATGCATTGTTGGATGTGGGAAATGTAATACATGCTGTCAGATGGTTTTTCAGAGCTTCTGAATACCAATTATTTCCCACCACATTTCAAACTGGATTAAGTGGATGGAGAATTCCTGCATGAACCGCGTTGGGTCATTTGATGTGATTAATTGAATCTCTCACCCCGGCCGATTCACTACACAGTTTTCATCAGCCATACTCCAGTTGGTGGCTTGAGTCTGATCCTCACACTGAAGGACCTGAATTTCAGCATGCTTGTTGGTGGTCATGTTAGCCACCCTGTAAACTACTTCTTCTATTGCAGTCATCATTTGAGCAAGTTTGTTGCCTAATGTGCTTCTGGGACCAGTTGCCATAGTCCTGACATCCTGCAAAAGTTGTCACTCATGATATTGGAATACTTTATCAAAAAGCTTACATTTAACTGGTGTCACCTAGGTGAATTCGCACTCCAATTGCTCTTTTGCCTTCTGCTGAGCAGCATCTGACTATTTGGTTGCCGCTTGTTGGACTCTATTCAGGTGTACTAGACGTTGCCTTCATTAGGTTGAAGTGACCTTTTCAGCCCAGTACAGCTCAATCTCCATTGCAGCTCGAATATGATTAATCTTTTGTTCATCTAACTGATGGGATGCTCATGCCAACTGCTCATATACTTTGGCCTTCACCGACTTGAACAATTTCCATTCTCATAAAGCACTGTTCTTGGGGACAATCGCTTCAGTGCATCATCTACTGCTGTGAGGGATAAATCAGAGTGATTTTGTTGGCTAACAAGTAGAGATAATTCACATCCTGCCCACACTGCTCCCATTACCATTTGGTTGGTGGCTGTTTCCACTGCTGTTTTCCCATCATCCTTGGAGCAGTCAAGATTTTGAGCGCAATGTACCACCAGTGTTCTGATCATGCCCCAGATCTCTTTTCCCTGCGAGGACCTGCTTCTGACAGAATTGAATAGAATAGAGAAGCACTAGGGGCCTGGATATTGTGGCACCGGAGTGAATTGAGTGCGAAATGGATCCCATACATTTCTCGCTTTCCAGTGTCTGAGCGGGCAGTTCAATAAGTCTTTAACTAAACCCAAGAGCAGCTGATTCAATTCATCAGGCTGCAACAGCCGTTAGTCATTGCAGAGAGTGTATTGCCAGAACGGGTTGTAGATTAGATGAACACCAAGAGGGTGTAGAACATCAACCGTAGTTTGGTCTAGAAGCTGCAAGTAAACATGCCACTCTCATGTGTTGCCGAGTAATAGAAAAGTTAAATACCTCCCCATCGCAAGTTTAGTTATTTCTCGCAGCAGGCATGAGACATATGAGACTTGACCACTCATGACTCATTGTGGATAATCCCCGATCCCGGCAGTGGAAGGAGGATAACATTGTCAGTGGGATCCATCAGTATGATTCCGTTGAAAGCTGAGACCTGTTATGTTGAGATTGCATAGTTGAGGCAACACAGTCTCAACCGTGCAATTCCATGCTTTGTCAGTTTTCCGGGTTCCTTGCAGAGGACAGGGTATCCGCCAAAACAGAATCCTGGCTTGCTTGTGAGCTGTCTAGTCCACATCTTGTTATGTATCCCCAAATATGAGATAAAGTGGCCAGGCATGCTGATCACATGAAAAATTGGTCAAGTGAGTCTTCTCAGATACGCAAATGACTCCCTCGATCATCACTCCGGCAGGAATCCGATCTTCCGTATCCCACCTCCCATAACCTGTGTCTATGTTGCTGTCGATTGGGTGGCTTTCCAACTCTGTCAGGCACAGCAGTCCAAAATCTTGGTTCACCTTTAATAGGAGATGTGCCAAAAGAACAGTATAGATCTGAACATATCCCTGGAGCATAATGATCCGAAGATAAATGAGTGATATTCAATCCAACTAATATATTTGAGCCCGAAATCAAGTTCGGGGAGGAGCAGTTACAGGGCATCAGCTCAGTGGAATGTTTCGCTTTTGAAGTCGTCCAGTCTGTGTCTCAGATGGTGATCTATCCACATTTTGGATTGCTAGCCAAATGATTCCGCCTGTTGAACGTTGTGTGCTGGCCGAAATGGATGCCATGAAATGCATTGTTCTGAGTACGTGCCATGGTAAGTGTTCGCAATGGTTCTGGATTACCTGGCTGTGGTCGGGGTCACGAACTGACAGGCAACCGGACCGGGAAACTACAGCAGGGTTGTACCTAGTATTACCAACGCGTCTGGGTAACCTGCCAATGGTCGGGGTTAGGACCGGAAACACAGTTCCGTTCTGTTCCAGACCCGCCCAAATACCCATCCAGCTTTGTCTTGGCTGGGTTGTTACCTGGACTAGACAAATACCTGCGGTTGTTTGGCTGGGTTCTACATACAGCAGAGCCTCTTGTTTGCGAACTCAGAACTTTGGCTCCAATTAAGTATTTGAGTTCTGATCGTATCACAATATCATATATTGGTAAAAGATGCAGTTTTCCATGATCTTTCACCTTCTATTCGCCACTTTACGATCCAATCAATATTCGTTGCATCAGTGTAAAAAATGCCCAATTTACGGCGTTATTTCACAGCAACTGAATGAATATTGATCAGATCACAACGGGGAGGAGAGGAGGTGAAAGCGCAAGCAAAACTGCATAGCTTACGTATATAGCATATTGTGATACGATCAGAACTCAAATACTTAATTGGAGCCAAAGTTCAGAGTTGACGAAATTGTGGAACCTGCCAAAAAACAGCGGGTTCAATGCGGTTCGGGTTTTTGACGGGGTAAAACGCGTTGCTACGGTTCCAGTTCAGTTCCAACCCTGACCTGGAACCAAACCGCGGATTTGGAACAATTGCTAACACTTGTTGTACCCTTGACCGGACATACAACTGCTGGTTTTGTCCATGTTGGAACCGGACCGCGGTTTCATTATGAGGTTCTTACAACTTTGGCTGCCATTTAGTTATTGAGTTCTGATCACATCATGACGTGATAAATGCGTCCATTGTGCACTTTTAGCAGCTCTTTCACTTCCCGCTTGCAGATTTGCCATGCGACCAATATTCACGGAATTGCTGGGAAATAACGATGAATTGCAACTGAAATTTGCTGGGTGTCGATAGCTACTCAACGAATATTGTACGGATCACAAATCCGAACGCGAGAGGTGGAACAGCGGCGACAACTTCGCATTCTATCAATCATCATGTCACAATACCATCAGACCTGAGATAATTAATTGGGGCCAAAATGGTGAGGTTGAAATGGCAGGTTTTTGATGGTAAAATCTGCCAATTTGCGACAGTCCGGGTTTTTGTGTGGTAATACCCATTGCAACCTTCCAGTTCTGGGTGGGAACCGGAAGTGGAACCAAACCTTGAAGTTGTAACTGTTGCTAACACTAGCCATGGTTGTCATACAATCCAGTTGCTTTGCCATATGCTTTCACCCCCACATTGTCCAATTCAACAACCTGCCTATGAGTCTTTGTCTTTGATGGATTAGGGGTATATGCCAGATCAGGCTTCTGGGGTTCTATAGTTTCATTATTGGGAGCATCTTCAGATGGTGGTGCAGCTCGTACATTGTCTATGGGTAGATCACTAGTTGACTAGTCCATTGATGGTCATTGAGGTGAACTAACTGAAGTTGAAACATGATGGCTCGGGTTGATCCCAGCCTGCAGGTGGTTAAATCCCAGATGGCAATTACTCTGCATTCATCGATATTGGGTGATATTGTTGATAGTCAACCTTGAGCTTGTTCTTGTTGAATGATTACATTGTTCAGATATTGCACTTAACATGGTTCTGGCCAGTGCTGACCATATTTGAGAAATGGTCTGTGTACCCATATTCTTATAGATCTCTATGATGTTTCAGAGTGTAATTCAGAGTGGCAGCAATATTCGTTTGAAACAGAGCTAACTCGGATTAGTGTATCACATTCATAGCTGCATCACCCCCCGCTAAATGCAGGGGAGGGGTAAATTAGTATCACCTTACAATCAGGTTTCTTCATGAAGAAGGATATGTATATCATTTCCCACACAATAATCATACATATGGTGTGCAGAAAATCATTTGCAGGGAAGAGAAGGATTATTATGTGATCAATGCAATCACCACGTTAGGCCTTTTAATCCATCAATGCATCATTGTGAGTTAAATCTATGCTCGAGTCTCCAAGCAGCTGATAATGAAGGTACATCGTCTTTGTACACAGAATAGGTGAGTCTCCTAGCGAGCTGTAAGCCCACCCAATGATCATCGAGAACAGAGAGGCAGGGAGGAAGGTTGCTTCAGTAATGATTCTTGACCAGACCATGGAGCCTGAGGAGAGCAATGATGTCTAGACAAGGAGAGCAACACATAGCATCACTGTTGCTGCTTGACTCACAAGCTGCCTGTTGAATGTGGTTGCATGGTTGTTCACATGCAACTTATGTGTAATATCCCTTGTCATGCTAACTTTCATACTGGATATGGATCATGTTGGATTCCTGGAGATGTCATATCATATCCCTTCTATGACTGATAAAGTCATGGAAGCATATGAAGGTGATCATCTATCCAATACAAATTCAAGCATAAAATAAAGGAAAGCGGAATGTGTGTGATTAAGATTTCTTTTTCTCAACCAGGTTCGTTTAATGGATCAAAGGTGTTGTGAAACACTATAGATAGTAACAACAGAGTGGGATATTTGAAGCAGCCCGTCATTCTGCCAAAGGTCACTGCTACCTGGAATACACTCACCAATCCTCCGATTTATTCTACATCATATCTCGCATCGATAGTAGTTTGCCATGATTTTGTTTCACAGATCGTGTGAAAGAAAGGGATCTCCACTAAAGATTGTGAATATGGCCTCACTGGGTTCCTTACTCATGACGAAAAAATGGGATGATGACACTTCACAATTATCGGATAACAGTTCCCAAACTGCCACTGGAACAGTCAGTAGATTTAGGAAATACACCACTCAATATTATCCACCACAAGTGTATCATTACGCTCCATCACAGCAGCCATTTCCAGGTGCGCCGCAGTTATATCACCATTCTCCATTCAACATGACACCTACATCGCAAGCAACCGCCTATGCAAGCACAGAATTTCCAAGCTATGGGCCTCGGTTGGAAGGATTTAACCTCCACCAAGGTGGTTATGGCACGTCTCAAATGTCCCCCCCTGTGCAGATTCCAAGACAAGGGTCATCATCTCCCAGTGCGCCAAGAGTGCCTCCAGGACTGATGGGAAACAATCCAGTCAATCAGACAACGTCTTCCAGCTCTACACCTCCACCTGGAACTCCATCCAGGGTTCCTGGGAGACCCCCCATTAGCCTCCAAACAAAAGGAGTGCAGCCACCAGCAGATCCGCACAAAAGATATGTTGCAGGAATTGAGGACTTACCCCCATTGCCGGAGATTTCCCATGACAAATATGATGCAGTTAATAAGAGTGATTATTAGTCAGACCAGGCAGGTGCCAAGGGAAAACACCCATTCAGCCTGAAGTAAACCGAATGGTCTTTGAAATCATTTACCAAAACGATAATGCCAGCCGACTACAATGCATTCAACAAGTGTAAGATAGTTTGGGTGACTGGGTTTCTGTAGCAAAGTATTACTTGATTATCTGCGGTTGGAACTTTTTGAAACTCCTTCAAGATGGAACCCTGCACTGGGAGGCATCAGTTCCAGATATTTGGTGACATTCAAACTCTGGCAATAGTTGGATAATTATTATAATGCTCAATGGATTTGGTGGTGGTGGGTGGAGATGTTATTGAAGAAATGTGGCAGCGAAATTCAGGAAGCAAGAAATCAGGGGAGATAGTTCAACAACCAACCAGTGATGGATATGGGAGACTGCATGTGCAAAATCGCAATAAGTGACCTCACACCATTGCCAGATACAATATTTCAGTTTTTCATTTGCTGAGTGTGGTATGGCACCGATATCTTAATGTCCCCCTAACAACTCCAAGCCTCGTATACAGATGCGAGGCACTGGGTACAGCTGATTGATTCCATTGGCAAAAACAGAGGCCCGAAGGAGCCATACATTCCATGCTCAATGTTCCAGCGTCCCCTGGTGCTGGACGAATTGAACGAAGAGTATATGAGGATTTTTACACTCGGTCAAATGATGAATGATCGCATATATGGACAGACTTCATATCACTGTTGCCTTTCAAATGCATACAAGTTGAAACTTGGATGCAATCTGGAAATATTATTGGTAGAAATGAAGCGAGCTACAGGGAAGGAGATTGCTAAGCATGTAGTTACACCGGCAAAGGTATTCAACGCTAGCCGTGTTAAGGCTCGATGTGTGCAACTGCCAATTATTGTACATAGACTTTGTAAGGTTCTGAAGAGGGTGGAATAGAGGAGGGGGAGGGGAATGGTGGGCAAGAGAATTTTACTTGTATTAATGTAAGTTCTGATTGAAAGAATTGAATTGATTGTATTCCATCTATAAAGATTTGTTCCAATGATTGCTGGTCTGTGAATCTGCTAACATTGGGATGAATCTCAGGAGCGCCAGAGTACGAGCCCCTCAACCCAGCTCACATCGGAGCAACTGAAAGAGAACAATGCGGATGAAATGAAAACAGACAAAGGTACATTGGATGATCAGAAGCAGATGGAGGATGGTGAAGAGGTCCTCGATCGAGACAATAGCAGTGCCGTATTGGTCACTGTTTTCTACACAATCAACAACAAATTTGAATACAAGGGTCTTGATGAGGCAGTCAGGATGCTGAATGCCCATCTGATTCACAAATCAATAGCTGACCGAATCTCTGGTAACAAACAACAAATCCCGGGGCTGCCCGGAACCAAGTTTCTGGTACACCAGGTTTTGGCAATATCTTTCATAGTGAGGAGATGGGTTTGGGATTCTGATATGCCAGGAGCACTAGTGGCAGATGAAATGGGTCTTGGGAAGACTTTTACCTCAGTCGCAGCAGCTGTAATATCTAAATTGTTGACTGAGTGTAAAGCCATATGTCTATTCATGGCCTCATATGGAGGTATACAAATAGATATGGTTGCAAACATGGATCTCAATATTGTAGAGTAGTATAAAGGTAAGTTAAGGTAAGAATATCACTTGTGATCTAAGGCTTGTGGAAGCCGACAGTATATAATGTGGGTGTTACCACGCCCTGGACATGTCACCTGCAGTTGTACCGTTACATTATCCCCCTTGGTAGGTTCACACCCCATAGGCAGTATAGATCCATACAACTGTAGAAAAGAAAAGAAAATAATCAAACAACAATTCAACATACGCAAACATACACACCCACCAGTCACTCAACTGAGTTGCACCATCTGGTACCTATTTGGCAGATCATGCGGATCAGGAAACTCCTTCTCCACTTGAGTTTTCTCAGGAGGTGATAATACCCTGTGCCGACACCATTTGTATTAGGCAGAGATCGAAACAAGTCAAGAAGTTGAGAGAAGTGCAGTGAAAGAAGGAAATCCAAAGTGACATTGTCCTCTATATCTCCACTTCTAGAATGTCCGGCATCCAACCATCGAACCTCGCATTCATAACTTGTACCAACTGTAGGTCATTGTACGAATGAGATACTGTAACCTCGGTGATATCCCGAATCATAGTCTGAGTCTCAGCTATTTGTGATTCATGGTAGCTGCCACTCACTGCTGATCACCACCATTGCAACCGCCATTGGCTATTGCATCGGTGAATCAAACTTTTAAGCATTCCAGTACCTTGTTATGCTTACTATACTTGTAAGTGCACTAGCACTTGACCTCTCCCAATTCCTCGTGAATAACTGTGCAGGCCCAGCCCTTTAGTGATGATTGTTGCCGCTTTGGTAGCTTCAGCTTGTGTCATTGCAGACTCCCACAATGGTCAATCATATATGACCTTGTATCTGTCTCGTAAGCTTCTCATGAAATTGACATTCACATCATATGGATTCCAGCATGTTTGCACTTTGCCGAGCCTTCATGTATAGCTATGTCCAAGAGTTTCGATATATCTGAAATCATTTCTTGCAGCTGGTGACAATTGCACAGTCCCAGTCAGTAGTTATATTCAACCTCCTTCAGCATGGGCCATGCAGGCTAATAGGCCTCCAGTATGGTTATTCAGCATCCAATATGGTAAGTTGTTTGGTATACATTTCAGTCGGTGCCTTTGGTAGATAGGGCTACCAAGAATCCTCCTAATCAATCCCCATATTTAGTCCCTCGACTATGATCTTGCTCGGATGATGTTCACTGACTGTCTCACATGATGCCATTCAGTACACAAGTTTGTATGTTTAGATATTACTCTCGGCGTTGTTCGGAACTGCTTCGGTACACATAACTGCACCGGTTCGGCATTGATTAAGCGAATGCGATTTACTCATGATCTGTCCAGTGCACTTGTGGTGGAACTAATCATCGTTCAAGCTGGTGCACTTCTACGTACACTTGACATCTGCCCTGTGCTCAGTGCGCTCATCATCTCCAATTGCTGGCTATGCTTGCCGGCTTTCCTCCGGGAATGTGTACTGCTCCTTCCCAAGGGGTGCTCATTGTCGATTGTCTGGGTACCGACGTCATTGTTTTCTGAGTTCGCTTGTCTTTTCTTCTTCAGGTGCACCGGTGGACTTTTCTCTATGTGTTTGTTGACTCTGCTAGTGATTTCTTCAAAAGTACACTCATCAGCTTATCTCCACCTGCGATACTCCACCAGTAAATGCGATCCAGGGTGCTTCCTCCCAGCACTACCGGTACGGTGATTGCTTGTGGTAGTGCTTGTTTTACATTCCAGTATAGTCATTCCCCTTTTGTATATTGCACCAGCACTGACGACTAATCCATTACAGCTTCTTCTGGTGCCATATCTGTTGGTTAAGCCTGATGCGGAAGTTACTTTCTGGAGGCAGCTGTGTATCTGAGGATTCTCGAGACTGGGTCAGGATCTCTTTCGGGATTGTAACATGGGCATGTGGCTTATTGATTCATCTGTAGGTGCTTTTGCAATTACTTCATTGCATCCAGGTTTAGCCGCTAGCCTTCTATTTCGGTAAATGCGTTGCACAGTGCTTCAATCCTGGACTTCCGGTGCGCTATCTGTTTCTGGTATGAGTTGTTGCAATTTGGGGACTATCATCACCATCTGTAATTATCATTGCTCTGCTGATGACTTATCTCAGACGGCTTCGAGATGTGCAGTATCAGGATAGTAATGTGACTCGGGAACACCGAAGTAGAATCGACACCTCATTCAGGCTCACATTCGGCTTAGCCACTGTGGCATTCAGCCGCATAAGTTGGGATCTCTGATTTGTGCTCTGCATCTTGCTCTGGGTATTGATCTGAATGATGCTCGGTGTTGTACTCGGTGATGCCATGCTGCCGGTTCATCGTATATCTGCATATCTGCACTCAATTGCAACTTCGAAGTTTGCAATCAAAGTAATGATCTGGAGAATGGTCTAATGTCACAAAATCTCAGTATCTTGATCAAAAGGAAGAAGGTTGATTGTGATCTTTCTGTTGAGATCCATCACCTGAGATGCATCTCCAGTGATCTACCACTGATCATCAATCTGCAATCATCAATGCATGTCCGGTTGTAATCCATATCCGGCCACCATCAATCATCAGACGGGATCAATCTCTTGTTATCCCTCCTCAGCCGCGCTACATCTGCTGCACAATCCATCTGGTTCCAGGCAGTTCTATCAGCTCATGCTTGAACGCACCCATTGGGGCTGCATTCCGTGACATCTCATGTAGCTCTGTAAGCTCTCTAGAGGTTATCTTTGCTGACCTCCATAGTGTCCATGGTCCAGTGACTCTGCGTCGCAGTCCTCATAGTCTGTGCGGTGACATGTCGTATATCATAACACAATACTCAGTCATCGAGCTGTCTATATGCCATGGCACCTTTCAGTCGAAATCCAAATCAAAGATTCGGCCTCTTGAGCACTTCATCTGATTCCACACAATTGCAGAAACACCACACCACTCAACTCAACTCAGCTTGGTTCAACTCAACTCTGCTCAATTGTATTTTGCCCATATAGCGAATTGTAGGTGCGCTCTAAATCAATTGCAATTGACCGATGTGGCACGATCGTCTCCGCCTTCCCTCTGCTGAAAACTTCCTCAACATCTCCCTATATCGCTGGATAAGTCCTGCATCATCTGTAGGCACCATCTTTGTCTGGTGTCAGCTCCATTTGCAAACGTTAGTTCTCAATTCATCATACATATGGAGCTGTAATGAGGAATATCTCGCAGTCTGGATTCATAAAGGGTCACTCATGGAAGAGCCATGCCCAACCATCCAGTTCTCCCTTCGTGTCGGGGCGGGCCGGTAGCGGTCATTCCCGGCTCCCATGTTGAGGATCTTCAATGGGAACTACCACCACTGCTCCCTGCATGCCTGCCCAGGGCCTGGTTCCTATCTCCCCCCTTGCCTTGCTTTCCAGGGTCGCTCCTAGCAGCCCTATAGGAACTCCCATTCTGAGAAAGAACATCCATATGACGTCCTGACTGAGCAGTAGAACATCTATAGCAGTAGCTCGAAGTAGTTGAATATATGATGTATAGCCACTTTCAGAATGCACATCCACTTTAGCCGTGATCCAGGTACATTCCCTGGGAATACCTGATGGCCTGCCCAGTCCACTGGCACCTCTTGTGTTGACCCTAGGGTTGCAGCACCAAAAGTTGAATGCTTTGCAACTTGATACTAGGATTCCTGGCCATGTACCAAGTCAACCCAGACTGAATTTTCAGTTCGCAGTGGGTTCACCATGGCTGCCACCATGTGTACGAAAATGCTTACGCAGTGAATCATGTAATTAACACACCCAATGGGGACTGTCGGACCAAGAAAAGACGGTGTATTCCCAAGTGGCGATATGTCACACCAATTGATCCTCTTTGCTCTTTAAGTGCATACGGATTCAATTCTGGTCTCCTGGTAGTGCCCAGACAGTCCATTCTGCACAAGCCCCATGGATTATCAGAATCCCGGCTACATATAAATCGTCTCCATTCCATTCCTATAACCCCTCATGGAATGACATTGTATCGGCACATCCGTATTGGCTCATAGGCATATGTTTGTTGACATTGGAATGAGTTGGTGCTGATGGCTCTCTCTGCTCACAACAATCCGATTCAGTCTTCCATTCTGGTGCCAATTGGCACAATTGGCCATTTTAATTTCGAATCATAATTGCTAGGCACTTTAGACTATTTGGGGGAGGAGTAATTATACATCCCATTCAGAGCTGCCACATAATCTGCAATCACTGCTCCACTATCTTATACTGTGTCCATCAATAGATGAAGGATATCAGTAATCATAGTAATAACATTTCATAGCTGCTGTTAGAACACCTCACAGCATCTGTAAAGTAAATGACACCATCGGGTCATGTGGAAGGTAGATCGCAATTCCAACTGCCGTCGGTGATGTGGATCTGGGTGAATCACACATATTTCGTAAACCGATCGTGACCCTCTGTGGGTGCACAGGCTGAAGCGGAATGAACATTTATCATCAATTGACTGTCATGAATATTGAACTGACTTGTCGCAGTGTTAAATATTCGATTGGACTTGTCAGATGAGGATGAAACAAATTCCGGGTGAAGGGCCAGCTTCGGCATTGCCGGTGATCTGACTTTTACGAATGCCTAGGCTCTATAATCGAGCCTGTATTTGCCAATCGGTTCAATTCAATGATAACTTATTGAATCATCTTGATGCCACAATTGATGGTCTTGGAGCACTTCTATGATGAATTCGTCGCTATTGACTTCCACTGACTCAGTAGCGGATGCTTTTTCTAGGCAGCTGGCATCTGGTATCAACTCGGAATGGTCTGTGCTCCAGTTAACCTCGATTGGGTTTGCTTCCGAAGCGTAGTTGCTTTGAACACTGTTGGTGTGAAATCCAGAGGATGTCTTGTTCATTGGTGTCACAACACATCTCTCGCTGATTGGCCTGTGGAATGCACGCTAGAGTGTGCCTGACACTTTCAACCTCAATTCCATGGACATATCAAGACGATTCGCTGATGCAGTAAGTGTTCCAAAATCTGTATGATATCTCACATGCAGAGTGTGGGTTGAAATGTGTTGGAATTGCGTGAATCATGAAATCCCGTGAGTGAAATCGGCCTGATATCGTACACATGATAATTCACATGCATACGCCTGTGTATGGTACCCTGCCCTTGACATGTCAGGTGCAGTCGTGCTGTGATACTGCAAAGGTTGTCATGGGGTTGCTATTGTCAATGTTGAGGGGAATACCCTGTGAGAGTGGGTAAATATGGGGCAGAATAACTATCCTGGCTTTATCAGTGAAGAACGGGAGTGGTATCTATTGCAGACACTGAATTCGGTGGCCTGCCGCTTTTCAGAGTTCCAGGCAACTCCACCTCAGGGTCATCCAAGCCTTCCATCAGCCAGAGAACTATTCCTGGTGGTCTGAATATCCAGAGTGGCAGAGATATTCCAGATTGTCATCTACGAGATAACATTTGAAACTCATTTCAAATTGGTCATCTTGTTGCATGCACTGAATGAGAATCTCACCAATGAGGATCTGAACACCAGAATTGACAAGCGGAAAAACAGATGGAATATCCATGTTATTTCATGTGGTACCTTAACATCCAGAGCGAAACCATCAAGCAACATCCTTCACCCATACTGTCTATGCAGTTTCAGGATTTTTGATGAATCTCATTCATAGAAGACTGAAAACAGTGTGGGTTGGCTAATTGTGATCAAAGCAAGAATCAGATTCAAGCTTCAAGTCACAGCTACGCCGGGATTCCATACACTGTATGACTGGTGTTGTCAGATGATGTGGCTGTATTCAGCTGCGCCTGAAGATCCAGAGGATGGTACTGTGATGGAAAACCATGGTGCTCAGGCATTCTATACAGCAGGAAAGAGTCTGATGCTTGCCATCCCGACTGAAGACGACGAAGCTCAACAGCATGTGGTGCACCGGATGATCCAGATTGCAAAGCCTTGGACGATAAGGAGGTGGTTGGAATCAAGACTAGCCAATGCGAAACTACTCATTCCAATCCTGGAGGAGAAAGTACATGTCATTGAGCTCGAGCCAACAGAGGAAGAGCAAGAGTAATTGAAGACTCTGGTGGTGTGATACACTTCACTGGATGCTTCAGGAGCATAGAGGGTTCATTGATGATGCCTAGCATGTGATGAATTAGTGTTGGGAGACACCAAGAATTCCAATGACATTTCTGGACACTGGTACTATGAATGGTGACTTCGTACATCGGTGGAATCTCTGATGGGCAGATCGCTGAGAGAAACGGTTCGGTTAATGCTCATCAAAGGACCTGCAGAGTATCATGAAGCAGACCAAGACGACCCATCAAACGAGGCGCTAAGATTGGCACCAGTGAGAAATGAAAATGCTCTCCCCAGTTTACCTCTTCCACAAAAGGTGATGCTATTTTGTCCTTTTCCTGCCCAAGTTGGTGATTTGAAGTGGTGGCTATCCAAGTATTTTGTGGATCATGTGGATATATTCCACATGTATGCAGAAATGGGCATAGATGAACTCACAGAAATGCAGCTCAAATTCCAGGATTCCAGAAATGCCTTGGTATTCATAACTACACCCAAAGTGGGTGGAACAGGTGTACATGTGACAGCTGCAAACCATGGGGTAATAACTCAGAAGTTCTCAGTTTTGAATAAGCCATGGCAGCCACTTGCGCAAGGTGTCCATCTAGGCCAAAAGAGAGGACCACACAAATGGTTACTAAATAGGGATCGTGGTGCCTATGATAACTGAATCTGTAATCTCCCCCAGAGTCTGGAGTGGCCCGACTGAGAGTTCCGCACGCCTCAACGAGTCGATGGAACATTACGACATTGATGATGTACTGGATTCTGGAGTTCTGGTAGAACCATACCAAGTCACTGACAGACAATAAAGACACATTGCAGTCTGATGAACTATCATCTCAGATTGTTATGATAATTCATCAAGGTATGCCTTTTTAGACATTCAGCCAACATAATCTTCTTAACTGATACAAATAGTCAAAAAGATCCTTTCTAAGGCATACTATACTGCATAAATAAATTCTTTCTCCCTATCATTTTGAAGTGAATCAAAGTTTTGATGTTGGAATTGTTGTTTCTTGACTCAGAAATCGGTAGAGTGCAATTTCATTGGCGTTGTTGATGATTATTACTGACCAGTATGAGATAATGTCAATTGATAAACTACATTACAAGTTCCCAGCAGGCTGATCTCATGACAAATGGCGTGACCAAAACGTTGAGTATGTTAAAGGGAAGATCGTTGAACAAATCTTCAGATGTGAATTTGACGTGCACCGGAAACTAGCGGCCATGTACCCATTTCATTGTCAACAAATCGAGACAAGCATAATTCAACCACTTTCCAGTACACTGGAGGATCTTTGGCATATGTCATGAGTCTCCCTACGACAGATCCAACACCTTAGATTTGCCAATGCCATTTGGCAATGAAGTTAGTCGAGACTATATTGGGTTGTTGCATCTGGATATAAGAATCTGGCTCACTGATTCGTGTCAAGGCCACAGCATTTGCAGGCATATAATCGAAGTTCAGGTGCACTGGAGAATCCTGAGCTTATGATAACATATGATTGAAGGTCAGGTGCACCTGGGAGTCATGGGCATATATCATTGTGACTGATTGATCACTGCATATTTGCCAATCCCAGTCGGCAATTCAGAGAGTGTAGGCAGCATTGAATCCTTTGATCAGAATGTGAGACATGGGCTTACTCATTTGTGCGAAAGATGCAGGTTTTCCAGCCATATCATAGATGTTCGGGCTAGCCTCAGATCCGTATCCCACAGGGTAGGATGCCAAGACACAGCAACGGTATTTGTGGTTAAACCACAGCTTTCGCTACCAGGTATTTGGTAGCCTCTAATTGCAGTTCAGGCACAACTGAGATCTGCAATCCAGTCCAGAATGTGGTTCTTCAATCAGTATAAAGCCTACTTTGGCAAGCTGTAACTCACAATGGATGTATCATTCCCACCCAGGCATGCCTTAAGAGTGATAAATAAGACACCAAAGGGCATGTACCCCAGTTTGTAGTGCACTTTAGATTTTAGTTTGCTTCATTCTCATTATGTTCTATTCGCCATTGAATTAGTGGATTCGGAGCACAAAAAATGTTATCCTTCAAGACACTTCCTCTTTAGGAGCTGGCAGCTAATCCCACTCAGCCTCCACAAATATATCAATCTATGTGTACTCAGTTTGTGAAGGCCACTGGTGAAATGCCTTGAACCGTCAGCTCCGTGTCAACAGTCTGTTGGTAAAATGTAGCCCTGCAGAACAAAATTATCAATGCACAGACCTGGCCAATTAGTAACCTCACTTGACTCGATAGTGATTAAGTAGTAAGTTTGGACTGATGCTTCCAAAGTCTAAAATCGCTTCTGCATGTTCAGGCTCTTACAAACGAGCTGGAGCTGGAGAGTGAGAATTACAATAGAGAGATTCTGCTGAGTGACTCTTCAAGATGGCCAGCAACTCCCACTCACCCATGTATCACACTTACTCAAAGAGGCCAAAGTTCTCAATGCATTCAACATACAAATGACGAGATTCTGAACAAATGAATGTTCTGGTCGCCAAATCCTGTATCAGAAAATAGATTGTGGGAATCAATATAGATGAACAGCACAGTTCGAAGGGAGAGAATGTTGAATTCTCCAGTTAAGAAAAGACAACGTCAAAGAGTTCAATTCACTGTAAATGTAAGGTGAGCCTGCCATCCCCAGACATTGAATCCAAGCAGCACCATTCAAGCTTTGGTGCACCTCAATTCCCCGGAACTGCATGGATGCAATTGTCCTCCCTCTTCCCACTGTGAGATGACAACTCACTATACATTCATACTATTGTAGCATATAGCTATCAACCCCAAAATTGATTGTAAGTTAACATTGTAGTGGTGAGTCTCAAAACAAATGTGTGATATAACCATCTGCAACTTTATTACAGATTAGGCTCAATACCTGAACATGAGTGAGCGTTTATGACGCATTTGTTAGCAATTGTGGCATTGACAAGTGCTTGAATCATTGAGGTTACCCCTGCATCATCCATTATATCTTATGATTCTTTCTCAACTCCTGTATCTCTCCTTTGTGTATCATATTCTCTCCCTCCTCCATCAACTGCAACATTGTCATGAAGAATATCATGTAGACACTGTACAGATGTACACATGAAAAAGAAGTTATGCTTAAAATATTGCCTTATCGACCGCTAACTTGGCTGCAGCATCCTATAAAATAGTATATCGTGAAAATCTGTGTGTCCCTGCAGCGGATATACCACATACAGACATTCATATTACCCCTCAATCCGTAACAAACTCTGTATGAACCCCTGCAGCTGCACTATCACTCTCAAGGTTCCAAATCTATTAGGCTCTGCAAATTGTCAATGCTATGCCAATTCTATTCCATGCAGTAACCTCAAACACTGAAACTTTTGACCACAATTACTATGTTTAGAGGTGTCATTCAGGTTCTCAATGCTCCATTTGGCGAGCAACAAGGGTTGGTGAACATCACAAGTGGTTATTGCAGATCTTCTCTTTGAGGTACATCCAGTTCTACTGCATGTGTGTTGGATCAGCAAAATGTAATTATGTCACTAGGAGCCTCTGGGAGTGTCTGAGAGTTGTCGGACCAGAATCCAAGGGAGGTCAAATACCAGAGATTACTAGACTGCACAGTGGCCTTCAGGTGCACCTGGGAGTACCTCGGAGCGCCAACGACAAGCCTGGGAGCGCCGGCAACAAGCCTGGGAGCACCGGCAACAAACCTGGGAGCGCCGGCAACAGGCCCGGGAGCACCTCGATTCACTGGAGACCAGTCTGGGTGAAACACCCTCTTCTTTGGGAACACTGCTGGTGGGGCTGGAAAGCATAGCTACTACTTATCATTCAACAATTTTTAAAACTCCTATATTCTGATTGTATTCTCATCCATGTATCTATGAATCTATATAGCTACCCATCTACACATGCTATATCTGGACCGGCTGCAGGCGGTGCTTGAGAGCAATTCTAGGTGTGCCTGAAGATGACAATCGACTGAACTCAGAGATACAGTTGGAGGCGGTGATTGTGTGAACTTAGTGATGCACTTGGGGGCTGTGATGGAGCGACTTTCGACATGCATTTGGAGGCTGAAATCAAGTTGAACTCAGAGATGCAGTTGGAGGCCATGATCGAGCGAGTTTGGAGATGCATTTGGAGGCCGTGATCGTGTAACTCAGAGATGCACTTGGAGGCTGTGATCGAGCGAGTTTGAAGATGCACTTGGAGGCCGAGCAAGTTTCGAGATGCAGTTGGAGCCCCAGATTGTGCAACACAGAGATGCACTTGGAGGCCGTGAGACAGCGAGTATGGAGATGCACCTGAATGCCGAGATCAAGTAGAACGCAGAGATGCACTTGCAGGCCGTGATTGAGCGAGTTTGAAAATGCACTTGGAGGCCATGATCGAGCGAGTTCGATGATGCACTTGGACGCCATCACCAAGCAAGAGTTGAGGAGTACTTAGAGGCGGTCAATAGGAGGCACACCGGGTGCTGACACTCCATCCATCCGTTAGTCAATTCGCAACCGTGGGAATGTGATGAGGTGACTTTACCTTTGAGCTCTCATGGAGGGATGGCTGTTGCGGTTGATCATTTCGGTAGGCACGCCAAACACTGAAGCTACATTCTGTGGTCAACTCCTAATCGTGGGAATGTACGGAAGAATGACGATCCTGGGTGGATGCTGTACTCGGTGTATCAGTGTGTGCTTGTACTCGGTGTATGCTGTACTTGGTGTGTGCTGTACTTGGTGTATGTTGGACTCCGTGTACGCTGTACTTGGTGTAAGCTGTACTGGGTGTAGGCTGTACTCGGCGTTAACTCATGCTCATCGCATGGAGAGATACACAGGAATGACTCAACTTTGTGTTCTGTGATAATGGTAGATAAAGAGAGATAGGGGATGAAGATGGGAACGATATAGAGGAACCGAGCGGATATGAGAAGTCATGTGTACGACTTGCCTGATTGGGGTTAGAAGACCTTGCATCAGTGTATTTACCTGCCGGATTGGGAGTAGTACCTGCTGTATCAGGAATGGTGAATTGAGTCCCACACGAAATTCTCTTAAGTCCCAGTTTCTCATGATGATTTCCCCCATCTCCTCTGATCTGAATCTTTCTCAACCATCACCTAAGAACACGAAGTTGATTCAGCCCTATTAATTCTCTATGCGATGATCATGAGTTAACCCTGAATACAGCATACACCAAGTACTGCATACACCGAGTACTTCATACACGGAGTACTGCATCTTCCGAAGATGGACTCACTCCTGCTCCCAGCCAGTCTCTCATCTTTCGGCGGACCATATTGTACTCAACTCTGTACATTCCCATGATTTCCAGATGCTCCCAGGCCCGCCTGGAGCTAAGCAAAGTGCTCTCAGACTCTACAAGAGCATTCTCATGTGCTCCTGAAAGCACCTGTAGCAATGGAGGTGCATTCAGAATGCTACAAGATTTGACTTATAGAATAGTCAAATTTTGGAGCAGCTGAAACCTGTTCGCAGGTCTGCGAGAGACTTCAAGAGCAGCTGGGACCGCTGTGCAGCTCTGTGGGAGACTTGGTGCCAGATTCTCACCGCAGTGATTGTTTGGGTTGCATAACCAACCGTATGGCATTTCATCTATCACATTCGTCTTTGTTTCAGTCACACGATTTGCTACATAGTAATATGGCATGGATTATATATGTCTCTCTATATATATACATATAGTCAATCTGGCCGCAGATGGTAGTCGGCCATAATCAGTGGATCACCTTGCGACGCCCATTGAGAGAGCATACAGATGCACCACTTAGAGGCCGTTCTGGTAAAACAGCGGAGCCAGAAGACAGAGAGCCAACTATCAACACTCTGCCGCATCTCTAGTGACATCCAACCAGAATTTGTGAGCAAAAGCGGTTCTGGAGCGTAAGAAGAGGGTGAGAAGATATGAAACTACCCGGCCGTGAGGATCCACAAAATCTCGGAAACAGCAAGTGAGACCAAACGTTGGGAAAGATACAGTGTGTATTTTTGATGTATGATGAGATGAGATGAAGATGAGATGATGTCTGTCTACCCCGGGGTCTCCCGAATATATACTCCCTGTCACTCAGTCCACCGCTGTTACCGATGTATTTCCGTACACCTCCTGTTCCTCATGAAAGATAAACTTGGAGGCCATGATCGCGCGGGTTATCAGATGCACTTGGTGACCGAGATCGAGTGAACTCAGAGATGCATTTGGAGACCACAATCGAGTTTGGAGACCCACTTGGAGGCCGTGATCAAGCCAGGTCCGAGATCCACTTGGAGGCCTTGATTGAGTGAAATCAGAGATGCACTTGGAGGCCGTGATCCAGCGAGTGTGGAGACGCACTTGGAGGCCGTGATCGAGCCAGCTTCTAGATGCACTTGGAGGCTGTGATCGAGTGATCCCAGAGATGCACATGGAGGCCATGATCCATCGAGTTTGGAGATGCACTTGGACACCGTGATCAAGCCAGATTCAGGATGCACCTGGAGGCCACGATCAAGTGAACTCAGAGATGCACCTGGAGGCCGTGATTGAGCGAGTTTGGAGATGCTCTTGGAGGCTGAGATCGAGTGAACTCAGAGATGCACTTGGAGGCCATAATAAAGCATGTTGAGAGATACACTTGGAAGCCATGATTGATCAAGATTGGAGGAGTACTTGGAGGCGGTAGATCAGGAGGGAGGCGTGATGGGAGCTGAAACTCCAGTTGATGGTCAACTCGTGATTGTGGGAATGGGGAATGTAGAGAGTTGAGTACAACATCCGCCAAGAGATGAGAACGTGGCTCGGAGGGAGAGACATTCAAACCTGGGATGATGCAATACTGGCTGTATGCTGCACTCGGTGATCACTCATGATCTTGGCATGGAGAGATGGAGAGGGATGACATAACTTCGTGTTCTTTGGTGATGGTAGAGCTGAGGACAAGAAAGAGAGAGATGAGAGGAGATGGGGGAAATCAGCATCAGAAACTGGGACTGAAGAGAATTTCGTGTGTGAGTCAATTTCCCATTCCCGATACGGCAGGTACGAGTCCCGATCCGGCGGATTATAACACCGATACGAGGTCTTCTGAACCCAATCAGGAAATTCGTACTCCTGATTTCGCATATCCGCTCGTATCTTCCATATCGTTGTCATCTTCATCCCCCATCTCTCTCTTTCTTGTCCACAACTCTACCATCATCGCAGAACATAAAGTTAAGTCATCCCTCTCTATCTCTCCATTCCATGATCATGAGTCAACACGGAGTACAGCATTACACTGAATGCAGCATACACCGAGTGCAGCATACACCGAGTACAAGCATACACCCAGCACAGCATATACCCAACATTGTCTGTCATTCCTTCATTCCCAAAATTACAAGTTGACCCCTGAATGTAGTCTCGGCTTGCGGCGTGCCTCCCTACAGATCGACCGCCACCAGCCAGCTCTCCATGGAAGCTTCAGAGGTAAGGTCACCTCGTGACATTCCGACGGTTTCGAGTTAACCAACCGATGAATTGAGTCTCAGTACCCGGTGCGCCTCCCATTGACCGCCTCCAGATCGACCTCCTCTAATTACTCCTCCAATCTCGCTCGATCATAGCCTGCAAGTGCATCTCCAAACTCGCTCAATCACAGCCTCAGAGTGCATCTCTAAGTTCCCTCGATCATGGCCTCCACAAGTGCATATCCAAACTCACTCGATCACGGCCTCAGAGTGTATCCTTGAGTTCACTCGATGGTCATTTTCAGGCACACCTCGAATTGCTCTCAAGCTCTGCCTGCAACCTGTCCAGATGTACCGTGGGTAGATGGGTACCTATGTAGATACAGAGATACATAGATCAGAATACAAACCGAATACATGAGTTTTGAAAATTGTTGAATGATAAGTAGTAGCTATGATTTCCAGGCGCAGCAGCAGCGTTCCCGAAGAAGATGTTGCTTTTCCCAGACTGCTCAACTCTGGTTGGAGGTGCTCCCAGGCTTGTGGCTGGCGCTCCCAGGTTTGTTGCAGGCGGTCCCAGGTGCTCCCAGAGTTGTCATCGGCACTCCCAGGCATGTCGCTGGCGCTCCCAGGTGCTCCCAGGTGCACCTGGAGTCCACTCCATCGGTCCAGTAAACTCTGGGATTTGACCACCCTGGGATTCGGGTCCGACAACTCTCAGACACTCCTAGAGGCTCCCAGTGACTAAAATATATTTTACTGATGTACATCCCCAAACTCGCTCAATCCCGGCATCCAAGTGCATCGTTGAGTTCATCTTCATCTTGGCCTCCAAGTGCATCTCTAGGTTCTCTCGATCAGTGTCTCCAGGTGCTGCTCCGGTTACGCCCCAGTACCATCTGCAGCAGGATTGGCCGTATGTATATATAGAGAGAGACTTAGATAGATAATACATGCTATATTATGATGAAGGGAATCTTGTGACTGTAACAAAGGTGAATCTGATACACGAAATGCCTCGTGGTTATGGAACCCTAACAACCACTGCTGTGAGATTACAGCACTCAGTCTCCTGCAGAGCTGCGCCGGGATCTAAGCTGCTGTCGAAGTCTCCTGGAGACCTGCGCAGAGGTCTCAGCTACAACAACATTTGACCCTCCTACAAGTCCAATCTTGTAGCATCCTGAATGCACCTCCATAACTGCAGGTGCATTCAGGAGCGCCAGAGAATGCTCTTGCAGAGCCTGAGAGCACTTTACTTAGCTCCAGGGAAGCCTGGGAGCATCTGGATTTACTTCAGAGCACCAGTGAGGTCAACCGGAGGGTCTGGGAGGATTGGGTGTGGCTTCCGGACCGATTTACATTGTGCTGATGTGCTTCATATAACCTCCAATTCTTCAATCTATACCGAGTGTTGCTGATAGGAGTTGCTAACAGTTGGCATTGGGCATCCATCAATTCCAGCACACCTGACAATGAGTCCATCCATTCCGGTCCACCTGGTAACATTCGAAATCACAACAATGGACTGCCGTTGTTGATGCAAACATGAATTATTGCAGTCATCTCTCCTGAACCCTGCCCAGCACTCCTGAAATTGCATTCTCCTCAACTATATGCAACTTCTTCCTTCATTTTTCCGGTTATTCTATTGCACTTAATCTTGTACTTACTGTGTTTACAATCTCTCCCACATTCACCAACTTTCTATCTTCATTACAGCAAATGGAATCTATGCCCAGCAAGCTAAGGAATAACTATTCACACAAGAATCATGAAGTACACCTTGAGTGACCACTTGCATTCAAGAGAGCAGCCAAACTTCATTGTCCATCAAATATCTGCCTTCCATTCATCTGCCATCATGCATCATATTGCATATGACCAAGGTCTCTGAATTCTGAACTGAAACATGAGGATGATACTGATCAGGAGATCGGTGATGACAAACGTAAGGACACTGGGCAGTTTGCTGTATCATGTGACTCTGAAGAAGATGATTTGCATAACCAGCAAGAGGTCTCACTTCGAAGTCTGGTGCACTGGGACAAGTCATTCTGAACCATAGGGGTTCCACCGCCAAGAAATTGGAACAGCACGGATACTACCACTGGAAGACCCGTGTTTAAATATTGGCAATATCCCGCTGCAGAAATGGAACTACCCCTCCCCAATTACCAAAAGTCAACCCTCCTCAACAAATTATTCCAGTCTGACTGTGCACCATCCTCCCATGCACTGCCGCTATACATGTCCAGTGGAGACCAGAATGTGCAACTGCTGAAGGCCAGCAGAGAACAGAACATTCCACAATGTCAAATCACTACTGGTGAGGTAGCAAACTGGCTCATGGAGGCAATCATATTCATGAGGACTCCTTCGCCAATATTATCAGATGAGAAGTACTGGATGGCTGATGTAGCTTGGAAACTAACCATTGAAGCTCAGGATTGTCGGCAGGCATTCGCAGGTGCTCCGGAACGTACACTGTCAGTGTGTCGATTGCCATGTGGTTCTAATCTCAGAATAGATCTGCAAACATAAGAAGCTGTAAGTCTTGGAATCTGTTTAGTGCTCCTCTATCAGATTTGTGGTATTGATGACACCCCAAAAACTAAATAGTAAACACTGAAGATACGTACACTTCAAAAATGGTTGGAAGATAGGGCATATCGATCTGTTGCCTGAAGTTACCAGTTACATTAGTGCTCTGAGGCTGAGCTTCACATCTAGGTTCAGCTGCTCCTGTTTGACGATGCATATCTCTTGAAGGTGGTGGATAATAACAAATGATGGTTCACCCAAAAGGACGTCATTGATCACATTCACCATTACATTTTCTTCACCGCCAACAGCTTGGCACAGAAGCCTACAACATCTCAGTATTTCCAACCTCTCACTCCGCAGACTTTTTGGCAGGCAGCTACAGTTCTTAATCATATATTATTGGAATGTCCCAGTTGAAAAATGACCACCGCAATGTTTTCTGAAGATGTAAATCGATATACATTTTGCCCATCTGCTGTGATGAATCTTACTCCAGAAGCCTCCGCATTCATCAATCACACAATTGTGGGCTGCTTGATGCCTACCCTGTGGTGCAACACTACTATAGTAGGCTCTCCTCTATCCCTGGCAGCACTCCTTAGCCTGCATTTGTGCTCAGAATATTTCTTTCCACCTTTGATACCCCCCTGCCCACGCTTCGAAGGTTAGGTAGGGAGCCTCTCAATTCTGCCGGTGCTCCTCAGCCTAAATTTTCCCTCCAACATTTCATTACGCACTTGTTACCACATAACACTGTTCAGTGCTTCTCCACTGGCACAGTGCTCATCAATCCCCGTTGGGGTTCCTCTTTCTTGATTGGCACTCTTCAATTTCATTCCACACTCGTTATCCTCCTTTTGGCAGGCCTCAACGGGAATGTGTGCTCTTCAATCTGGTCTAGTGTTAGCAACGTTCCCAAATTGGCGGTTCGGTTCCGGATCAGGGTTGGAACTGAACTGGAACCGGTTCAATGGGTTTTACCCCAACTAAAAACCGAACCGCACCGAACCCGTGGTCTTTTGGCCCGTTCCACATTGTTGCAAACTGAGACCTTTGGCTCCGATTAAGTATTTGAGTTGCGATCGTATCACAATATGATATGTACGTAAAAGATGCAGTTCTAGATGCTCTTTCACCTCCCTTTCTCCAATTTGTGATCTGATCCCAAATTGGAGAATTGGAGGTGAAACAGTATCTAAAACTGCATCTTTTATGTATATCTCATATTGTGATACAATCACAACTCAAATGATTAATCGGAGCCAAAGTTCTGAGTTCGCGAAAAGTAGGCTGTGCTGCACGATAAACCCGGACATAAGACCGCGGGTGTATGACCGGTCCGGGTTACAACCCTGCCAAGACAGTGCAGTTTGAATTTTTGAATGGGTCTGAAAGCAAACTCAAACATTTTTCGATTCAAAACCCGGACCACTGGCGGGCTACCCAGACCAGTTGGTAACACTAATCCCGTCACAGCTCCTCGGCCTTGAATTTGCGCTTTTCTTTTTATGCTGCCTGACTCCAACACCATCTGCATACTTCTCTTTTCCTCCCAGCACTCCCCATCTAACGCTGATCATTCCCCAGTAGTTGCTCTCCTTTTTCTTCTGAATATATCATATCGACTTTCAAACCCCCAATATGATTCATAGCTAGCTGTTTTTTATTACACCTTGGTTAAATATCACAAATTGAGCCAAACGACATTGGAATTCAATTTCATTCACCTGCCAGGTACGAATAATCAGCCAATGACAGGAGCATCTCTACCTTCTTTGTGCCATTGATCAGTTGTGTGCACCTGGTTTTGTTGGCCCAGATGAGATGGGAGAAGTATTGGAGGACATTAACAGCAGATGTAATTGAGATCATTTCATTACTGAGTCAGCTTATCGTTTCAGCGTTCCTCCATTGGTGATTGAACATCAGCACAAACCAAATTTCTTTCATTAAATTGGTTTAGTTTATTGTACCCACGAACTCAAGCAAATGAAATCGAGGTTTCCCTGAAATATGGCATTGCTTTAATTCTCCAAAGTGTTCTTCGAGTTGTCGCGATGCTGTTTTCAAGCGTCATGACTAGTGTACTCACCATGGGAACTGTGACTCGCACTTGACGAACAGTTCACACTTCCGTTGGCAATATTACAACTCATCTCGCGGCATACTCCTACGTTACTCAATTCAGTTGATCCTCGCTTTAATGAAAGTACTCGCTCCTTACGTTTAATCAACCGTGCAGTCCTTGTTTTCAAAGACCCTCATGGCTCAATTTGACCAATGATAGTTCCCATGCAGCAGTGGTTCACAATATTTAATTTGTTGTTACAAGATCGTTCGGTGCCTTGCAGTTGTTCAACCATCGCAGCAGAATTTTGTATAATTGCGATTACGATTTCCCGTGTTTCAGATCACACTTCAGTGAACCATCAGTCCTATTGCATTCACTACTATTATGATATATCGACGAAACATAGAATATAATAGCACACAAAGGACATGCTAGATTTGATCACTAACATCATTCCTAACCTCCAAGCGACCTCGCACCCTCTACAATCATACTGCCATTGACAAATCATGCATTCTCAATGCTGGTGATGTTGGTGATGTCGTTACTGTTGCTGTAGCTGTCACTGCAGGTGATGGGATGGCTGCTGCTGGCGATGGCAGAGCTGCCCATAAGCAGAACAGCTGAGATATGCATGCTAGCTTCAGTAGTGGCAACAAAGTTGATGAGATGATTGAATCAATTGTCGGGCAGCTCAATCAGCTCCTCCTCGATGTAATCAAGGAAGTCCTCATCAATGCTTCCCTGATCGTTATGAGGTTGTGCAATCACTGGGTACATACCAGTTGGGTAGATCCTTTGTCGAATCATGCTGCAAATACTGTCTATCTTCTTGGTTTGAATAACTTGCTAGGAACAACAAAAATCCACGTTGAAATGATGAAACACATCTGTGTGGTCATCATTCACTGGCTGATTAATGTTTCTTGTATGGCACTTACGTTGGGCTCCACCTCCTGGACAAAACTCTGGTTGGATCCAAAACTCGCCAGTTATCCAGGGCGACAGAGAATGGTGGTGGATATCGTGGTGAGTGCAATGAATTTCCGGTTGATATTATCAATCAATGATCTATCTTTCATTCACATTTGTTATATGCCATAGAAGTATGTCCGGTGAATAAGATCCACAATTTCAGTCACTGCAAATCGAAACTTGCACTCCTAAATTGAATGTCAATCCAACAATTAAACAAGAAGGGAACTGTGAACTTACCTGACAAACAGTTCGGCGGCATGTGAACCTGTCCATTGCCAATGGCCAGGCTACCATTTTCCGGATCTCTGTAGGCGACTTTGTTCGAAATCTGTATATATAGTCGATTGAATTCTTGCAGGGATATACCATTGCTGCATGGCAGAAAGTAATCTTTGTGAGGGCCAGATGCACCATGTCAGTGATGAAAACAATCGTCGAGATGATTCATTTCCCACTGAAATGTAGGCCTGTGGATGGTCTGAGTTTTTCTGGGCTGGATCATTCCAGCCAATTTCCTCATACCACCAACAATGAATGTGGGCAATCTTCACCCCATTTGTGGCAAAGGTAGTCACATACACCTCACAATTGGAAGCTATAGGCTTCACACGTGCCATGACCATCACCGGAACACTTGAAAGATTTGTCTGGGTGTTGGATTCTATACCAATGACGAGGCCTCTCACATCGTCAACACCAGGCTCATATCGCCGCAGGTTTCCAGCTTTCCATGCAACCAATTGCCCACCAGCTTCATTTATATCCTTCCTCCAGTAAATATATTCATTAGCAGGCAAACTGAATCATTTAAATGCTTAATCAAATACCTTCTTGGATGCCAGCGGCGCAGGCTTGTATTCTTCCTCCTCCTCCAAGATAATATATACCGCCTCAAGCTCAGGATGTAGGGGTTACGCTGAGGTAGGAGTTGACTGAATTGCGGTGACTTGTTTTTCAAGTGTTGACGTGAGCCAATCATTTGATGGCTGCCTGCCCATTGCTTTCCTGGATGGTCGGTGAAGAGGCTTGTCAGCAGATTCTGAAGGTCGGGAAAAGCTTTGGCGTTACCGTAACCGAAATTTGTTCTAGCTGTTAGTGCAGGACTAAGCCGTGTTGTTGATATTACTGTCATGCCATGGCACATTATGGGTTGATTATTGTGAGTTACGGGATCTTATGCTCGGTTCGGTTACAACTTTAATGTTTACAAGATATCATGGCAACTCGTGTGTAGGAGTCTCAACTTAAGCAGAGGTTTTTTAATACCGATTCGGATACCGACAAGTTGGTGATCACATACAATATCAATACGTCACAATTACGTGTTATATCAGAGCAATCATGTCATTAATCAAGATATATGCTACTTTTTTGGTGTAGAATTTGTTTTGCTAAGTATATACACAAAGCTCAACTCTTCTACCACACGCGCAATAGCTCTCGCCACTGCAGCGAAGCAATCTCGAAAGTCAACCCGATAACATCGTTGAAGGTCGCTGTTTGGATCGGAAAACACGTAGCATGCGAGAGTAGCGGACACTGAACACATGTTCATCAACCAATGGAATTGTGCACATACCGAAGATAACATGGTTTGACTTGTGTATCAGCAGTATGCGACCTTCCTGAGACGATCGATATCTTTCTCATGAGATTGGTACTGCAACAACTACCTGGTATTCTTCACCACTCTACTGTGACGAGTGTGGCTCTGATATGGTCTCTGACAATCGTGGTCTGATTAATCTGGCTCTGAAATAGTCCCTGATGATCCTGGCTATGAAAGTGCGCTCTGACATAGTCTCTGACAATTCCGGCTCTGATAAATGTGCCCCTGACCTGTGTGGCCCTGACAAGTGCAGCTTTGTCATGGTCCCTGACATGTTCTCTGACAATCCCGGCTCTGATAAACATGGCTCTGACAAGTGCGCTCTGACAAGATCAGACAATCCTGGCTGCGATAAATAAATTCCATCTCGGTTGGGCTCTGAAGAAGATCTAGTTGAACCTACCTCTCCATCAGAGCATCCATGATTGAATCCTAGATCTAACGAATCTTTCATTTTGTGGATTACCGAATATATTATATGGCTAAGTACATTGGCTCTAACATGTGCAGCTCTGACAAGGTCTCTGACAAGGTCTCTGACAATCCGGGCTCTGATAGACATGGCTCTGACAAGTGGGCTCTTACATGATCTGACAGTCCCGGCTGCGATAAATGTGACTGACAAGTGCGACTCTGACATGGACTCTGGCTCTGATTGGCTCTGACAAGGTGCCAAAGGCGGCACTGGATACTAGGCATCCCTGTTGAGATCAACATATCCTATCGATCTAGTATATCATGTTAAATGATTCGAATGATGCGTACTGGTTGAGTAGGCAGTGGTTATCTTCGCCGCTCGGAACAAGTTGCACGGGTGTAGGTACTGAAGAAACATCCACAATGTGTCGTGTTCTTTGCAGCACATCTCAAAACATTATCATTCCAGTGGTTCTGTTTGGCATCGCAGATGATAGATACTCCAAAACCTCTACGAGCAATAGGCCATGATGTACCATCTGCCATATTACACTCCCTTTTGCGTTGGCTTCCCCAGTATTGATTCTATCGCTGAAACAAGAAGCGTATATCAGTTTGGCAGGTCAATATCCTTGTTGACATACCGAACTATTGTTTTGCGGTGCTCGATCTCATCGAATCCAAGATTGTAGAATCGATTGCCTTGTTGGTGCCACTTCTCCACCCACCTTGCCTTATGAACTACAACTGTATCTGGATTATTGTGCTGCTGTATAGTGACTGTGACACTGTTTGCTCGCTATATCTTTCGACGGAGAATCCATGATGCATGGGATCTAGAGGTCCGTAGGTCTGGACTGGTGCTCATATCCGCTTGAAATGTCGAAAAATAGGATGTCAGACCCTCAATAACCTCTGATATGCCGATACCCTCTGGAAATGTCAGAGTTGCAATCGTGTTACGTTTGCTCATCACTGCATTGATGCAAGGTATCAAACCACGTGATAATTTGTCGGACGCCAGAAGATCCTCCACAAGTAGCTTTCTGCCTATATCTGCCTTCGGTGAGAGGGAATCTGATTTCAAGATATGTAGTAAAATACTGACTCTCAACTTAATATGAAATAGGCACGTTTTCCATTGCATCATCTGCTCAATATAGTTAACCTTGTTGGAAGAATGGTAGCAATCCTTGATGATGATTTTGTGAGCGGCTTCAGATATTTCGATATCACAGTGATCGTCAGAGCCTATTTTCGTAATACATTTGATATAGTGGAGAAGGAAATGAATTTTGGGTATCTTGCTCATACTGTGGCTCTTGCGGGATGGTAGGAAGAGGTGGATGTTGCTGCTGATGCCACTAAGCACATCCAGTAGGTATTTGAGCGTGGTTTTGGTGTGGGAGTGGTAGCTGGCAATCAATATGAAGTCGGAGACTGATTTGATGAACTTCAAGTGGTCGGGATGCCCTTTAAGACGAGGGGCAAACGCTGAAAGCCAGACCTTCACGATGTCCTTGTACTTGGCACTGGGCCATTGTTTCACGTGGGTAAGTTTGTCTCCAAACTGGCATATGTTAGAGAAGCGAGGAATTATAGAAAATTGTTCATCTATCAGGTCCAAACCCTTTTCCTGGCCATAAATATCTTTAAGAAAACTGACCATCCATTCCCAGGTGTGATCTGTAAATAAGCCCTTCAGTAGCTGGTGCAACCGGTCAACATTCATACAAGTATATATATTACAACCTGCATGGGTATCGGCGAAATTTGGACAGTTGGCAAACTTCCACAGCCCCACCTCCTCACCAGCCTTTGTTGACGAATGAAGGTACGGTTGGGTCTGCTCACACAACCACTAATATGCTCTTCGCCAGCTCCTCTAGAGTGCGCAATATTTGTGCAATTGATTCATGATAGGCGAACCGATTGGTGTGAGTTGTTGGTCCATTTGGACATTTCGGTAAAACACCGATTAGTATTAACCCGTTCGTTTTAACTGATCATCTCTTCACCTTAGTGAGGCTGCTGATACTTAGACTTAACCGGCAAGGCCGTTTTGTCGCCGCTTAGCGTAGACAGCATAGTCATTTCACTACCGAGTATAACGGGGACAACTGTTGATCAATCTGGCAAAGATTCCTAGGAGGTGTTAGCGATGAGTGATGAGGTTCTAATATCTTGACAAATCCGGTCAACCCTGGAGTTGACACTCTTGACTCGCTACCCGCTCTGACACGATGAAACTGACATGCTATCTCGGACACTCTCTCTGACACGCTCTCTCTGACAATATGACCCTGATGCTCTCTGACACACTCTCTGACACGCTCTCTGACACACTCTCTGACACGCTCTCTGACACACTCTCTCTGACATGATCTCTCTGAGACGATCTCTCTGACATGATCTCTCTGACATGATCTCTCTGACATGATCTCTCTGACATGATCTCTCTGACATGCTCTCTCTGACACTCTAACTGACCAAAACACAATGAAAATCTGACAAGAAACAATCTCTCTGACAATACAAGGAAACTTGCCTGCATTTTCCACCACCAATCTGCGGTCCACATCTCAGCGTCTATAGATTCGCCACTGGAATCCATTTGTTTGACAGGCGCGTACGAGAGATGGACCATAAAAAGGGGATATCCTAGGATATATTGTACTGCTGCAAGAGGGTTCCGATACCAGAATGGAGTATCTTTTCCCTCAATATCAACAGAACTATCCTCCCATCTGCATACAAGTCCGTCCATTTCTTCCATGTCCGCAATGAGTTGATAGTGCTGGTCAGGGTATTTGGCATTGGCGTCGGGTACAGTAAGTCTTCATTTGAGGATGTTGTTGAGTTTTGTTTAACCTAGGTCGGTATCTACAATAGAACGACAAAGTTGCCATTGTTGGGGTTTAGCAAACTGAGCAAGGGGGTCCCAGTCATCATCCTCAACAGAATAAACTCATACTGTGTCATTGATTGGGGCTCCTGCGTTGGGGAATATCTCCATCTAAAGGGGCTGGCTGAGTGTATCGTCCTCAAATTGGGGAATGTCATCTGCTAGTTTGTAGTCCAGCCCATCTGACGTGGAGAGATTGCTAGAATTTGGGTGAAGATGCGCATGTGTTGAACGGCGGTGACATGTGAGACCACTTTGTCAGGAAATGACCCTGCCACATAAAGTGCAAATAAAGGACTGCATTGTTGAAGGTGGAAAGTTTGTGATTGAGTGCCCCCTGGAAATTGCTTGTAGTGAGGCTCTTATCACGTTCCCCAACGCTGTGTATTCAGCCTACCATAAACGGACTTGGATGCTAGCCTAGCCTCATGATATTTTTGTACCACACACTATCTTTAGGCTTGGAGTATACTATCTTTCGCCCCCATTGTTTCCTTGTGTGGAATGCTGGGAAGTTCCGCTTCTAAGCACCATTTTCGGCTTCCCTAACCGGAACAGTGACAGTTGATGTTTCAGCCGCACAGCAATGAGCATTTCTACCCCACAACCCCTCACTTTCCTCCGAACCTCGTTGTGTTCGGCCTTCCAAAAAACCACCAACATTTTTGCATCTACCTATTCTGACCTGTCTCAACTAACTAGCATTGTACTTCTTCAGACTCTCCTCACTTCAATCTGCGGAGCTTTCTCAACCAGATCGACTTCCATATTCACATCGCAGTAACAATGTGTATTGGAGTGGTCACCCCAGCAAGCGTGGGTCAGAGCGCATCTAGTACTAGTTGGTATATAACACATACAATCCTCACGTATTCACTCAGATTAATCAACGTTAACTTGATGACCGTCATATTCGCTCAGCAACCCTCATATCCACTCAGGGACCGTCGAATCGGCCAAACAACCATCATCATGGCACCACCACGAGTTCGACGGAGATGGCCTACTGGCATTTTGAACTGGTCCAAAGAGATCTGTGCCCTTGTGCTAACGAAGACGACCCAGGACATAGATGCTGTGAGTAGCTGGTCTGCATTCACTGAAGGTGTTGCAGCAGTCCAGGGATGGAAAACTAAACACGCCAAATCCACTATCCCATTGTACACCAACATCAAATTGTGCACCGAGGTGCGAGGTGTAGCAAAGACGCGTGACCAGTTTCGTAAATCCAACTCTGACATTGAGTCTCCGACATTGAGTCTCTGACATTGGGTCTCTGACATCGAGTCTCTGACATTGAGTCTCTGACATTGGGTCTCTGACATCGAGTCTCCCGCATTCAGTCTCTGACATCGACTGACATTGACCTGACCAATAGAAGTTTACTGACTTTTGCGAGACGCTTGCGGATAACTCTCGAGATCTCCTGGGACTTATACCAGACGCGAAGCTCGAGGATGATGATTTACGTACAATGCAAAGACTCATCTCATGCTTTCAACGAAGAGTCACCCGAACGGCCACCACCACACCCAACGAAGCCCCACCAAGCTCCGCCAGAAAGTGTAGGACCACAACGAGCCCCGTCGCAAAGCCACACACCCCATCAAGCCCCACGCCAAAGATCTCACTTGCTCCTTCATTCGAGCATATCCTGGTCCCTCCTACTACACCAATCAATAAATGCACTTCAGATGTTCGTGTTGGGTCTACTACACCCGCAATTTCAAGCTCAACCTCATTGCAACCAAGTGGAGATTTGGTAGCACGGAGTAGGAGTATCACATGTAGAAGCACTACACGATCGGCGGTATCGTCCACCATATGGTCTCCTACTATTTCGGCAGTTTTGGGGGATGCTCAGTCGCCTAGGTTCGACCGATTTCAGGGGAACAGCTGTGGCAGTGGCCTCCAGCGACCCTGTTTCGGACGGAATGATGCATGGGATCCCTCTCCACTTTCAGTCGTAGATATCAGCAGCAGTAGGCCTAAACGCGGTGCAACCAGCTCACCTGCTCGATCTGTTGTGGCAAGCACCTCACCTGGAAATCGATACCAAAAAGCCAGAGAAGACAGTATTGATCGTTTTATCGCGTGGATGGAAGATGATCACCCAGTAGATACTCCGGAAAAGTTGAAAAAGCCTCAAGTTCTGAGAGGCTTCACAAAGAATCCTAATGCGCCCCAGTGTTATGACCAACTTGTTGCCTGGATTACTCGGCAATTAGATCAAGCGACCTACTTGCGGGCTGTTGACTCCTGTTTGGCGAGCACAACGTCCACGCAGGGTGATGGTCCATTGTCCAGATGTGCGCTGATCGACAGTCCATTGAATGAATCGAGCTGGGACGACTGTCTGATCTTCGCTGGAATTGAAGGCCATCTGATGGTGACATTTGTGACCATCAACAAGACGGTCATGGTGGATGACAGCGACAATGAAATTGAATATATGAAGACTAATCCCCTCGACCTGGAACGAACATCGACCATTAGGATGAAACAAGAGGACGAAGATAGCTAGCCCTCAGTTCTTGACTTACTGGACAGTTCCGAAGACGAAATCAGTCGCGATGAATTGGATGATATGGAGGAGGAGGAGGAAGGGGAAGGGGAGGAAGAGCTGCCAGGGATGCCGGGGGACCAGGACTATTCCAATCGAGGGATGATGACGATTACTAACAACGCAATACCGAGTTATTTTTCTGGCCGGACTGTCGAACAAGAGGACCAAGATTTCAACATTCAATATGCGGAAGAATTAGATCAGTTAGAGGCTGACTTCAACAACATTACCCTAACAGAACTAGGAGGAGCCAATGACCCAGATGTGCATGCTCAGAAGGAAGACCAGACGGATAATGTTGATGTGGACTGGTGAGTCACTGTCCCTGTCAGAGTGGTCGCTGTCAGAGCCGTAGAGCTACTGTCAGAACTCAGCTGCTGTCAGAGCTCAGCCGCTGTCAGAGCTCAGCCGCTGTCAGAGCTGCAGTCAGAGCTACTGTCAGAGCTGCTGTCAGAGCTGTTGTCATTGCTCAGCCGCTGTCAGAGCCGTTGTCAAAGCTGTTGTCAGAGCTCAGCCCGCTGTTAGAGCCGCGGTCAGAATGTTAAATGAAGCTAATTGTTACTCGCAGGTTAGCGGAGCTGATGGATAATCAAGAATTTCAGCGAGAAATCTTGAAGGAGTCAATGGCAGCGTTAGGCATCACCATGGAGATCAAAAATTTCAAGCCGCTCCACAAACCCACGCAGTTTCAACCGCATCAAATGATTGCAGTGAATTGGATGGCAGAGAAGGAGAATAGCTTGGCGAAGGGTGGTTTATTGGCTGATGACTGCAGTACTGGCAAGATTAGACCCTGCTGTGCCCTTGAGATATACTGTCTGCCACACTAACAATCATCAGACTCTGACAGCACTAGCTTTAATATGTCACCAAGTTAATGTCTATGAACAAAAGATCAAGAGTCCACCTCCTGGATTCGACAAATGGAAGATCGACATGAACCACTACAGAGCGAAGGTTGAACAGGGCGAGAAGGTTGGAAGGGAGCCATGAAAGCCGCGGTGGGAGGTCCACCTCCCAACATTAATTCTATGGTATGACCAGAATACATACCACTATAGTGACTTCAACCTAATGTTGAAATAGCCCTAAACCGATGGTGGCAGAATGGAAAGCTGCGGTGACTCAGTTCACTGAGTTAACTCCACATCTCCATTACTGTACTTCTTCCTGGAGGAGGGCATCCCATCGAGCCATTCTTCATGGTAAACCATGGAGAATAGTTGTGATCTTGACCATTGAGACTTGCTACCAGCCGATCAAACATGAGGAAGCTGGCGGTCTGACATTTTGGGGCACTAGCATATTTCATCAGGTTATCCTGAATCAGGCCCACAGGTTGAGAACAAGCGGGACCCCAATCGGCAAGTTCAGGAAGGCTAATGGCACGTTGGTTACAATGAACTCCCGTAATTACAATATGCATATCTCATTCTGTATACTCTGTCTGGAGCTGCAATACAAATGGATATTAACAGCAACCCCATTGGTAAATGGCATCGAAGACTTGCGTTGGATCCTGCAATTTCTGGAGAGTTCATCCTGGATGACCCTACAGCTGCAGCCAGCTACATTCGACAATACTCTCAACATTGATGACGATTGGATCGCGGATGGGAGTAATGTGCCAGATACTGAACGTGGTGCAAGGTTCACACAAGTTGCAGATCCGTACAAGAAAGGCCCAGAATTCGAATCTCCTGTTCACTACACAACAATGGCTTGGGATGGTTATATGTTGCCAATAATTGGTGAAGTGGAGAAATTAGGAAAGGCCACACAGACAGCGGATATATTGATCAGACGGCACCACTACGAGGAAACTATTGAAAAGCGAGCTTTTGCAGTTTCATGCACCCTAATGCTACAGAGAACAATGGTGCGCCATATGCCATTCAAGAACCCAAAGCCTATCATCGACATCCCTCCTAGTCATGTAACCACCGAACTCGTGACATTCACGAAGTCCTCTGGAGCTGGACAGTTTTACATCAATTTGGTAGACGGTAGCTATAAGGGGCTTAGAGAGAAAATCACCGGGGTTGCCTCCGCGCATGCTGCAACAATGGGCAAGACGAAGCCTTTTGGCCCTTGTTGGCGACTTACTTGCCTTATCTCCATAGCGCTAATTCTTGGCCCGGGCTTGATGGATCCGGAAATATCATCGTCGAAACGATTATGGTCATTACCTTCAGGGGTTGCTGAAACCGGCAGACCGAACCTGATCATGCTGAGGACGGTTATTTCTGAGTTTGCAAAGGCTTTCCCAGGGAAGACGGACCGAGTACCTCCGCCTGAGAAGGTCAAGAGTATGACACATAATCAGATCGTGGCTGCATTGCAGTTTGGGGCTCCAAAGTTGGCTTGGCTCAAACACTATCTCCGGAACACCTTGACAGAGAAAGACAATGGGGAGAAGGTGATTCTGTGGGTATATTGGCAACTTACCCAGTGGCTCATCGAACAGGTTAGCACTCCCTCACAATCCCACTTTCTGCCACTCATATCAACTCTGACATTTAACTCTGACATTCATCAACCCTGACGATTAACTCTGACATTGACTCTTCGTATGACAACACTTACTGTGCGCAGTACTGCTGCCTCTTAGGCTACAATTGTTTTGCTATCCATAGCTCAATGAGTGCCGATGCGCGTGCCTCTGTGAACAGGTCGTTTATCAACTGCGGGCAGGGGAGGGTCCTTGTCTTGTCCTATCTGACAAACAATGAGGGCTTGAACCTACATTATAATTGCCGAAATTCCGTCATGGTAGAACAGGGTATAAATTACTCAATGGAACATCCCGCATGGTCGCGTGTCCAGCGAATTGGTCAACAGCAAACGCAACACACAACGCGATTGGTAAACCTCACCATGATCAATTGGTTGATTGAAAACACCCAGCAGATGCAGCAAACACCAATGCTGTATGCGCTGGGGGTTCTCCAGAATGCTGCCAGTGAGGACATTGATCCCGATGCTGATCAAGTATATGATACCTTGATTGGAAAGATTTCCCCACAGGCACTCCGGTCTGCTGTGAGTGGTCAATCTAAGGATGTAATAATGGACGTTAGTTAATTTGTGATCTTTCTATACTTTCCATTTTTGGGACTGCGCTTTTTTTCCTTCTGGGTTGGTACTTGGGTTTGGGATCTCTCTTTTGGGTTCACAGTTTTGGTCTCTGTTTCTGTTTGCGGATTCGCCCTGGTGAGTTTTGGGTCGCTTTTGGGTTATCTCACAGTTGTCTTTTTCGAAGCTTTCGAGCTGTATAGATGACTTATACCAATGAATAGAGTAATTTAGTAACTGACTTCGACTGCTGACCAGCCTGCCTGCGACTCCAACAGCAGCCACTCCGGCAGCAGCTACTCTGACAGCAGCCACTCTGACAGCAGCCACTCTGACAGCAGCCACTCTGACAGCAGCCACTCTGACAGAAGCCATCTGACAGCAGCCACTCTGATAGCAGCCACTCTGACAACAGCAACTCTGACAACAGCCGCTCTGACAGAAGCCCTCTGAAAGCAGCCACTCTGACAGTGTTGTAACGAACCAGTCGAGAGGATTGATTGATTGAGTCTAAGTCTAAGATGACACGTAGCCTATATAGTAGCTGCCAGCCCTAACCCACAGCCACGTGATGACGTACTCCACAAAGACTCGGTCCAACACTCCTACAGGGCGTTATCACGTCCGTCAAACACTAAGCCATTGAAAAACCAGACAGAAAACAAACAGACGACAGAAGACAGAAGACAGAAGACAGAAGCCAAACCATGGCATGCCCTGGGCTCCTCCCAAACGACCATTCTCCCGCTCATGCTTCCTAAGCTCGGTAGTCGATTGTGCTGTCGGCTTCAACTGTCTTGACTTCCAGTCAGCCGCTCCTCCGAAGGTGACACACAGTCCTGTTGTAACGTGATCGTGTTGGAAAATATATATAAACCTGCAGTACTTGCCGTGTACTGTATCGAAGGTAGTGCTCCAACCAGCTGGAGTGTCGTTGATTCTCGTACGCAGCCTCTCGGTCCCAATCATGGGTTGTGCTGTCGGTGTCGAAATTGGAGATGCTTCTCCATGGCGATGTTGACCTCCGCTCGACAAACAAAGTGGATGTGTTGGTTCCCTTTTTAAACACAAGTGCTCATAACCTGTTGTACGGTGGCGGATGCTCGAGTAGTCGAGTGTGTGCGTGCGTATGCGAAGGTGAGTCTGTGTCGGTATCAAAATTGGAGACGCTTCTCCGTGGCGATGTTGACTTCCGCTCGACAAACAATGTGGAAGTGTTGATCATAGCCGGTTCCGTTGCGGATGCTCGTGTAGTCGAGTATGTGTCAGTCTCAGTGTCGGTGTCGGTGTCGGTGTCGGTGTCGGTGTCGGTGTCGGTGTCGGTGTCGGTGTCGGTGTCGTAATTGGAGACGCTCCTCCATAGCTGCAATTCGAATTGGAGACGCTTCTCCGAAGGTCGCTCTTCCGTCTCAGCTAGCCCTAGGAAACTGATTCCCGTAGATCGTGGATCCCCGTACGCGGCCTCCCGGGTGGAGGAGGGGTTGTCGTCATTGAAGGTTTAGGGTGAAGGTAAAATACACACTGTACAGCTAACAAAGCTTCCTCGTCCTCACAGTAGAGGAGTCCGCAGACTTCGTGGATTCATGGCCACAATTGCCACCGCCGGTCTCTCGAGTCTGTCCCAAATCACATACCCAGCACATTTCTGTGGCGGACTAACCGCAGCGCTCCCCGGGGGTTTCGTGTGTGTTTGCCGACATCTCCCAAGTATCCGTGGTCCATTACCCGCCCACTTCTCATAGACTATCCAAATACCATACTGTATGTCGATCTGTCTTCTTGGCTTTGCCACCGGTTGACCCGTTCTCGAAATCGCTTCGAACATATCCTAATGATGCCGATGTTGACCCGAACTCATCCTGATGATGCTGATGTTGACCCGAACTCATCCTGTTGATGCCGATGTTGACGCGAACTCCTCCAAGGGTGTTGATCCGAGCTCCTCCGAGGGTGGTGACAGGATGTCCTCCGAGGGTGTTGACACGATGTCCTCCGAGGGTGTTGACAAGATGTTGACCCAAACTCCTGCCAAACTGCTCTCCGTACTCGTCCCAAACGTGTCCTGTCGACATATCGTTCGGTTGCCGTAATCTCGTATACCCGTAGAACTCAATACCGTGGCCATTGCAGCCATCGCAGCCATCGCAGCCATCGCAGCCATTGCGGCCATCACAGCCATCGCAGGCCTCTAAGAGGTTGAGTGAGATTGCGTCGAGAGGAGGCATCTGAGTCCTTTGCATCGTGGAATCGTCGTCCTGAGTCCGTAGGGTGTCCTGATCCCGGATGCGTTCGCAACGCATCCGGGACCCTGCGGCCTCGCTCGTATGAAGGTTTGCGATCCGACTGTTATCGCTTGATAGTTGTCGAAAATGGTATCTGGATCGTGGTCGCGCCCGGGCTCATAACCTGTTGTGACGAACCAGTCGAGACGATTGATTGATTGAGTCTAAGTCTAAGTTGACACGTAGCCTATATAGTAGCTGCCAGCCCTAACCCACAACCACGTGATGACGTACTCCACAAAGACTCGGTCTAACAGACAGAAGCCACTCTGACAGCAGCCACTCTGACAACAGCCCACTGAGAACAACTCTGACGACAATCTGACAACAACTCTGAAAGCGACTCTCCAATGTGTTTGCCATGACCATGCTCGGTGGACGAAATGTCTTTATCATTCAACAATGCGAAATCTCAATTGGTAAACACACTTCAAGCATATCGCCCAGCAAGTACTCTACAGTCAAGGCGACAATATACGATTGTTTCAGTACTTGCTAAAACCAGGTTAAAGGGACACCGCGACATTAAACTATACCGAAATCCCTTGATACTGATCAAAGCTAAGACTAACCCCCGAAGACATAAAGAAGCGAACAAAATAAATATACAGTGCGGAAGCACAATAGTCCTATCCAACGAGATATCCATGCCACCCGACTATAGGCTCAAGTTTCTCGTTAGTGTGTATTCACTTCGGAGATATGAACAGCAATCTCAGTGCCAAAGAGGGATGCTTTAACGCTTTCGAATACGAATGTGACTTGGCAAGCATTTGATGGGCTTGGCTGCAGAGCCGGTACATGGAGTAGCCGCTGCTCTCTTCGTCTCGTTAACCGATATATCATGGTTGGACCGGCACAGTATGACGCTTTGTGATGAGTGGCCAGTTGTAGCAGGCATTGTAGGGTAGTTAGGTTGAGAACGTCATGGGTAGAGAATGGAATTCTATGCTGTACGAGAGTACGAATTCTAGTGCTTGTGTACCAAAGTACTCCACGACCTATATACATACTACACACTCCCAACATAAAGTTGCCAAGATCAGCTGAATTACCACACAGGGAATGACAATGGGTCCGTGACTTTCAATCATCAAACCAATCCCCGGGCCACAGAGTAAACTACAATGGTTCCGTGACATTGATTCATCCAGTTCAATCTCATGGCCCAGTTGTGGGTGAAATATGCCAATCGAGCACAACTCGGCTCTGACAACATTGCACAGACAGGTCCCTCTGACAAGGTCCCTCTGACAGGGTCGCTCTGACAGGTTGTTCTGACAGGTTGCTCTGACAAGCACATCCTACTCTTCTAACAAGCGCAGTGCCAATTTCGTATGGCGGACACTAACTACTTACTTTCCTATAGATCCAGGAACACTAGCGGTCATGAACCTGATATGGGATACGAGCCGCCTGCAGGGTCGAACCAAACCTTCCTCAGCTGCCATTGTAGGGATATGGGGGCCTAACCACAAACCAACAAGAACAACTACCCGTAGGGATATGCGTCATCCAACACCTAACTGGGTAAGTTACCTCTTCACTGTTCTTAGGTACCTACTCCCATACATCGGAGAGCTGCACTGCAAATCCCATCGACCTCCAACCATGCCCAATTTCATGATGCTATACTATTGCAATGCAATATTCGAATCATTAGGCCTTCATTTTGTTCACCCTCAGGTCAGGTCAGCGGCCGTTGCCCATGGAGCACCGGTGGAGAGATTTGGCTGGTCTTGCCAGAGCACACCATTCGTGACTCTTTCAGCCCCTTTGACCCACATAGCAGTGAAGACCATACTGTGCCGTATCGAGATCAACCTGTGTGGTGGGATCCACACAGCGAGATCCCAGAGTGGTTGTGGGAGAAGGGTCTCATAGTGTGGCCCAAACGTACGGGTTTGTGGGCAAGAATATAGTCGGGAAGATTGGCAGATTACTGAAACTTAACAAAGTGGTATAATATCAATACTAACTTATGGAATCTATAAAACTTACTCTGAACTTGGGAAAGTCCACTATAACATTGACTCAGACATGAAAGACCCAACGTATACGGTATCACTGTGACAATTACCTTAACTCTGACAATTGTTACGGGGGTGTATTCCCTAAGCCACAAAGTATACTTAATACTTTCCAACTCTTAGGTCCACTGCCGTAGATCCTATTCCGCTATAGTTCTTCCTCAGAGGAGCTTCCCTTACTAGTCCCTGCAGAACTATCCTTTGCTGATTTGCGCTGATCCTTCCGTTTCTGAAACGCTTTCTTTTGAGGAACGTAGGCTGTTCCCTTGTCCAGTTTAATAGGGCGATAGCAATCCTGATATCTATGGTTCCATTTCCTATCTGCTGGCCAAGCGCAATGAAGGCACTCGCGTGCTTTCCTTCGTCGATCAAGCTCGACTCCTTCAATACCCGTCAATAACTTCTTTGGTCGTAACGCTTCCTTGCTGACAGATATATTCTTTTTCTTTGAAGATCCCTTGGATACCCGTCCGGTCTGAACCGATCCCTTCTGCTTCAAAGCAATAATATCTCTCAGTCTTCGTGACTCCTCAAGATATTCTTCGCACACTTCCAGTACTTGATCCTGTCTATTGTCTTCCTGAAGGTCCCTAGGTACTGGCGATATAGATTTCTGAATTTCCGATTTCTCCTTATCAAGTGGTTTCGCAATCGTATTTGGAATATTAATCTTCTTATCAGAAGCTACCGTAACTTCGACTCGAGATTGAATATTATCGATGTAACTAACTAATCCTTGCTCAAGATCGATAATCGAAGCTAGCCACCAGACACAATTTGCTGCGAAGATAT
>Ga0307512_10000658_pt1 | contig 50936 bp, 67 predicted proteins | sample 14_EM_MG_FD_200267 | JGI IMG/M metagenome (GOLD analysis project Ga0307512, IMG submission 200267) | Populus trichocarpa ectomycorrhiza microbial communities from riparian zone in the Pacific Northwest, United States - 14_EM | ecosystem: Host-associated > Plants > Roots > Unclassified | place...
TCCGCCTCCGGGCAAGCCGGTTAAATGGTGGAGTTCCCCACCCGCTACCCTTTGTCCCCTTCACACCGGGGGGCTGGCACTGGGATTCGAACCCATAGCGTTGTGACCGTATACCCCGCCTATACTTTCAGGAGCGATACCACTGCGCCACGGGGCCAGCCCCTTACACTGGCAGTTGGCAGCGAAGCTTTTTGGCTCTTCCTCTGCTGGCAGAGATTCATGAGCCCGGAGTTGGACAAAATCTGGCAGCGTGACTGCTGGGTGCCCAGTAACGAGTCAAATTGAAGACCTTGGCTGATCAACTGCGGAAATCTTATTTGCGTATAGGTAGCCTGAGTATGAATGAAGAGAATTCAATGATTGAGGTTGATCAAAGTTAACCCACTTCGCTATCGAGCTCTTTCAACCAGTGAACCTTGATTAAACTCGGCGCCGTCTGTTCCTTTGCTGCGCGGTTTATACGGTAACATCTTTCTTCGCTTATCGCAATCATGGCATGCCAACTCCGTTCAGTCTCGCAGCTTCACGCCGTTCGGCTTCATCGATCTGCTCTACTAAGACATACCCCGTCGTCACTTCCGCGAAGCTCGTTCTTTTCTCTCCGATTTGCTAATACCGCGCATCGTCTATCTCAGGGTCCGAAAGTGCTGGTCCTTCCACTTCGCGTCGTTCCTCCGTAAAATCCAACACTATCTTAACAGCCATTGGGGCTTCGGTACTTGTAAGTGGAGGGTTGCTTAACTATAGGAACGTAATACTTGTAATACTGATCGAAGTTGCTATAGTCAGTTGGAGGCAGCATTGTCTATTTCCGTTACAAATATTCATCCCTCGCCAGTGAAAAGGTGGATTTAGTAACTGAGAACAAATGTGCTGCCTTTCGCTCTCTTGAGGAAGGATACGGAACAAACCACTTCATTACAAATATCATTCCATGCAATGAGGTTGTCAACCAGCTTATGCTTACCCTCACGCCATCCGCGGATCCGACCGGGTACCGTATCATTGTGGGAGAAAATGGCACAGGAAAGACCAGTCTGATACAGCTCATTCTCCACAAGCTCAATAAGCCCAAAGGCACTCTTTTTGTAGATTACTCCTTGGTAACATCGCAAAATTTAAAGGAGTTTACCGCTGCCTTTAAGAAGGTAATAGACTACAAGCATACTGGCAACGAAAAGGATCCAGAATTAATTACACTCCTCAATTGTTTCAGAGATGCCGCTATACAGTTCAGGGAGGTCCCGGAAAGATCCCGGTCTTAATACTCGACAATGTCAACAGACTTGCTGAAAACCAGCCGGAACTTCTTGACTCACTCCTAGGCCATGCAAAGGACAAATACACAGTTGTATTCGTTTCCAGTGAAGGCACTGTGCCAGATCGTATGAGAAGTGAGTCTTTTCCCACATAATTTTCGTAGCTCTATGCATTCTTACCAAGAGACAGCCAGAAGCGCGTGGTCGAGACTTCAGAAAATCCATAGAATCGGTGATGTGACACATGATGAAGCCATCGAGTATCTCACCCTTGTGGGCTTGGTAAAGAAGACTGTGAAAAGGTTTATGATCTTATTGGTGGCCGTATGATAGATCTTAGAATCGCTGCAACCGAGTTGGGAAGAGGCGGCACGCCTTATGAAGGTACACATATTCGTTCTCTTATTTAGATTGGTGGTATTCCTGACAGTATCTGCAGATTTTCGCCATGATATCTTTAACAAGGCTAAAATAGATCTTGAGAAAGTTGGAATCAATCGCCGCCGCACCGGTGGCGAGAGCACAAAGGGCGCAGAAGTTATCAAGGAGCTGATCAAGAAGGGACATCTTAGTCAAGCTAAGTATGAGGACTTGGTGAACGACGATGAAGTTGCTAAACGGCTGCTATGTGGAAATGTGTTCGCAATGGATATCAAAACTAGCACAGTCACCTTTCAGTCAACTACGATGAAAAACTACTGTCAAGAGCATCTGGAGATCTGGGGTGGTATGAGTAGCTGGAGGCTATTTAAAGGACTGTAATATGGCCTTGTCTATCCACAACACCGCGTACCAGAGCTATACGCTTCATACATCGGGATTCATAGATAGCACTAGAGGCATTAGGGACTACATTATTATCAGTAGGGGATTGAGCTATCATGTACTACTAGCTTTTGGGTGCCTCTTTACTATGAAGTACTTGGCAATCTCACCTATCGATTTTTACTGCCAGTCTTAGTAGCCCACTGCCTCAAATTCAATTTTTAATCAACTCCCGTCGTCTCCATCCAATTCCATGATTTGTAAACACCTGCACGAGTAAGCGGCGTCGAAAGCGAAGTGATCAGTGTGATGTACAGCAAAGGCTTGGGACCGCTTGGTTTTAGTATGACATTTTCTACCTATGTTAGTAAGCAAGTTTGGGGATCGAATTGAGCAGTCATAACGAAGACGTTTTCAGAACGATGGAGGAACTTGATGAGCAATGGTGCGATGTTAGATTAAAAATCCTAATTACAAGCATCAACCGGGAACCGGAAACCCGGAACTCGGAAACTCGGGCTTGTCGTGCGCTAATCTGGGCGGCAGCTAGACCCAAAATAGTTAGTTACGCGAAGCGATGCCCTAGAATAATGACGATCAACCAACCTCACCACAACATACCGGTACTGTCTGATCATCACTACTGAACAGTTTCTGCCTTCTGAGTACTAATATGACCTCTCTAATCAGCTTCCAAACATGGATTGACCTCGTTGCTAATGCCTTCTCTTCATCTGGCAACACTGAGTTATTCGACGGATTCCCTGGTGTACAGCCATCGGACTATGAGACTTCCACTGCCAAGAGGGACCGGACGTTAAAACACTTGCTCAGGGCAAACCATCACAACTATGCGGTTATGTATAATAATCAACAGTTTCACAATCATCTTCCACATGTGCGTGCAATCCGATGGCTCCAGTTACCAAGTTTATTAAGTCATTCTAGGTTTTGGGGTCGGCATACTTGATGGGCGTACCGTCGGAGCACCTACAGGCACTGTATGACGAAGACAGCATTGAGCTGGATGCTTGGGAGGATTCACCGCAGGAGATTACTCGAGATGATTGGAGGGACTATCTAGGGGATAAATCGTATAATTTCTAACCCCTCTTCAACAGTATGAAGGCATTGTGCTCAAGAGAAACCTTAGATATCAGCGCGCATACCTGGATTTCTTTGAAGATGAGCTAGTGAGGATGGATTACGACTGGAAGAAAGTTGTAGCCCAGTATATGCTCGTTGGATCGGAGCCCCTGATCCACGGAGCGATTGGTGGGTGTAAGTTGAAGTCGCCTGGGTCTGTTGGAACGAAGAGTCTAACCGAGCAGTGGGACACCCATTGATACATTTAGGAGTAGGCTATTCCTTCTGTGGTGAGGAGATGTATAAGCTTAAGCGATTTTAGTATGCGTTTGAACTTAACAACCGTGAGATTGCAATGGAGGGTCAGTTAATACCAGGGGCACGCATCTGTTTCGCTAATACAATTAACTGCAGCATTGGTACTGGCGGCCACTAACTATAATTTTCTTCATCGATACATTGATGTTAGGCCCACATATACGGCATCCGATCTACTGGAAACACCAGAGATGTCGCCACGACCAATCGAGATTCTCGAAGAGATACATAACGACTCGCGGTTTGATGGAATTTTCGACAGGCCAGGAGTCAGTAACATTTCTCGTCTCTTTGAGCTTCGCGAAGAGGCTATAGTCGGATATTACCACAAGCCATCGTTATCAGGTAATCGCATTGGTGCCCGTGGCAGATATAGTGATCTAATGATCTCGAAGATATAACATTTTCTCATCGCGAGCTGACGAAGCTCGCTACTCTTCTGCTCTGTACTACGCATGAGCCAGGCAAACCACAGTACGACTTTTTCATCTGTCACCTTCTGACCACAGCATATGCGCTTCGCACGCTTTTACCTGAGCTGCCCCGCCAGGTTGCACCCGCATTGGTTCGAGCACACTGGCTTTTGTTTGTTATCGTCTACTGTATTCAATTGCGGCCTAAAATCAAACCGGAGTTAATCGGTAACGTGGATGTTGGCGGGAAGTCCTGGGATGACATTATTGTGGAGGCATTGCGTAAAAAGAAGGCTAAAGGGAATGTAGAAGATACGCACTACATCAAAGGTAGGGATTTTGTGAGAGCTCAGAGCCGAAACCTCACTTACTCCGCAACAGTTGTAAGAACGCTGAAGGAGACGGCAAGATTGTGGCAGGATGAAGATGCGTTTTATAGGAAAGCGGCGATAAAATTTGTCTCTGAGTTTGAGGATTGGTCGGGTTTTGGGAGGGCGGAGGAGAGAGAGGGTCCGAAGCTCTGACAGCAGGAGTGTTAACTATAGCAGAGGCGGGGCGGGAGTCGATACATCGTGGGCCTGTTGCATGCCAAATCGTTTAAGAATGGAAGTGATAAAGGCTTTCTGGCCGAAACTGGTTCCGGTGCCATCGCTGTTTCGTTGAATCTCAATGCTGAGGAATTGCCGTGCTGGGCTGAGATTCGTGATCTTGTACTTTTTCTGAGAGCTTCGCCTTGACCTCGATCGCGGCTTTGGTAGCAGCCTCCGTACGCGGGTATATGATAGAGATGTCGTCTACATACAGAAGGATGAGAATACCATTGCCGCGGATGTAGAGGTTAGGGTCGGCTAGTGATTGTATGAACCCGAGGAAGAGCAGGAAGGCGTTGATATCTTCGGGGCCATTTTGAAAGCGCCGGGATATCCCTAGCTTTCAGGCGGACGACTTGGCTTTTGAGCTTTTTAGCAGACGAGGCTGCAGATCAACATTGGGCTCACCGGGCAGGTCTTTGGGTTTTCCGGCACGGTAGCTTAAGTTCTCTGTGGGGGAAGCCTGGCCATACTTTGACTCGTGCTCTGGTGTGCATAAAGGGTTAGATGCGTAGGAAGCTCTGGGAGTATACTCTGCGCGATTTCAATTGTCCTATCTATCTATATATCTATCGACGGCAACTCTGGGTTACTGAGAGCAGGTTTAAGATAAAACTAAAGTACACTTAAGAGACGGGAGCGGACTAGAGATAGTACTCAGGACCAGAGCTGGCTGGGAATGGTCGCTCAGTGAAGGGAGATTCAGTCCGGGGTATATATATTCGCACCACGCAGAGATAGATGGGAACGTAAATACTAAGTGGAGCAGGTTCCTCATGATAATGAGGCGAGGGAGATTGCAGAACAGGGGGCAGAATGGGTAGAAGAGCATATACGGAAGTAAGTTGACATGATAACCACTTGGGGTGATACATTGCTGATTCCAAAAACAGGGAAGGATATGACGGTGTACTGGTGTCGGAGTTGAATAGACTTTTCAACAGGGGTAGGTGGGTTTATAAACCGTGAGGGATATATATTGGCGTTTTTGGGATTAGAACGTCATCGCTTTTGGTGGTACTGGCAACGGAGAGGCACTCCCGAAAGTGCATATACTTTTTCCCTTGTACCGACTACAAGCGTGGAAACGAGTCTAGCGTTGCATATATGTAGGAGATTTCTGGGTGCTGCATATAAAGTTTAATCTGGATTTCTTTAAATCATGAAGCTTCGAAAAAAAAGCGCACATTAATGGCTGAACACAACTGAAACTCCGGCGCCGAGTGACATCCGTGATGCGGAATTTGCGTGCGGTCTTGGTAAACGCGTTGTCCAACTTAACGCGACTTTCCCTCTCACTCAACGCGTATCTAACGTCAACATCACCATATTACCACAATGTTTCGTCAAAACCAAGACCAACAGAAAAAGCCCCGTATTAACGATGGGAAACACCATTTCAGGGGTGTTGCAAATTTCGAATCAGTTTCTTACCCGCACCGTCTAAACTTCTACACGACGCCTCCTACCTCCGAAGTGACGCTCGACCAATTTGAGCAATGGGCCATCCACCGTCTCCAAGGTACATTGCTTCCCATACTGTCCTCGGTTATCATGCTCATACCCTATTTTGTGTAGTCCTAGGAGAAATTGAGTCCTGTCTCTACCGTAACAAATCTCCCGACGAACTCAAAGCTGCCCTCGCTGCTGAACTAGAGAGGCGATCCCTCCACCTCGAATCCAATTCCACGAATTCCTCAAAGCTACACGAGCAGCGACAAAAAGATCACTACTCACATTTCATCTTAAGACTCGCTTTTGCTCGCTCCGAAGATCTGCGAAGGAGGTTATCAAAGGCAGAGACTATCCTATTTAAATACCGGTTTGAAAGCGATGATGGAAGTGAGCGTACTAAGTTTATTACTAGCCTGGATCTGAACTGGGAGATTGTTTTGAGCAAGGAGAGGAATGTACTTTCAAAGCAACTGTTGGCTGCGGCGGGTGGGAAGCAGCTCGAGGAAAGTTACTATAAGGTGGATTGGGAGCGAGTGCCAGATCTGGTGGGACGTCGCGAGGTGCTGCTGAGAGGTGGTAAGGCGTATGTGCCGTCTTCACAAATTGTTTCCATCGTGGTTGCAGAGTTTACATCACGCCTTGATAAAGCACTGGAACTTACCGCGCGCGCCCTTCCACGACTCGACGAAGACGACCGGCTCATACCTATCCTGAACCACCTCTCACTCGGGTTCATGGCACCGGAATACACACCGTCTTCGGACCCCTCCATACTGTCCGGGGAACCCGTCACCGCCGGCGCAATCGACGGCCTCAGCCAACACTTCCCCGCGTGCATGCTAAACCTCCACCGTACTCTGCGGCAGGAGAAGCATCTTAAACACTTTGGCCGGCTGCAATACACGCTCTTCCTCAAAGGCGTCGGTCTCTCAGTTGAAGAAGCACTCACTTTCTGGCGCACCGCATTCTCAACCACTCCCGAAGACAAATTCAACAAGGACTACCGCTACAATGTGCGACACGCCTACGGGCTTGAAGGTGGCAGGAAGGGGTACCGCGCCAAATCCTGCCAGCAGATCTTACTCGAGCACCCACCGGGAACCGGCGAGGCTCACGGCTGTCCCTATCGCCACTTCTCGCTCGACAACTTGAACGTGCTCCTCGCGCGGCAGATGGATATAACCGACCCCGCTGTTCTCAGAGGCGTAAAACAAGACGTTGAGGCGACAAAATATCATATGGCATGTAATCGAGTGTTTGAGTACGCGCATAGGGAGGAATTGAAGAGGGAGAAGGAAAAGGAGCGCTCGGGTCCTGCGCCTGTGTTTGTAACTATGACCCATCCGAATGAGTACTTTGTAAGGAGTTGGGAATTGAAGAATCGGGAGGCGGTTGGAGTCGCGGCAGTGGGAGGTGGAGCGGGGACTAGGAGGGCGGGTGAGAGGGTGGAGGTGGATATGATTGGAAGTACTGGTGACGGAGAAATGATGCTGTAGAGTGTTTATGAGGGTGCGAGAGATTGATATCACGGTTGATGCTTTTGTTTTCTTGTAGGATATGCGGTTTCGGTTATTATTTCGCCCTTTGGATGGCGTATTCGTTTGGCTAGAGCTAGAGCTAGAGTGCTATTCCTTCATTTGTGGAATATTTACGAGTGAGGTGCAGTGGATGATAAAGTGAGGTGGTGCAATGAGGGTGAGGTTCTAAGGGTTTACCAAGCAGTTCATCACACATAAGCTCCTCAACATCAAACCATTCCCCCGAACAAGAGATCTGCACCTGCACTGCAGAACCAGCACAGGCCACCTTTATCTTCACCTCCCATCTTCCGTCTCATGGCTTATCGGAACCACTTCGAAAACCAAATCTTCCACAATCACGACCTCCACCACAACCACAATCATTTGCCGCTCTTTCTAAACGATGACTACGGCCTAGTAGCAAGCCCAGAGGATGATCCCGAAACACCGTCCTACCCTTCAGAGTCCGACCCCACTGCCTCAGACTCTCCTTCCCCCTCCACTACCGCCTCAGCCTCAACTATCTCTTCTTCATCTTCTCCTTCGGCTTCGTCGACTGAATCATCCGAACAAGCCTCACCGCACCAACCATCGTCGCCTCAAGATCACTTCCGAAACTTCTACGGCGCAAACCTTCCTCCGAGCCCACTACACCATTACTACACGGCTGTCTACCCTCCTCCCCCACAGCCACCACCACCATCACGACCACTCTCGCGACCGATGGTTCAAACCCGCGCGTCGTCGCGACCCCCCGCTGCATCTTCTAGTCGGAATAGTAACGGTAGCACTCGCACAACTCGAGGATTCCCACCATCAAGGCATGGCTCGTCTTCCGCTTCCGCAGCACCCATACAAAGAAACTCACTTCCGGTACGCCAGAACAAACCAACCCCGATAGTCGACCTCACTTCATTAACGCCTGGAGAGTCACGAACTACCGCCTCATCCAGCCACCCTTCACGCAAGAGGCGACGAACAGATGGCGACACGCCTACGATCTTGCTGGAGGATGATGACGAAACCGCTGACGAAACGGACGAATACGAGCGGATCGAAAGCTCCCCGGTCCCGCAAAAGCCGATACCGGTACCGGAAGAGAAGCCCAAAAAGCTCGCAGGTATGGCTTGCATCATCTGCATGGAAGACGAGCCTGTGGATTTGAGTGTCACTCCTTGCGGTAAGTGTTTTTGCACCGGCATGTGGTTGCTCGGTGATGCTGACCTTTCGGCTGAACAGGACATATGTTCTGTAATAAGTGTTTGTATGGAGCTATAAAGGCGACCTTGTCGGCACCGCACAAGGTGCACGGAAAGTGCCCAGTCTGTAGAGGGAAAGTGGCGATCAAGGATATTGTTGTGCTGGAGATCAAACAGAGGTCGAAAGGCAAAGAACGGGCTCACTGATCACCACCGTTTTTGCTACCTGCACGGACGTGATTACACCCATTTCTTTTTTCCATTTGCATTTCCTAGGTTATTCTTAGTGTTAGGAGATATGAGTAGTCAGGACAAATTGAGTGTAGTGCAAAACTGTATGGAGCTGTTGGCGTTCTTTGTGATGATTCTATTGTAGTTTTTGATATTCCTTTCTTATACTTCGTGTATTAACTATGTCCGTTCTATTCCTTTGATGAAACAAAATGCACTCCTAACTCAAGCCTTCCGCACTAGTGCTGCATTTCAACTTTATTGATCTCACGTTTAGCCGCCAAGTCCATTCCACTCCCAAATCCAACCTCACCGCAACAATGCCGCAACTCGCCATGCCCCCCGCACCGCCGGGCTTCTACAACCCACCAGGAACCAACATCTTCACCCCCGACCCCTCCTCAACTAGTACCTTCACGCCCTCCCCGCCTGAGCCGGCTCCCCCGACCGAACTCACATGCCTCATAACCGTCGGCGCAACCGCTCCTTTCCGCGCCCTCGTCTTCGCCGCACTCACCCCCACATTCCTTTCAGCCCTCAAAACCCACAACTTCCGCCGGCTACTAATTCAGGCTGGCACGACCTTCTCCGACCCCGAGTTCCAGTCCTCACTTTCTTCCGCCTCCACCGACGAGCTAGTGATCTTGGCATTTGACTTCCATCCTACCCTCGCGACAACGCATATCAGCGCCGCGGAGGTGGTGGTGTCACATGCGGGGGCCGGGAGCATTCTGGACGCGCTGAGGTGGGGGAAGAAGTTGGTGGTTGTTGAGAATACTGCGTTGATGGCGGGACATCAAAGGGAGCTTATTGAGGAGTTGCAGGGGCAAGGGTATTTACTGGAGGGGCGTGTGGAGGAGTTGGGGAAGGTGGTGGAGAAGGTGGTGGAGAAGGTTATGGTGGTAGAGAGGGTAAAGGGGATGGGGACGGGGGGTAAAGGCATTGTGGGGGTACTGGAGGAAGAGATGGGGATTATGAAGGAGGGTTGAGTGACGGTTGGTGGATGGGATGCTTCATATGGGGCATTGGAGGGAGAGGAAGCAAGATTCAGTAGTGTAGGGGTATCATGGGCGCTTGCCATCGGCAGTTCTGCGCCCGACCCGGGTTCAAATCCCGGCTGAATCAGTCCCCTTTCGTGTTTGTTTACGGGTACGGATATCTTTTTACGCTGGCTGGCTTTTGGGGCAAGAAGGGTGGGTCTGAGGATTAGTCTGTTATTGGCTTTTGTGACAGACTACCTGAGGATGCATTGTAGATCACCGCTCACCTGGAAGTGTAGGTATGGCTGATAGAAAGAAGTTTCGTCTCGATCTCATCATGACGCTCTCAACAGTCACTGGCGGGTTTCTGTACACTTTCCTAGACCTGCCCTCTCTACCTTCACATCCTCATCGTTTCCTATAGACATAAATAGCTGGCTATAGACTGACGGTTGCACTTGGTGGTCTTAAGTGATGTAGAATTTTCCACATCCAGCACGACAAGAGACGCGATCAAATTCTCAAGAGAAATGAATGATTGCCCATGCACGTGTCAAGCTCACTCCACCGTCCCCACATCTGCCGTACATCCGTCCCCACATCCGCACTCCGCACACAATGTCAATCCTCATAATCGGCTCCATAAACACTGACCTAATCACAACCACCCCCCGCCTCCCCCTCCCAGCAAAACTCTCACCTCCACCTCTTTCACTACCACGCTAGGGGCGAAGGAGAGTGGAGTTTGCCGGGAGAGCGCCGGGGGTGGCGGTTAGGAACTGTGGTGCAATGGCGGGGGTGCCGTGGAGGAAGGAGGTTGAGGTATGGAAATGTGTTTATAAATACCGTATATAGATGTATTTAGACATCCTAGTAGACATGTACGTCCATTCTGGATTGTTATCTGGGTATACAATTTCCTCAACCTGCGCTGAGTGAGGATCTGTGAAGGTTAGTGGCAAGCACTCGAGTACCCAAGTGAGTTAGACCTTTAAATCAAAAGCAATATGTTATTAGATATAAATACCATTTATCGCCCATCTACTCTATGCAAAACAGCAAACAGTCCAAACCCTCTACAACTCCTGCTCCAATTCCAAAAACCTCTCCTCTTCCCGCCAACTCTCCTCCTCCCGCCAACTCTCCTCCACCACATTCTCCCCAGCAAACATAGCATTCAACCATATCCCCATCCTCCACCCGGCAATCGCAATCTGCGTCTCCACAATCTTCACAGCGCCGTCATAATACGTCCCATTCAACTCGCTCCCCGCAAAGCCCTCAGGATACGTCTCGGGCAACACATACTGACACATCCAGGTATTCGTCTCCGTCGCCCAAGACAGCGCACATTCCTCGGCACGGTTAACATCGACACACCCACCCCACTGTGCTGTAACATTCCCCCAGGTGCCTCCCATAATCCGCTCATACAGACTATCCGCCCACCCAACCGCATGGCGAATAGTGTTCCCGCCGATCAGTGTTTCCGGGATCGAGCTATCCCACACATGGTGGAGATTTGTGTGCCTCCCGCCGAATACCACGTCGATCGAGTTCCCGCCGCGTAGCAAGTTCTCGGTGTGAAGCGGCTGGTGGATATCACCTACTTTCCGTCAGCAACGCCCGGGGCGGGGAGTGTTGGGCATACCTAGGAAATGCACAACCCACTTCAACGACATCTGCCTTTCCCCCCAGTCCAGCCCCACATCTTTAACGCGCTGCGTATGGTTCGCGATCGCACTGACAATGCACCCCTGCCCGCCACAGTCGCGCGCATCGATCCAGTGCCACGGCGCGGAGTAGCGGCCGTATGCGGTGTGCGCGAAGTAGTCGGCCCAGGTGGAGGCCGTCACGAGGGACTGCGGTTTCAGCAGCTGCCGGATTTGACGGGCGGCATCGCGCTCCAGGAAGCGGGAGGCTACGAGTGCCGTTGTGCGGTGGCCGAGCATGCCCCAGCTCCAGGCTGGGGTGAGGAGGGTTAGGAGTAGTATGAGGTGGGGTGTGTGCATTGTGGGTGTGTTGTGGAAAGGAGGGGAGGTGGGGGAGGTGGTGTTATGATATGAAGTATTTCCATATCCAGCTGTACAGGTGGACAGGGGTTATTTTTGGACATAAGCGACCAAAAGAATGCGCCAAAAGCCGCGTCCTCCACCTCTGAAACACTGAGCACAAATACCATAATAACGGCTATATCTTCCTTGGGATTTGTGCATTCGCTTGAGATTTGTGGACTTCTCAATCATTCGGACCAACCGCCGAGAGCCGGCCAGTCTCATCCCTACTGCTTCTGATCTGACGTGTGATATGTGATATTGTGCTGAGCAATACTTCATATTACAAATCTGAGCGGAGTCTGGGGGAAGCTCCCAGGAGAAGGCTAGAGGCAGGTTAGGCATGCCAGCGCCCAAACTGCCTACAGCCTCGAGCTCTGATTTTTTTACTGCTACGTAGAAACTTCTCAGCAACTTGTTGGATGAGTGTCTAGTGGAGACTAGCAATCGTATCCGGGGCAATGTTGGTATACGCAGTTAGGGCTCAGGGTTGGCCTGTGCCAGCCGATTATTACACCCGTGGCTTCTTACCCGAAGACATCATTCATACTCGCTACTATGTTGCGTCTTATTTCTTCGGCTACGGCCTCAGTTTTCTCTTGAGTGTGTCCCAACACTGGGAGAGTACCTAAGGGCCCAAACAATTGGTGTGATGCACAGTTTTACCACTGAAGGTTCGCTAGACGTCATGATCACTGGCTGAAATAAAGGGCAACAGATTAGGTCAAACATTCGCCAGAATTCATCTATAGGGGTTCTACCTGATAAGTTGTCCATTCAGTCACTTACCATCGTACACTGTCGAGTGCGATCATATGTCTCGAAACCCCCATTCCAAACGACAAAAATATATGGAATAGAGTTTATTCCAGTGCATATTCAAATGTACCAGTACAATCACATGCGCGGTAAGGCACTATCTCTGATGCCTCGATTTTGCACATTTGCGCAGCCCCGCTGCACCTCAGTAAACAACCCATGTCACCCCACATGTAACGGTCCTGCCTATTTACTTCGCGTTGGAGATCAGCGTCGATTCGTGGGGTTTTCCTCCATTTTGTGTGTGGGTTTCCTTTTGAATCTCAGTTGTCACGATACGTTAACCTTTTGAAGTTGAGGAAACGTCGTCATATGCTGGATTCACTCTGAAGTCCCGGAACGTCGTCATACATTAGATCTGCGCTGCACGGCCGGCATCAAGTGGCAGCCAACGGCTTTTGATTTCTTGAAAATTACTAAGTACCTCACCTCCACCTCTCCACCTCTCCACCTCTCCACCTCTCCACCTCCTTGGCACGCCCACCCACGAATCCACCGTGCAACTAAGTGCGGCCGGTGAGGAAGAGCACACGGCCACGACTAGACCACCGCACTCATTCCGACGAGCAACGGACGACCGCCTAGAGCACGCCTCACGACTGCTGCGACAACTGCGACACCATGGTGAAGTTCTACGAGAACACGTTCAGCTACGAGTGGGTTCCTCCTGTGGTCTTCCCCGTCAGCGAGCTAACAAAGCGCCAGCTACCAATGGCCCGCCGTAACCCTCGCCTACTTCCTTCGCTACCCGAAGTACTTACCCGCTCCCGCACCACCCCCCCACTGCTAACACCCCCAGCCCGTACTCCACCCACGTCGTCTCCACCGACACGCTGCACACGCGCATCGACCCCTCCACCGGCAGCCTCCACATCACCCGCCTCCACCTCAAGCGCGGCAAGCTCCCCGCCTCCGTCGCCCGCTTCATCCCAAAGATCAAGGAATCCTACATCCTTGAAAACAGCATCGTCGACACCCGCAACCAGACGCTCTCCACCGAGAACCGCAACCTCGACTGGGACGGCGTGCTCTCCGTCGTCGAGAACCAGGTCTATTCCCCCGCTGCCGCCGCGGACCGGACGGATGTCAAGACCGTTGTGCGATTCGAGTCGAAGCTTGGTTCTGTGCGGCGGCAGGCGGAGGAGGGGACGGAGCGTAGGGGTTGGCTCGGGGGTTGGGGCGCCGGAAGTGTTCAGAGGAGTATTGAGCTGGTGGGAAAGAGTAGGATGAGGGATGGACTCGCTCGTAGTAGAGAGGGTATGAAGATTGTCCTGGAGCAGCTGAGGGAGAGGGGCTTTGTTGGGGTGGTGAAGGAGCAGCGGCAGGGCGGGTGGGAGAGATGGCGGAAGGTGTGGCGGGGCGAGGGAAAGGTGGAAGAGGCCTAGCCGACGCTTTATCCCTAGCTCACTGATGTGCGGAGGACACCAACTTCATTGTACAATTTCTGACTGGAACGGCGTTGTGGGTGCTTTTGGGTGGCGAATGCCTCGCGAGACCTGCTCGTTTGTATAATCTCCCTCTCCTTATTTCCTTGGCTTGCACGTTTATTGTATGGCTAGCCGACTTTCTTTTCGCTTCCTGTGTTTTTATATATTGAACCAAATACAATTGAACCAAGCTTAAGACCACACAGCCGAGTCGTAAGGTGGATCTCACTTCCGTCTAGACCAGACACGAACAGTAATTGAAACTTTTATTTGCATTCACCTCCCATAAAAGTACACTACAAATGAGCTGAGAGAATAGCTGTAAGCCCGCTCTTTTGATCACCGCATGTCTACTGCGGCCATAAAAAACCCCTTTGTACACATTCCTTCATCTCCACATTTACCGCAAACCCAACAAAATATTGGCTCCACCACCGCTCTGTCCCTCTCCCCTAGCACCACCGGGAAGATACGAGACATTCGGATTCGAGCCAAGAGTCTGGGCAATCTCCTTCGCAGCTTCAATCCTTCTAATCTGGATCAACCCATCACCAGCTTTATCAACAGCCCTCGAGATAGTCTCAGCACTCTCGGCCTCCCCCTCGGCACGGATAACATTTGCCTGACGCTCCTGCTCCGCACGCTCGACAATGAAGCGGGCACGCTCGGCATCCTGCTGCGCGATCTGCTTCTGCTCAACAGCCTTGGTGAATTCGCGCCCGAACGTCATGTGCGTGATCGATACGTCCTCGAGCATGATGTTGAACTCCTGCGCGCGCTTCAGCAGCTCGCTCCGGATCAGGTTCGAGACTTGCTCGCGCTGCGTGATGAGCTCTGCGGCATCGAAGCGCGCGACAATGGCTTTTAACACCTCGTTGCCGATCGAGGGCAGCACGCGCTCGTCGTAGTCTTGCCCCAGGTTCTGAACGTGTTAGTGTGGCATGAAGGTGGGGGGGGGGAGTATACTTGGTATATCTTGGGGAGCTTTTTGACTTCGGGCCGGTGCAGGACTCGCAGCGTCAGGGAGACCATTTGTAGATCTTTCGAACCGGTCGTGGTCGAGATGTTGCGTGGCTTGGTGCGCACGTCGTAGATTATTGCGCGTTGCAGCCAGGGGACTAGGAAGTGCGTGCCTTCGTTGATGACCTGCAGTACGGTAATTAGCGTTGTTGGTGAGAGGGTGGTGGGGAGCGAACAGTGTCTTTGACACCGCTTAGACGGTCGAAGATTACGGCTCGGTTGCCGCCCTTGACGTCGTAAAGTGACATTTGCACCAGTGAGACGCCGATGGCGGCTGGGACGGCCATCTTGGAGATGAAGGAGAGGGCTCTTCCGCTTGCCATGGTTGTTGTTGGGGTTGATGGTTGGGGATAGCTGGGATGTGGGATGGTGGTAAGTTGGGAGGTTAATTGATCGTTGTCGTCGTTTCTGGATCTGCCAAGCCCCACTGAGTAAGCGGGGGTTTATCCGCGAAGCGACGAATTGAAGCCGTCTTGGACCCCAAATTCTACTTCATTTCGAAACCTCCGCAACCGCAGCTACAACACACCTGCCTCAGTCTCGCGCAAACTTCATCCACCGCCTACATCCTCCAATTCACACACATAGAAGCAATAATGGGCGCACTCACCGGACCCGGAAAGACCCCCGGAGTGTAATACTACCCCCCCCAGCATATCCAAACCATCCCATTGACATTGTGTGGCACAGGTACATGGGCTGGTGGGGCAACATCGGCTCACTCCCGCAGATGGGCGTAACTCGTACGCATTGTCTTCCAACCGCCAGCGACCCGGCCATGGAGACGCTTCAGGGGCTCCGTGCGCTATGTTTTCCCTCCTTTTGTGGCGTACTACTTCGTTATGGATTGGGGTGAGATGAGGTTTGTTTCTGTTTTTACTTGAGGATGGAGTACGGAAGAGGGCTGATGATTCTTAGGAACTTTTTTTGGATTGTAAGGGGGCGTGCGCTGTATGAGGAGGAGGGATAGGTGGGGTTTTGGTTGGGGAAGGGATGTGGTGGTGGGGTTGGAAAGGTGCATACTCGCACTTGGAGGTGGACTTGGGGACGGCCAATCTGGGCTAGCTGGAGACACTCGGGAGGAGCTGGCTGGACACGGTCGATCTCGGCAGGCTGGCGACTAGTGGGGTCGCCACCCGCAAACCTGGCAAAAACGACTCCACCAAACTGAAATCATCGCACCATATCGCTGCTCAGCTGCATGGGCAAGGTGGTCGAGAAGGTGGTCGCGGAGATGCTGTCTGACGAAGTTGAGAGGAAAGGGTTATTGGGTGATGGACAGTTTGGGAGCAGAAAGAAGATCGGCGGTAGATGCTGTAGCTATCAGCAAGGCAACTGATGGAGATCTCGTGGGGTGGACGGAGAGCTTCCGCTCAGGCAGGACTGGAGATGGTGCTCGAAGGAAACACAATGGGGGAGCAGCCAGTGGAAGCTGGTATTCCGCAGGGGTCACCAGTATCGCCGATACTATTCGCAATCTTTGCCGCTGGACTGATTGTGCAGGTGGAGCGGAAAGTAGGAGGAGCCGAAGGTCCCTCCTTCGTGGACGATCTCGGGTGGGTGGTACCGGGGGGAGATGTCAATCAGTGGCTAGAAAGCTCGAACGGTGCGCAGTGGAGAGTGTTGAGTGGGCGTTTCGATGGGGACTGCAGTTCGACATGGCGAAGACGGGCGATCCTTTTCACAAGGAGACGAAGCCACATGAAGTACCTACAGCCTAAACTCACTGCAAAGATCAGAGTCGGAGATGGCTTTGCCCGGTTCAACAAAGACGCGACGCGATAGTTAGGGGTCCCGCTTGACTCTCGGGGAGCACCACAATCGGTGCATGCACAACGTGAGAAGTGTTGAAGCTAGGCTCCGGTCGCTCAGCAAGAGGCACGGGGTAGTGCCAGAGTGTCAGCAGTTCAAATAGCCTGTGTACAAGTAGTAGCACGTACGGGAATGAGCTCTGGTGGGACCCAAACGAAACAGGCGGCGGGACGACCTTCAGCTCCTCCTCAATCGATAGGCCCGATCGACTCTAGGGCCCTGCCTACAACCCCTCGAGGACCACTGATACGCGAGTCGGGACTTACTCCTGCGGAAGTGCTCCTGACTCTAGGCAGCCGAGATTCGTAGCAAGGCTAGCAAATACACCGGAAGGGACGAAAATGAAGGAGCTGCACAATATTCCCACTACGACCAACAGTACTCATTGATGAGAGTAATCAAGGAAGAACGCAAACGCAGCAGAACAACTGAGACTATGAGCTGGCCTAGCCTTGAAGAACCGGCGGCAAGAATGATAATGGAGCAGAAGGATGTAGCTAAGAGGTACGCAGAAAGGTGGATGGAAGAGGAGCATACGAACTTCCACACGTGGTGGACCGACGGATCCTGATCAGATGATGGAAGAGTGGGAGCAGTAGTCATATGCAGCAATGGTAAATGTAGCTGCAGAAGGCAGCTATCTCCGTAAGGGGCGCATGGAGATGTTCGACGCCGAGTTGTGGGCGATATGGATTGCACTCAAAGAGACGGCAAAGAGAGTGGAGAGACTGCAGGTGCAATGGGTACAAAAACGGCGATCTTCAGTGACTCCCAGGCAGTAGTTCGGCGAACAGCACACTTGGAGATATGCCCTTGGCAGCAATTGGCAAGATGGATCAACAAAGAAGCTCGGGCCGTCATGCATCGAAACGGAGATTCGATGGATTCCAGGGCACTCCGGTATCCCTGGGAATGAAGAAGCTGATCGGCAAGCGAACGCGGCTTGCGAAGGTTGTGGGAGCATAGTGCGTGAGCGAGCGTACATCTTAACAGCGAACAGAGCTAGAAGGATCACCGAACAGCGAGCAGTGGCAAAATACAGTAACAGGACGAGCGATGCAGCAAACACTACAGGTACAGGGTTGGAAAGGGATCCGGGAAGGCTGGAAGTCAGAGGCCCATCCCGATGAGCAGCAAGAAGTCACCAGACACGTACTATCAGATGAAATGCGGGAATGCACCGACAGCGACGTATCAAGCAATTTGGGCAACGGGAAGATGATCAGTGCTGGTGGTAGTGCGGGTGGTAGTGCGGGCAGGTGTGCCAGACTCGGGAGCACCTCGTCCGCCACTGCAAGAGATGGAAGAACGAACAGCGAGAGCATTTGGAGAGTAGTTGGGCGGGCGACGGGCTGGAAGGCGCGAAAATATCGGCATGTGCAGATATCAGAGCTATTTTTCGTGGAGATATGCAATCAGGCAGTGATGGACTTCCTTGCAGCCACGGAGGTGGGGAAGTTCCTACGTCGCTGAGCAGAGCTTGGCATCGGTTTTTCTCTTTCATTTTCTTTTTTATGGTCACACTTTTGCTTTCATTTGTTGAAGGGAAGAAGGGTAGGGAAGAGAATCTCCCACCTAGCTGGCTATCCGGAGGGGGAGGGGAAGCGGGCACTGCTATACTCTAGATAGAGTGATGCAGTATGATTGAAACAAACAAAGCTGGCTGGCGACGGGTGCTCAGGAGCTTGGATGGAGACGGTCGGTCTGTGCTAGCTGGGAGCTGAAACTCTGTTTAGGGTTAACTTGTAATCATGGGGATGTAAGGAGAGTAGACTTAACTTTGTGCGCCGAGAGAGCTGACTGGAGACGGCGGATCTGGGCTGGCCGAGAGATGGCTGGAGACGGTGCTTGGATGCTGGCTGATGATTGTATTCAGTGTTAACTCACGATCCTGCCGTGGGCAAGGTTTACTTAACTTCATGTTCTCAGGTGCTGGTAGAGTAGTGGACGAGATAGAGCTGGGGGATGGAAATGAGTCAATAATCTATGCTTTTTCTCATATCGTACACACTTCTATCTCCACAGTCCTCATTCCACCGTCACCGCATCCAACTCCCGCCGCAACTGCTTCCCCTCCTTCCGTCCCAAGTCCTCCAACATATCCGCAACCTTCCACATCCCCCTCTCATCCCCCCACTGCGCAATAACCTGCATCCCTACGCCCTCGACAACGGGTACACTTACCGCCGGCAGCCCCGCCATACTCGCGGGGACCGTCAACACATCACCCGCATATCTCTCGACCTGATCCATCTCGCCGACCTTCTCGAGCTGCGGCGGTTCTCCCAGCGCCGTCGGAACCACAATCGCGTCTACACCGTCGTACTTCCACACGCCGTCGCCGAAAAGGCAATTCGGCATAGCAAAGACTCTATCGAAATCCCGCTGCACAAGGCGACGCACCCGCTGCGCTTGCTGGAAGTAGTTCCCCATTGCCTCGGAAGAGAGTGTGTATGCGCCAAGGAGTATTCGGCGGCGGACTTCGTCGCCGAAGCCGGTGTCGCGCGTGGGCGCAAAGAGTATGTGTTCCTTGTCGCTGCGGTCGGAGGGGTCGCGGTGGCCGTAGCGTAGGCCGTCGTAACGTGCGAGGTTCGAGGAGGCTTCGGCGGGCGCTAGGATGTAGTATGCTGGCAGAGCGACCTTGGTGGAGGGGAGAGAGATGGGGACGATTTCGGCGTCGTTGGCAGCGAGGTACTCAAGGGTGCGTTCCCAGATGTTGCGGATTTGCGGGGTAAGCTCTGCGACATTATATTCAATCGGTAGGCCGACTCGTAACCGGCGCGCGGTCTTGGAGGCTGCGAGATGGTGGAGTTCATCGAGGCGTTGGCCGACACGGCGGCGCGTCTCTTGTGAGATGCTCGTGGGATCGTTAGGGTCATGGAGGTTGAGATATTCTATGGCGGTGAGTACCGAGCTTAATGCAGGGGGGAGTACTAGTAGAACGGACTGAAGACGTTTTTGACGTCCACGCTGGAGCGCCCAAGGATTCCGACTGTGTCCAACGAGTTTGCGTATGCCACCACGCCCCACCGGGAGAGCAGGCCGTAGGAAGGCTTGAAACCGATAACGCCGCAGTAGGAAGCGGGGAGGCGGACAGAGCCACCGGTGTCAGTACCTAACGCCCTGAAGTCGTCAGAAGGAGCCGATGTGAGGGGGTAGAATATATACATGTCGCACATCCCAGCAGCAACGGCCGCCGCACTCCCGCCGGAGCTTCCGCCGGCCGAAAGCGGCTCCATATTCAGCGACCCCGGTTTCCTGACCGTGCCATATATTGAAAACGTTGAATGCGAGCTAACCATGTCAGTCACCGCACTTTCGTCATGACGGCGGAGATCGCAAACCCCATTCCAAATTCATCCATATTCGTTTTCCCCATGATGATGCATCCCGCGTCTTTCAGCTGTTTCACAACCGTAGCTTCAAAGGGCGACACATACTCTGCGGCGCAGACTCAGACACCTTCCTTTCTTGCTTCTTCCTTCTCAATGGTAGAGCGAACCTCGTAGCATCTCGCTCGCGCAGCTGGTTGGGAGGTCGGAGGTGCAGATGTTGTCTTTTATTGCGATGAGGCGACCATCGAGGAATGATATCTTCGCGCCTGCATCTGGTCAGTGTTGTCATGAGGGAGAGTGTAATGGGAGCAGACGTTCGCGGCTGCGAAGCTCAGCGGCATGTGCTTCGTCTAGCAGTTTTTCATTGCGGTGTAGGGCGGTGAAGGCATTGAGGTACGAGCATCTATAGACATTATTGAGGGCAATTTTGGCGGCCCTATAGATACCGACATCGTAGGAGTATATTCTGAGGATTTCGGGAATCGTCCGTGATGCTGGTAACATGGTGGAGATGTGCTTGCCTGCAATTGTGGGCGGCGCTCTCAAGAATTGTTTAACTGCAACTTAGTTACCCGGCTACTCTATCCATGACAGGTTCTTATCGGTTATCTTGATCCCCGTTGCTCCCATCCTCTCACAGCACGATGGCACGCCCGAAAACACTCAATTTCGTCCGCGGGGTTTGTCCCCACTCATTTCTCAAACACGATTAACCCCGCGCCCTAGGTCTGGACCTCCTTCCTCAACTCCAGCGGTCTGGAACCGAGGCTTCTACAAAACCTCAGCATCACCGCTGCCTCTCCCGGGCGTGTACACTTCACACTTCCTATCGAGCAGCATCACACCAACCGGCTATCAATCCTCCACGGGGGGACGATTGCATCTATGGTGGATTTAGGGGGAAGCCTTGCGGTCGCCTCGCGCGGACTGTATTCTACGGGGGTGTCTACAGATCTCAATGTCACATACCTCTCGGCTGGCGGGAAGGTAGGCGACAAGATCACGGCGGAGGTGCATTGCGATAAGTTTGGGAAGACGCTGGCATACACAAGTATTGTGTTCCGCAATGCGGCGGGGGAGACGTTTGCTAGGGGGAGCCATACCAAATATGTTGTGCAGGCGTGGAAGGATGAGAAGAATATTGTAGAGGAGGTAAAGAAGGAGGCGGAGGCGTTGAAGGACGGTGCGAATGTGCTATAGAGAGGGGGGAATGTGGATAGATTGTAGATATGTTTGTTAGATACCTTTTGATAGATGCATGGTGATTCAGGATGTTGTACTTTAGGAATGGCGAATTCTGTTGTCAGATGATGCTACTTGCACTTGTATCCAGGTACCACCATTCGACCGATACGATGGCTGCACGAAGTTTGTAGTTTGTTTTGTTCGTCGAGTAACCTCGTCTCTATTACTAATCCAATTATTGAAGATGTCGAATCCGAGGTTTACGGTTACCAATCAACATCAGTTGTGTAACCGTTTCTATGGCGGCACGTTCTCGGATGCGGGGCAGCTTACCTCCAAACTCCGACCATGAGGATTAACAATCAATTCCAACATCTTCTTTCCCCACCTTTGAGAAGGTATTTATTTATACCAAACCTCTCCTTTCCTATCAATCCCAAACCTCCTACAACACTCTAAGATGACTCGCGTTTTGCTCACTGGTATGCCAAAACTCAATTTATGAGCTTGCAGATCAGGTGCTGACAGCCATGTTCTGATAGGTGCTTCCGGCTTCATTGCTAGTTCGTCATCCTCACCTTCCCCGAGTGCTCACCACGACTAACACTACAGCTCGACAGCCCACATCCTCGATATCCTCCTCGACCACGGGTCAGTCTTCCTATCCACTCCAATTGCATTCGCTGACCTCAGCTGCAGACACTCAGTTCGCCTCACCGTTCGTAGCTCCGAAAAGGGCGAGAAGCTCATCAACGCACATCCCGAGCACAAAGACAAGCTTGACTACGTCATAGTCTCCGACATTGCGTCCCCTGGGGCCTTCGACGAGGCTATACAAAGCGACCCCCCTTTCACCGCCGTGATCCAGTACCACACCTTCACAACCCCTTCCTGCAAACCGCGCTAATTCCCTCCAGCACTGCCTCTCCATTCCACTTCAATATCACCGACACCAAAAAAGACCTCCTCGACCCCGCAATCCAGGGAACCACGGGCGTGCTCCATGCAATCAAAAGGTACGCACCCACCGTCACCCGCGTAGTGATCACCTCCTCCTTCGCATCCATAATCGATCCCTCCAAAGGCAACTGGCCAGGAAAAGTCTACAGCGAGGCGGACTGGAATCCGGTTACAATCGAAGAGGCGGATCGCGATCCAAGCACTGGCTACCGGGCCTCCAAGACGCTGGCCGAGAAGGCGGCGTGGAAGTTTGTGGAGGAGGAGAAACCAAACTTCGATATTGCCACTATCAACCCCCCGCTGGTATGTCAAGAGTCGGAGGGGAACATAGTACAGTGCTGATGTGGCCGGAGTAGGTGTTTGGACCCGTGAAGTCGTATATCTCGACACTTGACAAGATCAGTGAGTAATTGTCCTTGTATGCGGTGGGCCGTTGCTGACGCCAGAGTAGATACGTCCAACCAGAAGTTTAAAAATATGCTGGAAGGCCAGCACAAAGAGAAGCTGCCGCCAAACGGCGGCTCTATCTGGGTAGATGTACGCGATGTAGCTGCTGCGCACGTAGCCGCATTTGAGAAGCCGGAGGCGGGCAGAAAGCGCTTCTTCCTCGTGGAGGGAAGCTACTTCAGTACATTCCCAGATACCTCCCGGGAGTGCGAGAAGGAGACTGACGCGTTCCAGGCAACCAGCAAATCGTCGATATAATCGTCAAGAACTTTCCCGAGTACAAAGATAAGTTCCCGGCAACGCGGGAGCCGAACGATGGGTTTGGGGAGGAGGGCAAGGTGTATGCCGTTGATAACTCGAGGAGCAAGGAGGTGCTTGGGATTAAGTACCATAGCTTGGAGGATTGCGTTGTCGATGTGGTAAAAAGCTTGAAGGAGCTGGGGTTGTAGAGTAGGCAGATGTAGGTAGATGTAGATATAGAGTTCTGAACGCTCCATCAGGTTTTGTTCTTCATCGTGTGTGTTTACTGGTGACGAAAGCTCGAAGAACTTTGGATAGTAAGCTTCGCTCAGTGAAGCGCCTGAAGCCATCACGAACGGTGAGAAGATAGATAAGTACTTAAGTAGAGAGAGGAAGAGAGAGGAAGAGAGAGGGATAAGAGAGGGTGCTCATACAGACAGCCACACGCCCAGATGAGAAGAGCATTCTCTATTTATATAATATACTAGCACTTGAGGCGGCTTCGCTGCCCTTAGGAGGATTGGAACCAGAGATTAATATGGTTTGCCTGTAGCTAATGGAGAGCCAAGCCATTGCTTCCACCAGACAAGAGGGAGAGATATAGGTGCTCATGCGAATCTGGGGTTTGTAGTTGACATTGCAGAACAGTGAAGTAGTTGCTATTCGTCTTCTTCCTCCCACAGGAAGAACGCCTTCTTCCCCAGCAATGCCGCAACCAGTGCCTGCACACCTTCGTCATCATTCTCCTGTCGCAGTTTACAAATATCCACCCACTCGTTGATAACCACGGCAACCTCTCTTGACGAACCCCCAGCCTTTATCTCCTTCACGGGATTATAGGTCGGGATAGGAGCCATTTTCGAGAAGTACCAGCTCATCACTATTTCGCTATGGGACGACTCGGGATTGGCGGCGGGGTCATTTTTGCGATATTGAAGTTGCGGAGCGTTGACGTTGAAAGAAAGTTTTAGCGGCGGGTGTGACGTCGGCGGTGCAATTTTTGGGCGATGGAGAGAGCAATTCTAACACCTAAACCGGGAACCCGTGCTCGTCTATGCCCGCACCTAAGTCCGTCTTCTTGCCTTCCTACTGCCCTCGTTTCGTCTTTTGGGCTGTGAAAATCGAAGTCGGAGAGAGAATCATTGAGGTCACGTGTGCGGCTAATGCATAGAGTGCGGAGCCCCACCGTGCGGGCGTTGATCAGACATCATTGGCCCATTTTTCCAGCCGAGTGCGGAAAGTTGGTGCGATAGCCGGATGATCTCGGCCGATTTGCGTACGCGTGCACCGCTGCAAAAATCTCGAACGACTACCCGGAGTTGGAGGGTGGGTGCGCTTGCCGTGAGATTTCTGTTGACTTCGGCAAATTGCTCTCGACAGTCTGGCTGGGCTACGGCATGTTGGCATGGTGGGATCGATCATAGGTGTTCACTAAGGAGGACATCGACACCTGGCTGAGCATGGTTGAGGACCAACAAGTGGTGCGTTGCCACCATCCACAGCAACATTTACGATAAGTTCCTTCCAGCCTGCACTCCTGAAGATAAATCCGAGGCAGTCTACGAATCTTGGATGTCCGTAGCTGAGAATAATGGCTAAAAGAAAGGCCAAAGCGAAGGGAAAGGGAAGAGCAACAGGGTGCTGTTTGTTGGAGGTATTGGAGATGGGAGTAGATGGGAGGCTAAAGAAGGGGGGACGTGAAGAGAAGGTGAACGAGGAGAGGGGAACGGGAGGAAACGGAAGTTCTGGGGCGCCATAACGAATACTACAACGAAACATATCGATTTGCGGTCGTGGTTGTTATCGTCCAGCTGGAGTCTATCGTCTTGAGAAGCCGGAGGGTGTTGGGAGGTGAGAAGGAAGGGCGGGAACTGCGGGCGTTTTTATTTTCTGGGTGAGGAGGCTTAGACGGCTTTGGAGGGGAGGGTGTGTTTCCTGTAGAGTTGATCGTCTACCTTTATATAGTGTTTCTCTGCTCTCGTTCCCAGATTTTCTCGTCGCTCGCAAGCTGTCCGTCAGACGGCAGGTTTTCGAGCGCAGTGTTTATGGGTTGAGGCTTAGAAGCTTAATTTTGGGAGGACTTGGCGGAAACTTTAGTTGTTTGCTTATTTCAGCCTCAAATGAATATTTGAAATGAAAGCAAAATACATGCTTCTTATCTCTCAGTTAAGAATGAAGTCCACTGATCTCAAGTGAAAGTAGCCGTGAGGGCGCCGGCACCCTCATGTATGGGAGAAGGTATGGGAGTGGGTGAATGGTACTCGCTCTTTCGCTGTTTACTCGTGGTAAGTACGTTTCCGTGCTCGTTTCGCCTGTGATACGCGGAATTACTCGAACAACGTGACCGCTATCGAACCACATGATATGTTAATGTAATCCAATTTTCCCTGCGTACATTCTGTCTTGCTACTTGATATGAAAAGTTTTATACTAAATGCAAACTCTCTAAAATCTAGATTGCATTTTACCTGGTACTGCATGTTGCGTCCCTATATCTGTGAGGTACTTTATATTGCTAGCATCCGATCTTCTGCTGCCTGACCCGAGTACTTTAAAATTGCAGGGGTCCAAAGCTTCTTGGCCTTGACATTCCACCTCTCACACAAGAAGGAAACTATCAGTGACGCTTACCGCTGATTAAACCAAACCAAACGACAAGCTAGCCGTCTCCCAACCATCACTGCTAACTGTCGCTTTTCAACAAGATGACGACACCGGAAAACCCATACTACAACCTCTACCAGCGTTCCTCGTACCTTTCTCTCTCGCTCTATCTAGTATGTAGAGCAGGGTCTGACAGAGATAGGATAGGAGTAGCGCTCATCGATGCACTCGATGGTTTAATCTCGGAGGGCCGTATCACGCCGCAGCTGGCTATAAAAATCGTCAACAACTTTGATAAACATGTCACCGTGGTGTTGTCGGAGAAGGTCAAGGCGAACTTGACGTTTAAGGTGTGCTGTGGAGAGGATTTGTTGGGCACAGTGGGAGGCTAAGAGGGACTGATAGGGCAATCTCGGTACATACAACTTTTGTGATGATGTGTGGAGTTTCCTCATCAAAAATGTCACCTTCAAATTTCAGCATCAGGGCGAAAATATACCCAGCGTGACGACCGATAAGATTGAGATTATCTCTTGCAACTCGAAGCGGCCTGGTCAGGTGTAGAGAGAGGATGGATAGACCATCGCTTGTCTGTTTCTCTTCGTTTTGTCGTTACAACCTCGTGTGTTTTTGCACAGATGGGCTTCAATGTTGCAAGAGCTACTATGTCTGGCGGGACAGATCTTGCTAAGAAAAACTTACCTCTATCTCTATCTAGTAAATGAGTAAGTGTTGAATATTGATGAGGTATGTAGGCAAATCGCGACCTCTCCTCCATGAAACCCTTCTTTGGCGTCAAAAAACGTCTACGTCATCTACAAACTCCACATACTCTTAAACCCATGGCGGCACATACCTTGGTCCCGACAAAACACGGTACGAGCATCAACACAGCGGCCTAGAGAAGCGGAGACAATCTACCTTCCCCTGCGGAAAAGACCTCAATGCCCCGGATATATATATCTCGCTGATATCGTTCGTAACGTATATCCTCCTCTTAGCACTACTGTATGGGCTCTTGGAACATTCCATCCCGAGCTGTTGGGCTATACCGCATTCTCAGCGCTGGGAGCAGTTGTGTTTGAGCTTGTCTATCTGGATCTTGGATGCTACCTATTGAGTATTAGCAACTCGTAGCTGTTGGATTTGGTAACGTACAGCGGGTACAAGTTTGTTGGAATCATCATCTCAATCCTAGCCACACCTCGCTATTTGAGCGTGGATAGCTAAGCTAGATCGTATTTGCGTACTGCTACTTAGCGCAGGCGTTTTTCTTGGTGAATTACCCCCAGCATTCCCCAACCGTCAAGTGGCTGACCAGAGCGTAGTTGAGGAGCTTGAAGTGCGTGCTGCTACCGGAGTCAGATGGCTCGGCAGATAGCATGGCGAATGTCTACTTGACGGCACCAAGACGAGGAAGCGGAGGATGTGGTTTTCGTTTGGATATTCGTATTTGGGGCAGTTCTTTTCATGTTGGCGCTGACTTCTGGTGCGGGAGAGGCGAAGGCGAAGGTTTAATACGTGTGAGGCATTCGCTACGACGATTACCTTTTGGTATGGTGTATTCTTAGGCTGGGTTTTCAAGGGAATGAGGTGGATTGTGGAATATACTCGTTTCACTATCATACCACCTAAGAGGGATGCACCAGCCAATCTTGTTAGTTCCAGAGGCGGAGCGGCTGTGGAGGGACGGCGTAGGAGAACTGGACTGTTTGACAAGAGAAGTAGATTCTATTTGTAGACAAGAAGTGGAGGAGAGAAAGGGAGCGCCTGGCCGGATAATGTGAGTCTATACGCTGATGTTAAAGGTACCGATCACTGTTAACACATGGTAGCTTTGCGTCTTGGGTCTTCCGAGAGCCGATCTCCGAATAATCTGTCTCTAGCTCCACAAACCCTAACGCACTCTATGGCCCAGAACTCGCTCTCCAATAGTGCTCGGAAGTAGTGTTGCACAGAGACGAGGCGGCTCGAGCCGCTATTTGAGTAGGCTCAATATTGTTGAAATAGTGATGATAGAAAAGCTTGATTGTTTCTAACTACGAGGGAGTTTGTGTGCTCTTATATACGGCATTCAGAGTATGCCTTATATGCATGCATGCGCACTCAGCTGGCATCTCCAGCTGAGCCCTGAATGACCGTCATCATGATGAGATCATGATCTCCATGAGCCCAGCTGAAGCCCATAAGCCTTACAAAGGGAGGCGGTCCAAATATGCAACAGAGATTGTTACAGGTATACTTGTGCCGGAGATATGTTACAGATCTGATACACGGTGACTGCTGCAGGGGCTGATGTCTCGTCCATATATCTCGAGCCTTTTGTTACGATATGGAAGTTAGGGAGAACCGTGTGCGTGTATTCTATAGTACAGAGAAGAGAGAAGGAGAAAGACTCGAGATATATACAGGAGGCATCAGCCCCTGCAGCCGTAACCGTGTATCAGACCTGTAACATCATGTACATCTGTAACAGAGATGTCTCGGGGTCTTGTGAGTGATATATTATGATCTGTCTGGCTGAGACCGATGAAAATGTTGATGCAACACATCTTTACTGACGTTCGAGTCAGTTGCACACTACAAATACCATCGAGTCAATGGCTAGAACCAGTACCTAACCATGGCCACAGTTTAACTACAGATTCCACCTAAATAACAACTACGTGGGGGAATTTTAAGCCTTCGTAGAGCAGGAAATTAATTATATGCATGTAGCTCGAGGCCTCGAGCACTATCACTCTAATTTCTTGAGGCTACGAACTCTATTTGGTGATGAGATGGGACCGCTCGAGCCCAAGTCAATGCTCGTCTTATCTCATCTCGTGTGCAACACTACTCGGAAGCGTGGCGAGGCCCCAGCAACACATGTATCCAGATGCTGTATATGTCCGGCATCTGCTTGCTTCTTGTGGGCGGATTCAAGTGGTTGCATTAAAAGTTTGGCAGTAAGCCGTCTTAGGTGGCGGTGGAGATTTAGATATGATGAGGGATAGCTTCCTAGTCACATGGCTTGGTTTACGGCGGTGTTTGGGGACCTCTTCTGTATTATATGAGCTAGTTTACTTACCTACTTGTACTCTACAAGGTACGGTGGCGGCTTTGCCGCCCTTTGGAGGCGCCCAGATTGATCTGCAGCCCGGCCAACCCAGAGTAGCCATTTTTAGCAGCTCCTATGCTTCCAGATGTATATGGCTCTAACATACTCCTAGAATTCAAAATTTATTAGATCATCTCTTGGCCAGCTCCCAGTGAGCATATCTCTCCAAGTCTGGGCAAGTCTCTATCATTTCTGTGGCCAGAGCAAGTATATTGGCAACTGGGAAGATGTCTTCTGCTGGGTAACTCCAATCAATTCAAGTTCATTTAAGTCCATGAGTTTTGCTCTGATCACACAGTGTTCTATACATAAACTATGCATAAACAGGTCCTCTTTCGCTTCCTGGTCTCCAATTTACTATATCACAAATATTCATGGTGTAGCTGCAAAAAAAATGCTCCAAAATACTGTTGATTCACAATTTCTGACTCCATATAAGAGATATCATAAATCTAAGACTTGCAGGTGAGAGGACATAGTTATCTATATATTTTGTATAGGACACTTTGTAATCAGAGCCAAACTCATAGAATTAAAAGGGAAGGTCATTTGGGATCTGAGTTTAAGTGGTACATAGTTGCCACAGTCAACCACTCTGCCACTAAATTATGACCAATCAGAATTGAAAAAGACACATGTTGTGTGCTTATATGAATATTATAAGCATTTGAAGCACAGTTCCAGAAAGCTAAGATCAACGGCTTTTGTAACGACTATATTGGGCCAAGAGGAGGTTTCTAGATGTCACAGCTTGGGCTTACAAGTGATGACATGGGAGGAATAAAGGAATGGCGATGGGGAAGAGGGAAGAATCTGATGTAATGGAAAGCTGGAGACGTTGGGAGAGGTGGAAATAATGCGGGCTTACTGGGTGATAGTGGCGGGATCATTTAGTATGCTAAGAAAGTGGTCTGACATCAGGAAAAAGTGAAATTGGTTTCCGAAAATGCACACCACACATCGATCCCTCTCCACATACTCCACAAATAATCTGAGCGACTTGTTTGCATACTTCCACCATGCTTCGCAGCGTTCAATGATGTGATCGCATTTTTGCAATGTTTCAAAAACTTGTTTGTCATTTAAGTTGATTTACTACACTTGTTTCACATTGGTCCTCTAGATTTTATTCGTTTTGACAGTTTTTTGAACTGTTTCATTGATTTCAAGAATATTCTTAACTATTTAATCCCTTGAGACATCGATTATACACAAGCTTGCACGACTCCCATAACAAAATTAAGACACCCAAAGTAAACAGTTATCAGATTCCTATATATTGCTGCAACAATTACTTCAAGCATCAAATTGAATAATCTACATCTCAAACAAATTGAAAGCATTGAAGTCAATTGTGTTGCTCAAGTACCACCACACACTATCTGGCTGCGGCGTCAGCGGAAGAAGGTGTACAGCCCCTTGGATCGCTCTTATAAGAATGATATGAGTGGTTCCAATGCCGAAAAGAGGCTTACGATGGTAGCTTCCATCGTACAAGGGTTGCATTGGAGGTTGATGACACTCCTCAACAATCACCATACCAGCAGTCTGACGTATTGGCCCTGTTGCAAACGTCTGAACCAAGGCAAGAAGCCCATTAATGCTTGATTCAGCATCCTCGACAATGAAAAGACACTTCAAAGATGTGGGAATGTGTTCAGCAGTTGACCTACAGTGGCTATCCAGACTCATCCCCATCCAGGGAAGTACGGTATCATTTCTTGGTGGCTTATGGTTTCTCCACCTTGTGGACCCAGTGCAATGAACCATATGAACTGCCTGCTCGTTGCATTGAAAAGACATCACCAGAATTGCTACCGCATTGTATGGAATGTATTTTGGATCACGGAGACAACTGAAATCCTGATTGTGTTCGACGTGGTCTGTGAAGTCGGCAAATCTCTTGAAACACCAAGCAATGTGATTCTGTAGCTCCCCTTTTGGCATTGCACACCACTTGGCCAAGTCATCAAGGGTCTTGATTTCTGGTTACGAGTTTTTCATCATTCGCTTGATAGGTGCTTTGGTTGAAGGCATTTCATTGTCGCGAGGTTGTTTTGCAGCGTTTCTGTTCGGCTCTCAGTACTGAAACACCTCCTTTCGGGCTGTCTTTCGCAAAATCTGGAACAGGGCCTCATGATGATTTGATTGTCAGTATGCTTTTTTAATACCCATCATTGCTCTTTCTCGGAGATCAGACCTAGCATTTAAGAGGTTGGCAAGCTGGCGGATATGGTTAGAGAAGTGGTTCGGGAGATACATCTTCACTTAGTTGAAATACAATTCGTCAACGAGATGTTGTGCAATTTCTGACTTGATCTGCACATTATCTTCATCAACGCAATGATGCTTTGCAGATGCCGAAAGATTGTTCGAAGTGGGGTCACTCTCCTGTTCCTCCTGTTTGTCCAAAGGAAGGTGCTTTTTCAAGGCTTCTGAGACCTTCTTTGTAGTTTTACTGGTGCAGAATCGACTGAAAACATTATTGTGACGTTCAAACTCCTTCAGATACTTCTCCATGTACTCCATCGTGGCTTTAGTATCGTACCGGTAATGTGCCATAAGGTGAAAATACACTCAGTTCTTGATGCACAACAGGGCTTCTGTGAAGGGAATCCTTTGGCTCACCAAAAGGTTTGAAAGAGTCAACACGAAAACTGGAACAATCACGCACACGAGTGCTTTCATCTCCTTACTACTACATTGCGTCACCTGGCTACATGGCTTGTTAAATTGAGTCAAGCCAGGATTTGGAGGCATCATTGCCAAGAGCTGGTTGAATTTGTCAATCCTGGAATGTTGTTCAAGAAAGGACATTTCCTAGTCTATCAAATGCTAATGCACACCGAGATAGAGGGTATGAAGAATTTTGGGTACGATAATAGTCATCCGGGAGATGCATTTCATATTCCAGAAGATGCCTTCTGAGGTTCCAACTGCTCAATCCTCCAGATATTGTCTTGTTCACATCTTTCCATCTCATCTCCCTGAGTCGCGAGTATCATCTTTCGGAAGTATAGCTGATAGTCTCTCAATTACCATGACAATGAATTCCCATCTCCAAATGACAATTTCGGTACTTCACACACTGGGCATTGGGGCTGCGCGATCAAGTGGCAGTGAATGTTTTTGAACTAGTCAGTCGGCCATGTATACATGACAAGATAACATTGCTGCATCCGATTGTCCGCGCAAAGCATGAGCTTTGCTGGGTTGAAAGGTTTGTTGAGAGGGCGAAAAATAAGCTCAATGACCTTCCTTAAAACCTCCAGATTATGGATTTGTTTTTCCTTCATGGCAGGTGTTTTTGCATGTCCTTTAAAGTGATATTTTGGAGGAATGGGAAGAAGGGCAACAAGGATGCTTGCAACGTTGGAAGGCTTGGATATAATTGTCGAGTTGATGTTTCAAAGACTCATATATCCTGGCCATTCCTTCTTGTCGCCTGAATTGTTTGTAAGATGTGTCTGGTCTGAACTGCCCAATACAGGGACAATCGTAGCTCCAAGCGGCCGCCGTAGTTATTAAAGCGGTCAAAATCATTGTAGCTATGATGAAATGCAGCTAGGGTACCTTTTTATTTCACCACCAGTTGCTTGATTTCACCTCTGAGTAGATATGTTCCTCAGCTTCATTGAATTCCTTTGCTGGAGCATATGACATATGTTCCCTGAATGCAGGCTGTTGCATGAGAAACTCAATGCATTCAACTGGATTGTGGTACAAGAAACAGGTGTAATCATCGTTGCGAAGGTTGTTTGGATTGGGCAAACGATTGTAACACACTTTGCCCAATTTCCAACTGTCGATGCCCATTGCACAGCACATTTCATTCAACATTTTGAATAAAGTGTGGGACGAAGTGAAGTTGCTGATGGTTGCCATCGTATGTTTCCTGAAAAGCTCTTCGATAGCAGCTCTGCTCAGGTTGTGCTTGATGCACCAGTGTGCTAATCGATACTCCTCCTCGCAAGAACATGGTACCCATAGATGTATTCCATTCTCGAAGACATCGATGTATGCGTTGCTAATAGGCTTGCAAGCTAGACCATTGTGCAAGTGTGGAGTACCATAAATGACTGTCAGAACCGGAGGTTGCACTGGATCGACACACCCATTTTCACATTCGGCTTCTGTATCACCGAAACCATCGTTGGAAGGTTGAAGCATAGGGTTCTGATGAGGTTCATGAACCAATGGAAGTACAATACTATCGTGCTTGATTGCAAAACTATCATCCAGCAGTTGTTCAGCTGATACTTATACAATCCTTTGTTTATGGTCATAATGGAGGTGAGTGATGTAAGCACCAATGTAGGAGTATGTTTTCTAGTAGTAAAAATATTGTTGACGAATATCCATGTTTTGTTAGCAGAATGAAATGTCGCAACAACCTTAAGAAGGGTCTCGATGGTTCTTTAGCTACTCCTACCATTGGAAGCTGGCTAATCCTTGCACAAAGCTGCACCTCAATTTACTTTTTCCAAAAAGGGGTCCCACCACTTTCATAGGATTTCTCTCATCCTCCTTCACACGGTTGCAAAGTGTTTAATCGATCTCTCATTTTCATCATCCCTTGGATCTTGAAAGGCATACTGCATCTGCATTAAGCTCGTCATGGCGATTGTTTTGCACCCTTTCATAACCCTCCAACGCGCATTGCCTGATTTATGGTTGTCACTTTTTGTTAAGTTCGTACCTTACATGAAGTGTGCATTCTCCTTAGATACTGACCCAGTGATGTCATCGCAGGGTACAAGAACTAGAGCAAGGACAAACGAGTCTGTTATGACTGCAGAGCATGCTTTTTGTTGTCTTTGTGAAGAATTTAAGCATTCAGTCAACGATTCAAGGCGCTTAGATCATGCTAAGCAAATTGTTTCCTAGTTGAATAGCAGCCAAGATGATGTTGCTGGATCAAGATAACCCCTCCAAGCCCACATATATATTTGCCGTGCCTGCCCACCTTACTTACAATCTCCTGAACCTTTGACAAACCCTACTCACCTCTGATACCACATCACAGCACCCTTGACGATATATTCAACACTCCCGATGCTTGTTTAATGTAACGAGCATTTGATACCCACCACTGAATCATTGACCACCATTGAGAACCGAAATTGTAATGTAATGCCTTCTGGTTGCCGAAATCAGTGGTCGCAGATGGTAATACAATTCAGATGCGGACTCAACAAGTCTGCCTCTGGGCTGTGAATGCTGGTGTTGGAGTCAGCCGATAGGCAGCAGAAACCATGGGGATTTGGCAGGAGAAGGGTGGCTTGACAACGCGATGGAAACATAATAAAGTGAGGGAGTGCGTCTGGGAGATTGCCCAGTCCATGAGCATCAGCAACAAGCAAGGTGCCAGCGCCGAGCAATGGGATTGCCTAATGGATTGTTGCATTACTTGCATCAGTGATCTAGTGTCTAAATGGCAACTTTGGAAACGGTACATGGCAGACAAGACAATTCTCGATGGTCAGAAACTCAAGGCAGCACTTGCCGAGTACTCGGATGTTGGTCTTCGCTGAATGAAGAATAGGATCCCTGAAACCCCGACTAAGAAGAGGAAATTTGTCCAGGTTGGTATGGATTTCATCACCCCAATGCTTCTTTTGCTCTTCCTCATGATGTGTAGATACAGAAGACAATGAGGAAGAAACCTCAGGTCACAGGGCTTCGCCAATGAAGGTGTGTTGTGACACCTCAACCGATTTCCTTGCTGAGCCATTTAGCTTTACCATCTCCTATGTGGATCCTGACTAGTGTTAGCAACGGCTCCAGATTGCCGGTTCGGTTCCAGGTCCGGTTCCAACACTGAACCGGACCGTTGCAACGGGTTTTACCACACAAAAACCTGAACCATTGCAATTGGGCCGGTTTAACTACGAAAAACCCAGTATCTCAACTTCACAACTGTGGCGCCAATTAAGTATCTGAGTTCTGATTGTATCGTGACATGATCAATATGTAAATTGTACAGTATTAGCCGCTGTTCCGCCTCCCGCTTTCAGATTGGCGATCTGACCAATATTGGTTTAGTCACTGTTGGAAACCCGCAAATTTCACATCAAATTTGGTGTCATTTCACAGCGATTCAATGAATAGTGGTTGTATCGCAAATCCGAATGTGGGAGGTGAAACAGCTGCTAACACTGCACAATCTACATATTGATCATGTCACGATACCATCAGAAGTCAAAAACTTAATTGCAGCCAACGCACTGCCAAAGCTGTACGAACTGTAAAATAGAACCATGGCCCAGTTCTAACCCGGCGGTAGTCACCTGGTTCAGGTTCCTTGGCGGTTCTTGAACCAGACCTGGGCCTCGAGGTTGGTTCCAACCTGGAACGCAGCCCGGTAACTTGGACCTGTTGCTAACACTAATCCTGATGTTGCTGGGAAGACGGTGGGTGAAACCAATACTCAGCTATTCTCTTCGCACTGGCCTGGGGATGACAAATCGATACTTGATTCAATTGCATCAATTGTCGATACGACCATTTTGTCTATTGTGAATGCCGCAATCGGCAGTCTGCCCAACCTCTGCTGGAAAATCCGAGTGCTTTGGGGCTGCTGGGAGGAGCCTAATGGAGATGCTGGTCTGCATGCCTGTAATATTACCACGATCTTCGATAACAATACAGCTGCCAGATTGGTAAAGGCCGAGATCACATTGGACAACCCAATACATTTTTGCATCGTTTATCGTGGTCAACAAGCCTACTGCACATCTGGCACCCAGATGCCTATGCATGGTGGCCGCAGCTACCTCCCACCTCCAGCCGATGAAATGATCAACATTATCAGGGAGGAAGCAGATGATGATGCTGAGAGCAAGCGCCCAAATCGAAGAAGCTTCCCAACAACGAAAACATGCTTCCAAAAGTTCGAAAGGAAGCTTCAAAGCGGGATTATCAGGTAGCAACAATACCTTGAAGCCATCCAAAACCTTGCTCTTGGTCTTTGTGCTGATTACGTGCAAAGCATTGTTGCTGATGAGGATGTGGCTTGGCTATGCAAGTACAATCACATTGTGAATCCTCCCACTGCTGGCTCTTTAGCCAATAGAATGAGTACAAGCAGCTGCCCAGCTGCAAATCAGTCATTGTGAGGATGAAATGCACTGGCTGCACAGTTGTTCAAGGATTTGCATTGTGGGTGGGTAAGTTTCTGGCACTTTGGAGGGTGGACGGATGGGTAATAATTTGTAGTTTTTTGGCGAGGTTTTGGGTCACTTTTTAGTGTTTTGTTTATTTTATTATTACATCAGTCATATTCATGCATGAAGGGCTGTGTTGAGAGTTCAAGATGTTGGGATTAATGGTTGAGATGCTATTTTTTGGGAATGGAACAGTGGCAGCGATAGGACTCCGTGTATCACTATCATGTAACTGGTAGTTTGGTATCTTTACCCGGCAGAAGTTAGCTCGAATGATTACTGAAACACTAATGCTTTTCAGCTCATTGCGATACTGATTTTCGTCAACAGAACCCAATCAACAACCCTGCTGCATGCCTATCACCTGCCATTCTTAGTTCCAAGTTCCTATCCACGCAAGATGTTGGAAGTGTGGGTGGCGGGAGAAGCCAAGATCCTAAAATTGTCGACAGGATAAGAAGACACATCTTGATGATGCTTTTTATCATATCAATGCTTTGTTTCCTTTACACAATGCTCAAATTCATTTACTATACATTCATGTATATTTCCTTTAGCCACTTCTTCAATATTTTTGTACATATCACTCGCCGCCTTTTTAAATCATGACACGAAGATGCCACACTTCTCCTCCTCCTCCTCCTCCTCCTCCTCTCAGCACTAGGAGAAGGAGACAATCAATCCACAACGAGGATCTTGATGACGATCTCAGCACGATACCTGACTATTACATTGATCATTGAGCTGACCATTCAGAATCAGATGCGGAGCATCTTTGCTGACCATCGAGAAAGGCAACGGGCAAGTGGCGATCGAAAGATTCATTCCTGTCAAAACCTGCAAACTGAGTCGCAGCAACCCAATTAACTCTGATGCCGGTGCAACCCCTACATGCTGAGCGCTGAGAGGTCCATCTTGTCTTGGAGGGGGAGGATGAATGAGAGCCTGCACCGCTGCCATCCAAGAAGGTATCACATTAAGAGTTTAAATGATTGAATTTGCCCACCAATGTATATATTTACTAGAGGAAGAATTCAAATGACGCTGGTGAGCAATTGGTTGCATGGAAAGCTCAAAATCTGTGGTGATATGAGCCCTTTGTTGGGGACGTGACAGGCCTCATTGTTGGCACAGAATACAATGCCCAGACAATGCTTCCAGGCGTTCCGGCAATGGTCATGTCACATGTGAAGCCTATAGCCATCAACTATGTGATGTATGTGAATTCCTTTGCCACAAATGCGGGAAGACTGCCCAGATTCATAGTTGGTGGTATGAGGAAATCACCAGGATTGATCCAACCCAGAGAAACTCAGACCCTCTACGTGCCTACATTCCAGTGGTAAATGAACCATCTGAACGATTGTTTTCATTGCTGACATTGTGCATCAGGCTCTCACAAAGATTACTTGCCCCCATGCAGCAATGTAATACCGCTACAAGACTTTGATCCACTCTATTCATGGATCTCGAACAAAGTCGCCTACAGAGATCTGGAAAATAGTAGCCCGGCTATTGACCAAGGACAGGTTTACACACCCCACAAACGTTTGTGAGGTAAGTTCAAAGTTCCCTTCATGTGTAATCATCGTCTTGACCATCAATTTAGATATGGAAATTTTGATTTCCAGTGACTGAAATTGGGGATCTTATTCACCCGACATACTTCTATGGCATATGACAAATGGGAATGAAAGATAGATCATTGATTGATAAAATCAACCTGACATTGATTGCCCACACCGCGATGGCCATCCACTATTGTCTGACAGCCTGGACAACAGGCGAGATTAGGGTCGTGCCAGAGTTTGGTCCAGGAGGTGGAGCACAACGTAAGTATGATACAAGAAACATTAATCACACAGTTAATAATGCATGCACAGATGTATTTCATCATCTCGATGTGGATTGTCATTCTTCCTCGCCAGAGGTTGTAGCCTAAAAGATAGACAATATCTGCAGCATGATTTGCCAAAAGATCCACTCAACTGGTACGTACTGAGCAATGGCACAACATCACAAAGATCAGGGCAGCTTTGATGAGGCCTACATTGATTACATCCCAGAGGAGCTGACAGAGCAGCCCAACAATTGTTTTAATCGTCTCAGCAGCTTTGTTGCTGCTATTGAAGCTTGCATGCGATTTTCAGCTGTTCTGCCTATGGGTGGATCTGCCATCGCCAGCAGATGCCAGCCCATCCCCTGCAGCAACAGCAACAGCAATGGCAACGACATCAGCAACATCACCAGTATTGAGAATATGGGATTAGTAAATGGAAGTATGATTGTACCGGGTGTGATGTCGCGTGGAGGTTAGGAATGGTGTCAGTAATAGGATTTAGGATTTCCTTTGTGTGCTATTCTATTCTAGGTTTCATCGATATAGCATAATAGTACCAAATGTAATGAAACTCAGGGTTTACTGAAGTCTTATCTCAAATGTGTCAAATCATAATCATGATGATGCCTAACACTCCCAAGACGGTTGAACTGCAAGCTACTGAACAATCTCGCATCAACAAATTGAATATCGTGAACGACTTCTGCATGGTAAGTATCATTGGTCACATTAAGCCATGAGGGATCTATCAAAACCAGAACTACACGCATCATAAAACATACCGAGCGAGTACTATCATCATCATGATGACAGAGCGAATTGGGCAAAGTAGGAGTATTCCGAGAGATGATTTGTGATATCGCGAAAGGATGTGTGAACCGTTCATCAAGTGCTTGTTGTCACATTCGCAAAAGAGGGTAAACTGGTCTTGACATTCGAAAACAACATCGTAATAACTCAAAGAACACTCCGGAACGTCAAAGCAAGGCCTTATTTCAGGGAAATCTCAATATCATTTTTTTGAGTTCGTGGGTACAATAAACTAAATCAATTTAATGAAGGAAATTTAATTTTTGCTGATGGAGATGTTGCGACATCAGACGATGTGGCATGGTTGTATCAACAGGAGTGGTGGTGGTGGTGGTATGCAAGATCATGAGGAAAGATTCAGACTGTACATTGGAGCATGGGCGATGATTGGAAGATAGCAGATGAACTGTCTATACAGAGAACATGTTTTGTGTTGGAAGATTACTTTTTCTTCTCTCTTTACTCGTTCTCTTGTATAGCATAGCAACAGATGACTTTGAATCAGCCTCAAATTTTGTCTTGATTTGATTCCTCAATATGAACTTCGAGCACCTTTGTCTCCACTTTATGATATCACATAATTGTTCCTAATATCACCTACGTCCAACTCAGCCCATTACACTAGAATGAGTCTCTATATATCGCACCAGATATTGAATGTGCCTATACCCCTCAACAGGGTATAGGTACTGTTCTGAATCTTGCTATGTCACTTGCTGTATGTATTTAGCACCTGACCAATGTTGGACACATATTTGCGACAATTGCATTGACATTCAGATAGAGCTTACCAGATTTGATATCTGTCAGTATTCCCATCGATCACTATTCTTGGATGCAAATGCACAATAGAAACTGCACTTCCTGAACGGATTGGTTTGATCTTGCTGGAACCCCTTGTCTTGTTTTTGAACTTGAATGATTGAATGCTTTTGAGAGTATCGAAGCTATACTCCTAGCCACTTTTGATGAACAACCTTTGGAAGGTTATCATTTGGAGCAATTGACTGTTCTCTCCCGGTGGAATCTTTATCGGACAGACGCGACCAGAGAAGGTGGAGGTCTGGATATTCACAACCCAGTATTTGGACAGCATTGGACTAGATATTTGGGTGCAAATTCTTAGTTCCCATATGACACCAACAAACCTGGCAAGTGCGAAGGCCACAACTGCGCCAGAACACATTCAACAATCAGACATACAGCAGCAGAAGCAACAACAGGTAACTTCTTAGGAGTTCCGCTGATTGTTGTTGTTGTACCTCTGACTCCCACTCTTTCCGGAATCAACCCATATAATTGGCACTAGTAGATGTGCTTTGTTTGCTGTGATGTCAGGATCAAATCATCATGACTGAGTGGCTCTGGTGTCAGTGGACGACCAGGCATTCAGAGGAGTACTACTATACGCTCCAGCAGATGGCCTCGGGTTCGAAGAGACATAGGAACGATTCCAACAATGCCACAAGGAATTGTTGACTGTAGCCCAGTACACACAACGTATGGACACAGTCCAGAGGGTGTACGATCACTTGGTACAGATAATCGCAATACAGAAGGAGGTTGCAGACCTGAAGGCCCAACACTACCTTCCACTGAGACGTGATTACTCCGCAATGGAACAGCGGATATGGCACCTCGAGAACGGCCTCGCGGAAGCCCAGACGAGGCCGGCAGCAGAAGGAACTTGGGAGGAGCTACAAGTAGACCTAGTCACATTGAGAAGAGACGCACAAGAATCTGAACAGGGGGTGAGGAATTTACAGATGCAACTAGCCAATGCCCTAACCCTGGCAGCGAGGGTGGCTCCCGCTACTCCCCAGGGCCAGGAAGACACTGACCAGAAATTTCCACACTCCCAAGACTTGTCAGGATCGGACTGAACTCAGTTGAGAGGCTTGGTAGCTCAACTCCGCATGGTTATTCGACACAAGCCAGGCAGCTTTCCCGATGAGCAGTTGAAGATGGGGTATGTATTCATCTGCCTGAGCGGTGTAGCCTTGGGACAGATTTTACCACATGTCTGGGAGGATGGAACAATAAGGCTGGGGGAACTTCCAGCTTTTATTCAACTCCAGGAAGCAGCTTTTGGGGATGCTGACAAGGTGGCTACAGTGGAACAGAAAATCTGCAACATTGAGCAAATGGACCATGAGTTCTCTTAGTACTATGGTGAGTTCCAGGATATTGCCGCCGATCTCGATTGGAATTCATCTGCCCATAGAAATGCCTTGAGGATGGGACTATTGGAAGAGATGAAAAATTCCTTCCAATATAGTGACCTACCTAAAGAGCTTCATCCATTTGTCGCTATGTACGAGAATCAGGATAATCAGATTCCACAATGCTGGGCTGAAAAAACCATTCGAAAAACAGGAGGAGGGATAGGTTTTACCTGCTCTCCAAAGTCTCCAACACTGCGGAAAGACCCAGTGGCTGCCCTGGCGGGAACAGTGGCCGGATATACCACACCAGTGCCTATGGATTTCAGTGCAGACAGACGAAAAATCTCAGCAGAAGAGAGGGCAAAAAGGTTTGTGGATGGGAGATATTTATACTGTGGAGGGTTTGACCGCAGAGCAGCAGAATGTGTGGCAAGGAAGAAGGCTCAGACATTTAAGGCGGCTGGAGCAGAAGTCAAGGAAGTAGGAACTGGGTTAGGCTCCAAGGAATCAAGAAAAGATTTGGTCAGTGAAAGATAGATGGCATTTTGATTGATGGAAAATGGTTTGTTTTATATGCTTTAAAATGTTTTGGAATTTCGAATCTTTCAGTTAACAAGGTGGAGGTATTGGAGGGATCAATGGAAGGGAAACATTCAATTATAACCTGTACATTGACCGTGAATATCCAAGAGATACCCACATATGCACTGACTGACTGCGGAGCTACAGGCATTGTATTTTTGGATCAAGATTTTGCTCACCATCACCAGATACCACTGCAAGAGTTAAAATAGAAATGAGAAATCGAGGTTATCGACAGAAGATCCATTGAGTCCAGGGATATTACACATATTGCCAAAGTTGGGGTAATGATGCAGAACCATAAGGAACATTTATCCATGTTTGTTACAAGGTGAAGACACTATCCCATTGTTCTGGGAATCCCCTGGCTGTGACTACATGATGTAGCATGATGATTTGCATCAACCACGGTCACATTCGGATTAAAATAATATCACATACATTGCCATGACACACCAGTAACAGTTCAAGGAGTCACAGTGGAGTCTCTGGAACCTTTTTATCCCGCAAAGGGAGGAATATTCATACCACAAATACAACCACCACAACCATTCCAAGGGAATATCGTAATGGTTAATGGATCCTCATTCTTTCAAACGGTCAAAAAGGGGCAGCTTTCAATATTTAAAGCTTCGTTATATAATATAAATAAGGCTATTGAAGCAAAGGACTTGAAAGAATGACCCTTGGAAGGGATTGTTCCCAAACAGTATCATGAATTCCTGCAACTGTTTGATAAGGTTTTGGCAGATCGACTCCATTCGCAGTGTCCAGGTATTGACCATGAGGTATGCCTGAGAGAAGGTGAGACACCTGTTAGGGGTTCTCCATTTACAGCAATAATGGTACTTGCGGTAGTGGGAATAATACATGTCATGGAGTTACTCTCAGTCTAGTCACATGACACGCATAACACCTATTATCAGACATCACAAGTGAGCCAGTCTTATGTCCTTCAGCGGGGATACATTTGAGTCACGCGTCGATTGAATAGTCAACTCTTTTGCGTTGCCAATTCACTTAAGATGATGCAACAATACTGCCAGATCGAAAGAAGCCAGCTTCTGCCGAGCGCATTGTCTTCAACCACAATCATACCTCGATACTAGCGGGACTTGTTTGATTGAACAGGAGATTACACCGACACACAAACACAGCAGTGGATAGTCGATATGTGAGTAAGTGGGACTTCTGGCTTATTACCTCAGGCGATAAGAACCACCAGGGTACTCCCCAGTCAAAGAGAATAGTCTTGGCCTAAGCATGATGTGACTGAGGGAATTATGACATAGGCTGATGATATGAAGCCTGAAGCAACCCTGCTCATTGGCGTGAGTTAGTATGCATTGCAACGTCAGACTTGTATGAGGATATGAGCTGACGCGTCAGGTTCTACGTTGGCATTGTATCAGTTGGTCACTGATTAAATCTATGCTGCAAGCCAAATAGCCTGAATCGTGAGGCATTAATTTGCGATAAGTACTGCTGAACTTGTTCAGTTGATGTTCCAACTACTGAAGCGAACGGAATGGGAGATGTCTAAGTGCAAGTATGGTCTGCTATATTGACTGACATGATATTATGCGATGAATGGCCTGATTATTATCAGGAGCATAATGCTTTGAAACCACATTGCATGAACACGATAACCTATTGGTATGTGTGGCACTTATTACCGGGCACATGCGGACATGCCATGTGGCGACCGTGATAATGCTATCATGAGTGATATAATCATAGCATCGAAGTCCGGGTTTACAAACCCAAGCAGACGACTATAATGAGATCACATTGTTCCGGCAATGAGAAGAACAAGCTCAAGCCGCAATCCACAGTCAACATTCAGAACACTGAAGACGATCTTAAAATATTATCAAGAATTCTATCTATGAATTTATTCAAAATTACTTCCCTCATATCACTTCATGAATACGCATTATATGCCTGGACACAGGTCGACACAATGTAGGTATGCACACCAGCAGAATGTCGAACATTTCAGTGACTTCATTGTTCAACTGGACGAGCAGCATTCAACCCACATATCCCATGTGGTTTGGATTTTTGTAATTCATATCGGTATCAGCTACCCAGTACATTGATACAGATTGACAGGGTTATTACCCTATGAAGAATGTTCAAAAGAGTGGTTGTATCCCCGAGAGGTTCAATCTTGGGATACGAATCAATAACGAGGCGTTGGGTTCAGATTGGAAGGATAGCTCTTGAACAAGGTCAAGAGGTTGAGTCTCAGGATAAGACAAGGAAAGAAAGAGTATCTAAGATAGGCGGCTGTACTTAATTCAAATAAATGTTGTATTGATTATTGGGATTAAGTACCCCTGTAACAACACCAATGTGGGGACCCCTCTATTCAATGTCAAGAATGGAACTAGTCATACTTATGGAGTGGCTGGAAGACAATATGTCCAATGGATTTATTCATTAGTCATCATCACCTTTTGCAGCACTGGTTCTGTTTGCAAAGAAACCATATGGAGTACTTCAATTTTGTATTGATAATCAAGATATAAATAGTAAGATAGTTAAGAATCAGTACCGCCTTCCCCTGATACGAATGGCACCGAACCTTCTTTGAGGACCCTGGATCTATACAAACCTCAATATCCAAGGGGCATATAACCTGTTATATGTGAAAAAAGGGGATGAATATAAGTTAGCTTTCCGAACAAGATACAGCTTGTTTGAATCTACAGTTATGCAATTCAGGACAACAAATTCTCCTGCTGACTTTCAGTGGTATATCAATGATACAATAAGAGAAACTCTGTACGATTTTTGATTGGCTTATTTGGATGATATATTGATATATAGTGACTGGGAGATGGAACATGTAGAACATGTTTAGTGGAGTATTCAACATCTTCTCGAAGCTGGACTTTATTTGAAACATGAACAATGCGAACCACATATAGACACTGTGAGATGTCTGCGGTTGATTATATTGACAAAGGGAATTTCGATAAATGTGAATAAAGTAGAAACTGTACAGAATTGGAGCTCTGACAAAAAACAATGAATGGGAGATTGAATAACCTATTCGAAGTACAACAATTTGTTAGTCTTTGCAATTACTACTGATGCTTCATCCTCAAGTGTTCAGAGAAGGCAGAACCCCTAAGAAGACTCACAAAGAAAAATGAAAAATTTGAATGATGATTCGAATAACAACTCGCCTTTGAGACACTGGTAACTGCTGTTACAATGACATAAGTTCTTCGCCATTTGCAATACGATAGGGAGGTGAATATTGAAACAGATGCCTCCGATTCTGTATCGGCCAGGGTGCTATTACAATGCAACACTGAACGAGTGCTACATCCCATAGCATACTTCTCAAAAAAAAACACACTGGCAGAATGCAATTATGAAACATATGATAAAGAACTTATGGCTATTATTAAAGCACTTGAGGAATGGAGACCGGAATGCCAAGTGGCATCATATCCTCTTCCATTGCTAACAGGCTATCAAACCTTGAGTATTGTATGACAAAGAAGTTATTAAATCAAAGACAAGCATGATGGTTGGAATTTTTAACTCAATTTGGTTACCAAATTGTTTTTAGGCCAGGGCAATCTACTGGGAAAGCAGAAGCTGTGACTAGGAGGCTGGGAGACCTCACTGAGGGGGGGCACGGAAGATGGAAGAATATGGAACTGGTGGTTCTAAGGCTGCAGAAGCTACTGGAACGATTGCATTTGTTGGCAGACAATCCAGCCTCCCAGGGCCATCCGTCCATCTCTGATCTTATAGCAGATGCGTATGTGACTGACCTGTTGCCAGGGAAGATAATAGATGCAATTGGAAAAAATCAGAACCCAAAAGAAAGTACGATTGTGGAATGCACGGAGATAGAGAGATGGATACAATATAGATGGAAGCTGTATGTACCAAAAAGTGATGAGTCGAATTTACGGTTAATACATGATCATTATGATCCATCATTGGCAGGACGTCCAGGACAGGCAAAGACTTTTCACCAACTTGATCGAAGATATTACTGGAAGGAAATGCGAAACTATGTTGACTGGTATGTTCAGTATTATCAAAGTTGTCAATGGTCTCGGAACTTAAAACATTTCACATTCGGAATTCTTCGATGATTGCCTGTAACAGATACACTGAGTGAAGACATTTCGATGGATTTTGTGGTCGGTTTACCGGAGTGTGAGGGGCTCGATCCGATGTGGGTAGCAGTGGACAGATGTTCAAAGATGGGGTATGTTATTTGCTGTCATACAACAAAATAATGCTCCCGGGTAGCCCAAGTGTTTATAAAAGAGGTGGTATGTCTTCATAGACTACCAGCAACAATTATTTCGGATCAGGGACCCCAGTTCGCTACAATGTCCTGGAGCCAGCGATGTAACCATTTGGGGATTGACCGAAGGATGTCAATGCTATGTCATGCAGAAACAAATGGCAAGACAGAACAATGAAATGCGAGTATGGATCAGTACCTGCGGGTCTATGTTAACCACTAGCAGGATGATTTGGTGAAGTAGTTCCTGATGGCTGAGTTTGCTGCGAATAATAGGGCATCAGAAACATCAAAGTGCACTCCATTCATTGCCATTTATGGTACCAACCCCCAGATGACAATCTTGAATGAACCTATAGAGGAATGGGACCACCGATGTGTTGATGCCGATCAGGTCCAGGCCACCATGCAACAAGTCCATCAGCACCTCCAGATTGAAATGAGGCGAAGTCAGGCAATGCCAGAGAAAGTGGCCAATCAATCCTGGGTTCCCGTGCTGAATATACAGAAGGGATCTCGAGTGTGGATGGATGCTTGACCCATCTGCTTGGCAAGACCTACATGGAAGTTAGATTCGAAGTGATTTGGGCCCTATATGGTAGTTTGCCAGATATCTCCTGATGCTTACGAATCACATCTCCCTGTGGCGATACAGATTCATCATGTACAACTAGTCTTACTTCTGGATCCCATGGTGTACGAGCCTTTGGTTGGACAATGAGTTTACCCACCAACCCCTGTCAAGGTTGATGGGGAAGAGGAATATCGGTTTTCGACTGTTCAGGATAGCCAAATGTATTGGAATCAGTTGCAGTACCTTATACACTGGACAGGGTATAAATCACTGACATGGGATTCTGCAAAATTTGTGGATGGGTTACAAGCAGTGGGGGAGTTTCATCAGCGGTATTCTGGAAAACCCGAACCATTGGGAGATGTCGTTGGAGAACCTCAGACCTAAAAGAGGGATACTGTCACATCTCGGGTTTATGAGTGATGACGAGGAAGGGATAAAGGAATGTCTATCGGAAAGCGGGATGATTCTGGTGTGACAGAAAGATGGGGACGTTGGGAGACACAGAAATATTGCGGGCTTAGTTGGTAATGGTGGTGGGATTATTAAGTATGATAAGGAAGTGGGCAGAGGTATTGCTATATTGGACGATGTAGTGTGGTTGTATTGATAGGAGTGGTGGTGGTGGTGGTGGTGTGCAAGATCATGATGAAAGATTTGGACTTTACACCTGAACATGGAAGATAATTCAAGGGTGGCAGACAAACTGTATCTAAATAGAGGATATTTAGTATTGAAGGATTTCATTTTCTTCTCTCTTTACTCGTTCTCTTGTATAGCAAAGCAACAGATGACTTTGAAACAGCTTTGACTCTTGACTTGTTTTGATTCCTTGATACGAACTTCACGCACCATTGTCTCTACTTTACAATATCACATTATTGTTCACACTATCACCCACACCCGACTCCGCCCATGTTATGCCATTGGTGTTACAGTTATATTTCTGGGATCATATAGGATCACTCAATGATCCATATACAGATATTTGATACAAAATCGTGAATTATCACTCAGATTTCTACATTGGATCTGCCTTCCGGATTTGTTCACATATTAGTCATATCTCCATTACCCTACCTTCGTATCAACGGATCCGTGACAACGGTCAAGCCAAGCGTAAATATGATGTGTATCATCTTTGGATCAGTGATGGTTGCAATGTCTCCATTCTCAATGATCATTCCTTATTGGCAGGGAAACCTAATTCCCAGTCGCAGACCGAATGACTATTCGATCATACTCCAATCGTTCATTCTGAATGAGATGATGTGTCGTCAATATCAGATCACCATGGCATCTTGAGATATGCAACGTCATATAAGAAATAAGTCAGTAACCAATAATCGATATCGGAGCCCTGCTTACCGAATGGACTTATATGAATCAATCCTTATTTCAACCACACTTTCTTGGTCTGGGCAAATAAGAGCTGGGACATATATGTCCTGAGTGGCACAGGATACTCTCTGTTCGATATATGGCAAAACAGCTTAGTTGCAGTTAACTGAATATTTGGCAGCAATAAAGCATAGTCAAAGTAAGGGATCTGTCGTTTGCCGCGATTGTTAAAGCATTATGTAACCGGTGGGTATGTGAGAGGGCACTCTCACTGGCTCTTGGTGACACGAACCTATTTGTTGATAATTGGCTTCAGATAAGCTTGTATCCATATGAGGTATCGCCAATTGCAATTATGTTGCAATATGAGCACATTACCTTCATGACATAGTTAACACTCCTGTGAGTTAGAACTCAACAATCAATGGTAGAGGCAAAAGATGTTGACGGAGTTATGTATGTGAACTCCGAAGCAGGCCTTAGCAGTCTTAGCAATGTCAAGGGTGTGAATCGTCTGATATATAATCAGTGGTACCAACATTGAGGAAAGACATCGATAACATACTATCGCCAACTAGATCTACCTATGGGTACTTATTAACCTTCTCGACCTGGAGGTTAAGCCTTAACTTTATTCCCGTGTATTATCTATTAGTTCTGCGTCGCAGTCAATGAAGATACTTCTCCCTCGAAGTCCAGAGTTGTATGTTCATCTTCCAGTTCTATATCACAGATATATCTATCACCTCTATATACTTGGTTATTCTTAGTACCTTCATCGAAGCAAGTCATTGATCGGGAAGTGACCAAGATGATATATTGGAGTCTGAAAGATGTCTGAGGGCCAGCCGATAGCGTGGTAGTTCAGAGGATACTTCTGTTAGGATACTCTCGAGTCGGCACTACTCCTTCTGTACAGGCGAAACTACTGTGCTGTTTCTTATAGACACGTCAATACTTGGAGTCATTGCACTCTTGGACCGTTGTTCCTCGAGTATAAGTGCCGGTTGTTGGGACAATACTTTTGAGTCGTCATTAGGGCAATACTCTTCAGTGTTGTACATCAGCAAACTGATAGCTTATAATGATACTCTATAGTCAATACTGGGCATCAGGAGCAGAGAACGGAACCGTTCCTCGTGTCTCTTTGGGGTGTTCATCCTTATACGCATCCTGAGTGAAGCCTTAATCGTCTTCTTGTGTATCAGTCCGGAAGTCATTTGGGGCATTTATTAATTAAGACCTAGGGTGGACCTCTGTGTGTTACAGCCCATTACACTAGGAAGCATTTGACTTTGCGGAGTAATTTGTACTTGATAACCATGTCCTGTGTAGTAATTGCTTTTATAGGTCTTTAGATAGTAGCTCAAGTCTTTTGCTGAATGAGAGGGAGTTAAACAACTAAAGCAGTCTAGATTGTTAAGCACTCCCCCAATATTACCAGGTCATGCCGAAATATATGTATACAGCTCTGGAAACAATGCGAAATGTTAACAATGCAGCATCACCCTGTACCAAGCCTGATTTGATGCAGAAGCATTCTTGTAGAAGATTTGAGTTACGAATCACAGTTCCTGGCTAGTGTGATTTCTTGCTTCTTTCGTTGTCATATTGTAGTACCGTGTAGGGGAATGGTGTAGGCATTGACAGACAATTCACTCGATGTTGCTTTCAGTGGATTGAGTACAGCTGCCACGATATCAGGTGCGCATTGTACAACTACTGGAACTATGTTGCCGTACCTTACCAATTGCAGCTATCCCTTCGCTGGTAGTGGGCCCATGAAAGGGCCCATTTTCATGTCTGCTGTGCCTTGTCACTTATAACAGCACAGCCACCCATCTAAACCCCCTCCTAGAATATCATGAATTGAATGATAACTAGTAGAAGCTTCTATTTATGAATTCTTGTGGCAGTGTGACAAGTTCATCAGCAAAATGTATTTTAGTCTCTGGAAGCCTCCAGGAATATCTGAGAGGATGTGGAGTGTAAACTTAGAAGTGTCAATTTCAGGAGAGTATCAGACCCTGGGAGGGCATTCCGGCTGGCCTTCAGAGTAACTAGGATCTCTGATGACTGGTACAGGAGTAACTTGGATCTCTGATGACTGGTACAGGAGTACCATGGGAGTGATTGTGATAAATTTGGGAACACATTGGAGCGCCGGAGAGAACTTTGGGTTCACCTGGAAGTGTCGCCAAACCAATGTGGAAATCACAAACAAACTCTGAGAGATGTCTGGGTTCGTATAGATATTGATTTGGCGGACTGCAGGCATTATTTGAGACTCTCCGGATGTCCACGACCAATCGATTGCCCTCAACGGTGAATATGATGCATGGATTATTGTTCATTATCACTTCTGAATCATACTAGCCATGATCTTCTTCAACATTGTATTTCTTGCCTCGCTACATTATGGTACCAAAGAAAAAGGCAGTTGTTTCAAACATAAATGCAGGTACACCGAAACAATAACCCAACTAAACAGTCAATTGATATCAATCAAACATGGTGTGGATGTCATCCACTACTTCTCCCATCTCATCGGGGCCAACGAAAGCAGGAACACATAATTCATCCACCGTGCGAAGAAGCTGTAGGTGCTCCTTCTATTTGCTGATTATTCGTACCTGGTGGGTGGCTGAAATTGAATTCCTATGTCGTTCGGCTCGGTTGGTGATATCTAACAAAGGTGTAAGGAGATGTTAGCTAACTGCGAATCTAAATTGGGGTTTGAAAGGCAATATGATATATTCGGATGAAAAAGGGGACCAGCTACCAGCGAAAAGAGGAGCGCCAGATGGGAAGTGCTGTGTGGAAAAGAGGAGTGCACCAAAGGTGTTGCAGGAGCGCGGAATTGAAAAGAAGAGTGCCTAATCTATGCTGCCGAGCACCGATGGGGATTGAGGCCAAACTAGCTGAGCAGCGCCGAAAGGGGGGGGGTCAGGAGGGTGGAATGAAATCAAGGAGCGTCAATCTAGGCAGAGGAGCACCCAATCCAGGTAGAGGAGCATCGATGGGGAATGAGGAGTGCTCTCCGAGTGGAGGAACGCCGAAAAGGGGGATGGTGGGTAAGGAGTGTGGAATCGAATATAGGAGCAACAATCCCGACTGAAGAGCGCCAGTGGGAATTGAGGCGCTCCCATCCCAGGCTGAGGAGCACAGAAATGGGGGTATGGAGCGCGGAATGAAATAGAGGAGCACTAATCAAGACAGAGGGGATTGAGGAGTGCCTATCCCAGCAGAAGAGCGCTGAAAGAGGAGGAATTGACTGCGGAACGATATAGAAGAGAGTGAATCTAGGCTGAGGAGCGCCGACGGGGATTGAGGAGCGCCTATCTTAGCAGAGTT